>OLNL01001629.1_pt1 | contig 19771 bp, 18 predicted proteins | sample 1672181 | NCBI WGS metagenome assembly OLNL01 (sample SAMEA3136656, study PRJEB25190) | human gut metagenome | biome: human gut; feature: human-associated habitat; material: faeces | place: Austria | collected 2013
TTGGAAAAGACAAGATGGGAAGAATGAGCTTCAGCATCAAGGATGTTCCGGCAGATGCCAAATAAGAATAAGATTTCACATTGCTGAGAGAATTTTAAGCAGCGATAATTTTAGAATGCCGGACAAAATGCCCGGCATTCTTTATATCTTGTAGGCATCATCCTGATACGAGGGATAAAAACGCGTTTAGGGCATGCACTGAATGAAATAAGGTAGGTGCAGCATAGGGCCTGCACAGCATGAATTATGTGATTTACAGGAGGAATTATGAAGAGAATCGGGAAATTTCATAAAGTAAGTAAAGAGCGCTTCGTGGCAGACTGGATGGATGCTTTTGAGGGTGCCACTGTGGAGGAAGCAGAGAAGATTTACGAGGGAATCCGTCTGCCAAGACGTGCCACAGCAGGAAGTGCGGGTTATGATTTCTTTTCCCCGGTGGATTTTACTATCAAGCCGGGTGAGACAGTCAAGTTCCCAACAGGAATCCGTGTGGAGATGGATCAGGAGTGGGTGCTGAAATGCTATCCAAGAAGCGGTCTTGGATTCAAATACCGCCTGCAGCTGAACAATACCGTTGGAATTATTGACAGCGATTATTTCTATTCTGACAACGAAGGTCATATTTTCGCCAAGCTGACCAATGACACCAATGAGAATAAGGTGGTGGAGTTAAAGGCGGACACCGGGTTCATGCAGGGAATCTTTGTGGAGTATGGAATCACAGTGGATGATGATGTGACAGATGTGAGAAACGGCGGATTCGGAAGTACTACGAAGTAAGAAAAATCAGTGAGCAAAGTCCGCGGGAAATGTGAGTAAATCAGCGGATTTCGAATATTATAAACCATAAAAGCAGGCAATGTGAAAGAGTTATCAATCACAGAGCCTGCTTTTTGATTGCTTAAAAATTTTTGAAAAAGAAAATCCGGGAAATTACTCTAACGGTATTCCGGCAGCCTCTGCCTCTTTCGCATTCTGCAGTACTGTGTCAAATGCGATGGCAGCCTTATTGTACTCCTCGTCGCTCTCGATATTGGAAAGCATAGGAGCGCCTGTCTCGGTGCGGGCGAAGGAATACAGATAAACCTCGCCGTCGTGGTTCTGTCCGTTCTCATCAAGTGGAAGAAGGGCAATATACTCCTTGGCATCTACCGGGAAAATGGTCAGGATGGCGCATTCTACCTCGGTGTCGTCCTCCATGGTCAGGGTAATGGTGCTGTGCTGGTTCGGATCTGTGCTGCAGCCGCCGCAGGTGGAGCAGTCAGAACCGCCGCAGGATGCGCTGCTTCCACAGCTTCCGCAGGAATTATTCACATCTAAATCACTCATTTGAAATACCTCGCTTTATTTTTGATCAAACTGCCCAAGGCGCCTTAGAGCCTGTTTGAAAAATCATTCCTGCAGAAAGCCTTTTTCAAACACGCTCTAGGGCAGGGCAATTCGTGAATATTAAGATTGTACCAGAAAAATAAGGTTTTGTGAATAGGGAAAACTGTGTTATAATGAAGAAAGTGTTAGAATATAATTATTGTTCACAGACAATAACGGACAAAGAGTGTGATTGTGAAATATGTGAGCAATAACCATAATTTTTACAGATTGGAGAATAACATGAAGCTTGTATCATGGAACGTAAATGGAATCCGCGCATGTATCACCAAGGGCTTTGAGGAGAGCTTTGCAAAGCTGGACGCAGATATTTTCTGTCTGCAGGAGACCAAATGCCAGGAGAATCAGGTGAAGCTGGAACTTCCGGGCTATCATCAGTACTGGAACTATGCCAACCGCAAAGGCTATTCCGGAACCGCCGTATTCACGAAGAAGGAGCCGCTGTCCGTGACCTACGGACTTGGAATAGAAGAGCATGACAAGGAAGGCCGTGTGATCACCGCCGAGATGGAGGATTTTTATCTGGTGACCGTGTACACGCCCAATTCCCAGTCCGAGCTTCGCAGGCTGGAATACCGCATGGAATGGGAGCGGGATTTTCTTGCCTATCTTCTGAAGCTGCAGGAGAAGAAGCCTGTGATCTGCTGCGGGGACATGAATGTGGCACACCAGGAAATCGACCTGAAGAACCCCAAGACCAATCGGATGAATGCCGGCTTCACAGACGAGGAGCGTGCCTGCTTTACCAAAGTGCTGGAAGCTGGATTTATCGATACCTTCCGCTATTTTTACCCGGATCTGGAGGGCGCGTATTCCTGGTGGTCTTATCGTTTCAAGGCTAGGGAGAAGAACGCCGGATGGAGAATCGACTATTTTATTACGTCTCCATCGCTGAAAGAAAAGCTGGAAGATGCGAAGATCCACAGCGACATTATGGGATCTGATCATTGCCCGGTGGAACTGGATCTGAAATTTTAGATTCAAACAAGCTCTGGCAGGAAAAAAGCCTGAAACATTTAGCCGGGACGGGACATCAGACAAAGACAGGAGGGCATTAAAAGTGGCAATACCGGGAAATAAGAGCGTGGTTGTAACATCCGGTTCTCCCCTTTTACTTGGGGCAAGCCAGATGATCGATGGATATAATTTTGCAGTGGAAGCAGATGAGGACGCCAAGGTCTTTTTGCTTCTTTACAGAAAGAATGGAAAGGAGCCATTTTACGAGCTTCTTCTGGATGAGAAATACCGGACAGGACGTATTTTTTCTGTCTTTATGAAAAAATTAAATGTAAACAGCCTGGAATACAATTTTAGGATCAACGGGGAAATCTGCCTGGATCCCTGTGCCAGCAGAATCAGCGGAAGAGAGCACTTCGGGGCTCCCTGGGATACCGATTCCCACAAGGTACGCTGCGGATTCTGGTCCGGGGAAGGGTACGACTGGGAGGATGAGAAATCACCGGAAACGGATTTCGGGGACATGATCCTTTACAAGGTTCACGTCCGGGGTTATACCAAGCAGTCCAAGCTTCCTGCGAAGCTTCGGGGAACCTTTGAAGGCCTGATCCAGATGATCCCATACTGGCAGGAACTTGGAATTAACACCGTAGAGCTGATGCCTGCCTATGAATTTATGGAAATCAGCCGGCAAAAGGAGCCGGAGGGGCTGGTTTCCACAAAGGGCAAGAAGGATGAAGTAAACTACTGGGGCTATGGAAATGGACTCTATTTTGCGCCAAAGCGCTCTTACTGCGCAACGAAAGATCCCCACAGGGAATTCTGCGATATGATCAAGGCTTTCCATAAGGCGGGAATCAGCTGTATGATGGAAATGTATTTCCCGGCGGAGGCCAATCCTCTGATGGCTCTTCGGTCGCTGCAGTTCTGGAAACAGAATTACCATGTGGACGGCTTCCATGTGTTAGGCGCGGGGGCACCGCTTGCTCTGATCATGAAGGATGGCCTGCTTGCAGGAACCAAAATTCTGGCAGACGGAATGGACACAGCTACTCTTTATAAGAACCAGAAACAGAAGAAACGCTGCTTTGCAGAGTACAATCTGGGCTTTTTGCAGGATATGAGAAGATTCCTAAAAAGCGATGAGGATATGGTCCCGGCGGTGCAGTACCGGATCCGTCACAACCCGGATGACCACGGGGTGATCAATTACATTACCTGCCAGGACGGTTTTACTTTGAATGACCTTGTTTCCTATAATTACAAGCACAATGAGGCAAACGGAGAGGGCAATAACGACGGCTGCAGCTATAATTATTCCTGGAACTGCGGCATAGAAGGGCCAAGCCGGAAGCAGTGGATCCGTCAGATGCGGGAGCGCCAGATGCGGGCTGCCTTTGCAATGCTGCTGTTTTCCCAGGGGGTTCCCATGATTTACGGCGGCGACGAGATCGGCAATTCCCAGGAGGGCAATAACAATGCCTACTGCCAGGACAATCCCATTGGCTGGATCGACTGGCGGGGCCTTCGGAAAAATGCCAGCATGCTTGCCTTTGTGAAAAAGACAGTGGCTCTTCGAAAAGCCCATCCGGTTCTCCATATGAACGAGAGCATGAAAGAGGCAGATTATCTGGGCAAAGGTTTCCCGGACCTGTCCTTCCACGGTGAGCGGGCATGGTTCTGCAATATGGAAAACACCAGCCGCATGATCGGCATGATGCTGTGCGGGGAGTATGCACGGCAGGCAGATGGAACTGGAGATGACTTCCTCTATGTAGGCTTTAATTTCCACTGGGAGACAAGAAGCATGGCCCTTCCCAATCTTCCGGAGGGAATGGAGTGGAAGAAAGTAATGGATACCGGAGATCTGACCTGCGATGGCTTTTACGGGGAAAATGGCCAGGTTTATGAAAGAAGCGTGGAAGTTGGCCCCCGTACTGTGGTGGTGCTTCAGGGCGTGAAGAAACCGGAACCGGAGAAGAAACATAAGGGAAAAGGAAAGAAAAGCGAAAATCCGGTATTATCAGATGCTGGAAAAGGAGCGCTGACTGGGAATTTCGTGAAAGAAGAAAGTGTGGAAATCCCGGCAGCAGATGAGGCGAAACCAGAAAAGCCTGCAGATTCAGCTGAAAATGTAAATGGAAAGGAGGCTGGATGAGGATGCATCCGTGGCTTCACTTTAAAACAATTACCAAGCATAAGCTTATGGTCATGAGATACTGCTTCCGCATCGGGCTTTACAAGCAGGGACTGCTTCACGACCTTTCCAAGTATTCCCCGGCAGAGTTCCTGGTGGGCTGCAAATATTATCAGGGGACAAGAAGCCCAAATAACGCGGAGCGGGAGGACATCGGCGTGTCCACCGCGTGGCTGCATCATAAGGGCCGTAACAAGCACCACTATGAGCATTGGGTGGACTATGCCATAAACGATCCGGAGCACGTGATCATGGGGGCCAGGATGCCCCGCAGATATGTGGCAGAGATGGTGATGGACCGGATCAGTGCCTCCAGAACTTATCTTGGAGATGCCTATGACAATCACCAGCCGCTTGAATATTTCCTCAAAAGCAAGCCTAAGCTGTGGTTCGTCCATCCCCAGACAAAGAAGGAATTAGAAGGGCTTCTTCGCATCCTTTCTGACAAGGGCGAAGACAAGGCTCTGTGGTACATCAAAAATGTGTATCTCAAAAAAGGAAAAAAATAAATAATATAGCTTGCGCTTTTATACTCTTCTGTGGTAAAGTAGTAAATATGTAATTTGGCTGTCTGCAGACAGCAGCAACAGAGGAGGAGAAAAAGTGGTTACTACAACAGCAATAATTTTGACAGCTTTTGTGTTTTACCTGGCAATGATGATCGTCATTGGCGCGGTTTACATGAAAAAGACCTCCAGCTCAGAGGATTATTTCCTTGGAGGAAGAGGACTGAACGGATGGGTGGCAGCACTTTCCGCACAGGCTTCTGATATGAGCGGGTGGCTTCTGATGGGGCTTCCGGGAGCAATTTATTCTCTGGGATCCGGGCAGATCTGGATTGCGGTGGGACTGTTTATCGGCACCGTTCTGAACTGGGTATGCATTTCAGGAAGACTTCGTAAATACACCATCGTGGCTAATAATTCCATGACTATCCCGGCATTTTTTGAGAATCGGTACCGTGATAAGAAAAAGATTCTGCTTCTGATCTCATCTATTGTTATCGTAGTCTTTTTTCTGGTATATACAGCATCTGCCCTGGCAGCAGGCGGAAAACTGTTTAACACCGTATTCGGACTGGATTACCATGTGGCACTTGCCATTGGAGCAGCAGTTATCCTCTGCTACACCTTTATGGGAGGATTTATGGCAGTGTGCGTCACAGACTTTGTACAGGGTACTCTGATGCTTATTGGCCTTCTGGTCGTACCATTGGTAGCATATTTCCTGCTTCCTGGCAATCTGACAGATCTGATCACACAAAGTGGTGTCACTGGGGGCGCAAATGCTTACCTGAATCCTTTTATAAATGGAGACAGACCATATACCTTTGTGGAAATCTTTTCCCAGCTGGCATGGGGCTTCGGATACTGCGGAATGCCTCACGTTCTGGTAAGATTTATGGCAGTCAGAAGTGAGAAAGAGCTGAAGAAGTCTTGGGTGATCGCCATTATATGGGATTTACTTTCTCTGACAGCTGCATTTGCCATTGCGGTCATCGGCAGAGCTTACCTGCTTCCAACCATTCTTGGTGAAAATGGAGCTGCTTCTTCTGAAAGCGTATTTATTGAAATGATTCGCAAGGTATTTACTTCTCAGCTGGCGCTGCCATTTATCGGCGGACTGTTCCTTTGCGGAATTCTGGCAGCAATTATGTCTACCGCAGATTCCCAGCTTCTGGTAACGGCGTCTGCAGTGTCTGAGGATCTGTATCATAACTTTATCAAGAAGGATGCAGATTCTAAGGAGATTTTAAGGGTAAGCCGTATTACGGTTATTGTGATCGCAATAATTGCTTTTGCAATCGCATGGGATCCTAACAGCAGCATTATGGGACTGGTGTCCAATGCATGGGCAGGTCTTGGAGCCGCATTTGGACCGATTGTGGTAATGTCTCTGTTCTGGAGAAGAACCAACCTTCAGGGTGCCATTGCAGGAATGGTGACAGGCGGTCTTACCGTTATCATCTGGGACTATATCCCGCTGGTGGGTGGACAGACACTTGGAACCTATACAGGGCTTTATTCTCTGGCAGTAGGTTTCCTTCTTAGCCTTGTGGTGATCGTGATAGTCAGTCTTCTTACAAAAGCGCCTTCCAAAGAAATTACAGATGAGTTTGATAAGGTTGCTGCGAAATAATAAAGTTCAAATCTAAAACTTTTATAAAAAAAGGTAGTCCTGACAGTAAAGGGCTACCTTTTTTTCTGAAAATTTGTTATAATGATATTATCTTTAGTCGGAAAGGGGCAACACAAGATGAAAAAATATGACTATTTGATCGTAGGAGCCGGACTGTTTGGAGCTGTATTTGCCCATGAGGCCACCAAAAAGGGAAAGACCTGTCTGGTAATCGACAAGCGTGATCATATCGGAGGCAACATTTACACAGAGGATGTGGAGGGAATCCAGGTGCACAGATACGGCGCACATATTTTCCACACCTCCAAGAAGGAAATCTGGGACTATGTGAACCAGTTTACAGAGTTTAACCATTTCGTGAATTCACCTATCGCAGTGTATAAGGACGAGCTGTATAACCTTCCGTTTAACATGAACACCTTCCATCAGCTGTGGGGTGTGAAGACACCTGCACAGGCCAAGGCGAAGATCCAGGAGCAGATCAGCCGCATGCACATCACGCATCCGAAGAACCTGGAGGAGCAGGCTCTGGCGCTGGTAGGACAGGATGTGTATGAGAAGCTGGTAGAGGGCTACACAAGAAAGCAGTGGGGAAGAGAGTGCAAGGATCTTCCTGCATTTATCATTAAGAGACTGCCGCTTCGCTACACCTATGACAACAACTATTTCAAAGATCCTTACCAGGGTATCCCCAAGGGCGGATACACACGCATTATCAAGAAGCTTCTTGAGGGCGTACAGGTATGCTTAAAGACCGATTTCTTTGACAATAGGGAAGAGCTTAGCGCACAGGCAGACAAGATCCTGTTTACCGGAATGATCGATGAGTTCTACAACTACTGCTATGGCGAGCTGGAATACCGTTCCCTGCGCTTTGAGACCGAGGTTCTGGATATGGGCAATTATCAGGGCAATGCGGTTGTGAATTATACCGATTATGAGGTGCCGTACACCAGAATTATTGAGCACAAGCACTTTGAGTTCGGCACACAGCCGAAGACCGTGATCACCAGAGAATATCCGGCAGCATGGGAGAAGGGCAAGGAGCCTTATTATCCGATCAACGACCCCAAGAATGACGAGCTGTTTGATAAATATGAGCGCCTGGCACTGGAAGAGAAGAATGTGCTGTTTGGCGGACGCCTTGGCATGTACCGCTATATGGACATGGATAAGGTCATTGAGGAGGCTCTGAATATGGCTGAGACAGAGCTGACCTACGAAGAGGCATAAAGGAGAGAATTATGGATACCCCAACTATTACACAATACTACAGAGAAGCGGACCCGGCGAAGCGTCTGGCGCTTTTAAACATGTCCATTGAGGCAGGAGAGGAGCCAGAGCTGAACAAGATCCGCAGGGAGCTTTGGGACATCCGTTATCAGGACAAATCCGAGCTTGGAGGGGATACCCGTGCAGACGGCCTGATCGCGCTGTGGATGCTTATGGAGTTTAACCGGGACAGCGCCAAGCGTTTTATGGGCGTGCGCGGCGGCCGCAAGGAAATCTTAAAGCAGCTGGATAAGATGAAATTTCAGGAGATCCGCGCCAAAGGCAAGGATTACGAGGATATGCTTTACCGGGAGTGCTGCCATATGGTGAAGACTTATATGGAGTTAAGTGAGTCTGACAAGGCATACAACAGCACGTTGTTCGGTATTCTCAAGATGAGCAGCGAGCAGGCGAAGGACAAGCTGAAAGCTGACATTTACCACACCGCAGTGGAGCTTCCCCAGACACTGAAGCTGGAGGAAGAATTGGGTATGATTACACGGGCTGCCCGTGAGATGTATGAGCTTCATTTCCCGGGAGAGGGAAGCCTGAGAGCCTGAAAGATTCCTGCATCTGTATGCCGCAGGAATCTGAATATGAATAAGTATCTGATTAATACCGCAGCAGTCTCCGGATCTGGAGCTGGCTGCGGTATTTATTATGCAGTTCCAGGCCAAGGCTGGCTTCGCAGGCTGCAAGAAGAGAATCATAGTAGGTGAACTGATAAATGTTGCCGGCGATCTGCATGCAGTTGTAGTTCAGAAGGGACGATATGATCTGATCCCTGGAAAAGGTGAAATCCAACTTTGCCTCAAGGAGGCGCAGAATGGTAAAGGCAGTAAAGCTGATGATAACCTGGGCGCTGACTGCCTGTCCAACCTCTTCAGAAGAAGCTGCCGACATAGTGCTTTTGGAAATGGCAAGGGCAGATTCCATGTATGTATAAAATTCTGAGGCGGTATCTTCCACGGATGGCCGGAAGACAAATTCCTCAGGGCTCTGCCCGCTTAGATGATCCCGGCTGATGCGCCTTGCCGCGTTGGAAATCGACTGGTTCAACATAGTACCACGGATAGAAAGGTCATATGCAAGGGGAATTCCCTGCTGATCTGTGAGAAACTCCATGTGGATGGCAGAGGCACTTTGCCGGGAAACTGATTTTCTCGCAGAAGCACTGCCGGTTTGGCGTGAAAATGCATAATCTGCTTCTTCATGGTGTATTCTGCTGAAATTACAGGAAATTACATTGGCAGAATGGTCATACAGCCATTTCTGAATGTCTCTTTGGTATTTCTGGATGAGCTGGAGTGCCTTTAAGAGGTCTTCCTCCTGAAATGGCGTCAGATTCTCGAAATAAGGCACCTGATTTATGGCGTCCTTCCACGGAAGCTGCGGATAGAGAATCTGGGAAATAATCAGCAGGCGGAAGATTTCTTCTATATCGTAGGAAAGAGAGAGATTCCATGTTTTGGTGCGCCAGAAAATATCAAGCTGCAGTTCCTTGTAAATGTGCTTCAAAACGCCGTAGCCTGCATTTTTCAAAGTGCGCTCGCCTGGGGAGAGGGCAGCAGTAAGGTCTACGTAAACCACAGAATTCTTCTTCTCTTCCCGTTCCTGGTTCATGTCTGCCACAACCTTTTCAAAGTAGGCAATGGGATCTGGAAATTCCTTCCGAAGCTCCTCCAGATAACCAAGGCCCATAATGGTTTTTTGTCTGGTGGCTTTTTTCTCTTTATCATAATAGGACTCTGTGATGGCCAGATAAGTGCCTTTTGGCTTTGGGGTTTTCTTTAGAAACATATGTGCGGCCTCCTTTTTTCTTTTATTTTACCATATATGAGAAGATACAACAAGATACATCATGGAAAACATATAAATTTTGAAATATCTTTCTACAAAGGAATAAATAAGGAAAATAAGGTAAATAAATATAGTCAAAATTAGAGGGATTTGACATTTTTTATGTTCTTCGAAAAATGTCGATTGACAACCCTCTGTTTCTGTGTTATACATAATGTACTGATGTTAGAAGAGACTAATTAAATTACAGTAAAAAGAGGGGATTCGTTCCCCCCTTTTTTTACTGTTTACATTAGATTCAACTAATTAAAGTTATAGAGTAAGGAAAAGAGTTTGGGGGAAAACAAGTATGATTGATAAAGACTTGCTAAGACTTCTGGGTGATAAGAAGAAGTACATTGTATATACGGTCATCAGTATGGTAATCGGGCTATGTGCCAATCTGGGAATCACCATGTGTATCTGTCAGGCGATCCACCTGATGCTGGAGCAAGCAGCACCGGGCGAATATGTGCCAACGCTGCTGACCGGCATTGCAGCTTTGATAATTCGATATGTCTGCACTAGATGCACAGCTCGTCTGAAGGATAGTATCGGACGTGAGGTAAAATGGGATCTGCGTGCCAGAACCTACAACAAAATGATCTGTCTGGGTATGAAAAGTACCAGCGAAATGAGTATGGCAGGCCTGACTCAGGTAAGTATGGAAGGAATCGAGCAGCTGGATCTGTATTTTTCCAACTACATTCCTCAGTTTTTTTATGCCATGCTGGCTCCGGTAATCTTATTTATTGTAAGCGTAAGACTAGATGCGAAAGTAGCCATTGTGCTTCTGTGCTGCGTTCCATTGATTCCGGTGTCCATTATTGCGGTGTCCAAGTGGGCAAAGAAAATCTTTGCAAAATATTGGGACAAATATACTGCTATGGGAGATTATTTCCTGGACAGCGTACAGGGCTTAAAAGAACTGAAGATTTTTAAGGCAGATGCCAGGCAGCATGAAAAAATGAATCAGAATGCAGAAGAGTTCCGTAAGATTACCATGAAGGTTCTTACCATGCAGCTGGCCAGTACCACTATTATGGATCTGGTAGCTTACGGTGGAGCGGGAGCAGGAATTGCATTTGCAGTAAGAGATCTGGCAGACGGAAGGATCACCGTGATGTCCGCAGTATTTCTGATGCTGGTGGCCGTAGACTTTTTCCTTCCCCTTCGTGCCTTCGGAAGTGCCTTCCATGTGGCCATGAACGGTGTAAGTGCAGGGAAGAAGATTATTTCCCTGTTGGAAATGGAAGAACCCAGGTGGGGAAGCGAATCCGTAACCGGAAATGAGGTTGTGCTGGATCACGTAAGCTTTTCTTATGATGGAAAAAGAGAAGTATTAAAAGATGTGAACATGACTTTCCCGGAAAAAGGAATGACTGCGATCGTAGGCGAGTCCGGTTGCGGCAAATCCACCATTGTAGGATTGATGAATGGAAACCTGATACCGCAAAAAGGCTCTGTATCAGTGGGAAACACAAAACTTGGCCAGCTGTCACGGGCAGACTATTATAGCCATCTGGCTGTGGTTAGCTGTAATACCTATATTTTTAATGATACTGTGCGAAACAACTTCTGTCTGGCATCTCCATGGGCTACGGACGAGCAGATGGAAGCTGCCTTAAAGAAAGTGAATCTGTGGAAATTCATAGAAGAAAACGGTGGGCTGGACAAGAGCATTTCCGAGGATGCAGCCAATATCTCCGGCGGACAGAAGCAAAGACTGGCACTGGCTGTAAATCTTGTGGCAGATAAAGACATTTACATCTTCGATGAAGCCACCAGCAACATCGATATTGAAAGTGAAGAGATTATTATGAAGAACATCAAGGTACTTTCCAAAGAAAAGAATGTGATCGTCATTTCCCACCGTCTGGAAAATATCGTACCTGCTGACCGGATCTATTATCTGGAAAGCGGAAAAGTAAAAGAATGTGGAAATCACCAGTTCCTGATGGAGGCAAAGGGTGGCTATGCAGTGCTTTACCGCAGACAGAAAGAACTGGAAAAGGGATATGCGGAGGTAAGCGCATGAATCAGGTAAAACAGGCACTTCGAAGAAGTGGAATCAGTATTATGGCCCATCTGATCAGTCTTCTGGGAAGCTTTGCGGCAGTCCTGATCCTGGCTGTCATAAACGGAAGCATCGGTTATCTTTGCGCCATGAGCGTAACACTGTTCGGCGCACTGGGCGTAGCCAAGGCACTGGGGGAACCTATCTGGCTTTCTTATGAATGGATCATCGCTCTTGCAGTAGGATGCGGAATTCTCCGCGGACTGCTTCGCTATATTGAGCAGTACAGCAACCATTACATTGCCTTTCATCTGCTGGCCATTTTGAGAGACAAAATTTTCGGTGTACTTCGAAAGCTCTGTCCGGCCAAGCTGGAAAGCAAGCAAAAGGGAAGCATCATTGCCATGCTCACATCTGATATTGAAACACTGGAAGTATTTTATGCCCATACCCTGTCACCAATCTGCATTGCCATTCTTGTATCTTTTAGCGTATGTTTGTTTACCTGGCTTGCGGCAAGCCCGTGGCTGGCACTGGTGGCACTGATCGGTTATCTGGTGATCGGCATTGTGGTGCCTATGATTTCTTCCGCAGCATTAAAAGAGCCTGGTGTTACCTATCGAAAAGAGTTTGCTTCTTTTAATGCCTATTATCTGGACAGTATTAAGGGAATTAAAGACATTTTGTTCCACAATGCAGGAGAAAAAAGAGAGCAGGAAGTCAACCGCAGATCAGAATGTCTTCTGGAAGAGACAAGGAAAATGAAAGAGGAAACCGGAAAAGCGTCAGCAATCACAGAACTGGCTGTTTCCGTTTTTGTAATGCTCACATTGATCGCAGGAATCGTTCTGGTCTATACCGGCAATTTGACTTCTGGAAAAATGATCATTGGCGTGGTTGCCATATTTGGAAGCTTCGGACCGGTAGTGGCCATTTCCGCTCTGCCTGGTAATCTGACCCAGACCTTTGCCAGTGGTGACCGTGTCCTGAATCTTCTGGAGGAGGTACCAGCAGTAGAAGAGATTACAGATGGAAAAAATATTACATACGAAAATCTGGAAGTGAGGAAGCTTTCCTTTGCCTACCAGAAAAATGAACCTGTCTTAAAAGATGTGTGTATGCAGGCACAAAAAGGCGAGATCGTAGGAATCATCGGAGAAAGCGGCTGCGGAAAATCCACACTGTTAAAGCTTTTGCTTCGTTTCTGGTCAAAAGACAGCGGGGAAATCCTGTTTAACGGAACCGACATCGAAAAGATCAACAGTGACAATCTTCTGGACAATGTGACCATGGTAAGCCAGGTGACCTATCTGTTTGACGATACCATCGAAGAAAACTTAAGGATTGCAAAGCCGGATGCCACACAGGAGGAAATGGAACAGGCCTGCCGTCTGGCATCGGTGCATGACTTTGTTATGAGTCTTCCAAATGGCTATCAGACGAGAGTGGGAGCCATGGGAGATGCCTTATCCTCCGGTGAAAAACAAAGACTGGGACTGGCAAGAGCATTCCTTAGCGGACGGCAGCTGATTCTGCTGGACGAGCCAACCAGCAACGTGGACAGTATCAATGAGGGAATCATTCTCAAGGCACTGGCACAGCAGAAGAGCAAAAAGAGCATTATTCTGGTTTCACACCGGGAATCCACAATGGCTATTGCAGACCGGATTTATAAAGTGGAAAACGGTTATATGACAGAAGCTACAAAATAAAAAAGAGAGGAACCTAAAATGAAGAACAGCGCATTTAGAACCATGATAGTACCCCAGTTGTACAGATGGACGCTGCAGCAGAAGTGACAGAAGAAACTGCTGAGCCAGAAACAACCTCTGCAGAAAAAGAGCAGTAAAGAAATTTAACCAACCATATGGCGGCTGTCCGATTACATCGTGCAGCCTGCCATACTTTTTATTCTCGCGCCTGAAATTTTAAATATAAGATGGAAGAAAACAGGAAAGTATGATATATTAGTAGAAAAGGAGAAATATGTGACATTGAGGTTTGAATGGGACGAAGAAAAGAATCAGATTAATCAGAAAAAACATAAGATATCCTTTGAAACAGCAGCATACGTATTTGAAGATGAAAATTACATTGAAATGTACGATTTCGAACATAGTATAGAGGAAGACCGTTATATAGCAATTGGGTGTGTCGGTGATGTATTATTTGTTGTTTTTACTGAGAGAAAAGACAATATCCGGCTAATATCCGCAAGGCTTGCGACAGAGACTGAAAGGAGGCTTTATTATGACCAGAACATTTACTATTGAAAAAGGACAGAAACCAACACAGGAACAGCTGAAAGAGGTTATGGAAGCCAAAAAGTATCCAATCGTAGCAGATGAAGATGCCCCGGAATTATCTCCTGCAATGTATAAAGCTTTAAAAAGCTGTGTGATACAACGCAACAGAAAGAAAAATGCATAGCCAAAATGACAGGGATCCGGCATTGCCGGGTCCCCAATTATTTATATTGCGCTTATCAGCGCGAAGATGGTATAATATACCTTATGAATAAAGTCCGGGCATAGTTTTTGCAGGCCTGGATATGATAGAAAATAAAACCAATCTGGCGGCATTGTCTCCAGACTGGACTTTCGGAGGAAAAAATGAAAACAGAAAACATTCCTGCATACGAAGTTGTAAAACAAGAAAATCTTACAGACATCCATTCCACAGGCTATCTGCTCCGCCACAAGAAAACCGGAGCAAGACTGATCCTGATCGAGAACGATGATGAGAACAAGGTATTTTCTATTGCGTTCCGCACCCCTCCTGCCAACAGCACGGGAGTTCCCCACATTCTGGAGCACAGCGTACTCTGCGGTTCCCGCGAGTTCCCGCTGAAGGATCCATTTGTAGAATTGGTAAAGGGTTCTTTGAACACCTTTTTAAATGCCATGACCTATCCGGACAAGACCTGCTATCCGGTAGCAAGCTGCAATGACCAGGATTTCCAGAACCTGATGCATGTGTATCTGGATGCTGTTTTTTATCCCAATATCTATAAGAAAGAAGAAATCTTCCGTCAGGAAGGCTGGAGCTATCATCTTGAGAATAAAGAAGGTCCTTTGACCTACAATGGCGTTGTATACAATGAGATGAAGGGGGCATTTTCTTCCCCTGACGAGGTTCTGGACAGGCAGATTAAGAGCAGCCTTTTCCCGGATAATACTTATGGCGTGGAATCCGGAGGCGACCCGGAGAATATTCCAGAGCTTTCCTATGAGGAGTTCCTGAATTTCCACCGCACATATTATCATCCTTCCAACAGCTATATATATCTTTACGGAAATATGGATATGGAGGAGAAGCTGCGTTTTATCGATGAAAAATATCTTTCCGCTTTTGATGCTCTTGCTGTGGATTCCCGCATTTTGGAGCAGGCTCCATTTTCTCAGGTGAAGGATCTTGAGGAAGAGTATCCTGTGGCTGAGAATGAGGACGAAGAGGATAATACTTATCTTTCCTTTAATATGGTTGTGGGAAATGCTATGGACAGCATGCTTGGAGTAGCATTTGATGTGCTGGATTATGCACTTCTTAGCGCTCCGGGAGCTCCGCTGAAGAAAGCACTTCTGGATGCACAGATCGGTAAGGATATTTATGGCTCTTATGACGATGGAGTTTTGCAGCCATTCTTCTCTATTGTGGCAAAGGGTGCCAAGACCAGCCAGAAAGAAGAATTTGTATCCACTATCCGAAAATGTCTTCAGGACATTGTGAAGAATGGAGTTGACAAAAAAGCGATTCTTGCGGGAATCAATTATATGGAATTCCGTTACCGCGAGGCTGATTTCGGTTCCTATCCAAAGGGACTGATGTACGGTCTTGATATTTTGGGAAACTGGCTCTATGATGATGAAAATCCTTTTGCCCAGGTGAAGCTTCTTGCCATTTATGACAGACTGAAGGAAGCAGTTAACGAGGGATACTTTGAAGAAATTATCCGGAAATGGCTTCTTGATAATACCCACGGCACCATCCTTACCCTGATTCCAAAGCGTGGCCTTGCTGCCAAAAGAGAGAAGGATCTGGAGGAGATGCTTGAGAAGTACAGAAGCAGCCTTTCTGATGCAGAGCTGGAGAAACTGGTAAGAAAAACAAAAGCTCTTGAAGCATATCAGGAATCTGAGGAGAATCCGGAGGATCTGGAATGCATCCCTATGCTTAAACGCTCCGATATCCGAAGAGAGGTTGAGGGATTTTCCAACGAAGAGCTTGCAGTGGACGACAGCCTGTTTTTGTATCAGGATGTATGTACCAATGGAATCGGCTATGTGAATGTGATGTTCGAAATCCGGGATATGGAAGTGGAGAAGGTACATTACCTTGGTCTTCTGAAATCCGTTCTTGGCTATGTGGACACCAAGGACTACACCTACGGACAGCTGTTCAATGAGATCAATGCCAGAACAGGTGGAATCCAGTGCGGTGTCGATGTTTTTGACAAGGCAAATGATCCGGAAGTATTCCGCACCATGTTCACTATCCGAGGCAAAGCGCTTTATTCCCAGATGGATTTTCTTTTCCAGATGATGGGAGAGATCTTAAATACATCCAGGCTTACGGATATCAAACGTCTCCGTGAGATCATCGGAGAACTCAAGTCCAGAGGACAGGCCTCCCTGATCGGCGCAGGCCATCAGACTGCCGTGCTCCGCGGCAGCTCCTACGCATCTCCTATGGCGAAATTCCAGGACGAGATGGCTGGAGTGGGCTATTACAAATTTGTGGAGGATCTGGACAAGAACTTCCAGGAGAAAAAAGACGAGATCGTGGCAGGACTTCTGAATGCAGTGGAGGAGATCATCCGCCCGGACAGCTTTATGGTAAGCTACACAGGAGAAAGAGAATCTGTGGAGCAGATCCAGAAGCTTTGCGGGGAACTGAAAAAGAGCCTTCCAGAGCGCACCAGAGAGGTTCCTTCCGTTTCTATTACCTGTGAGAAAAAGAATGAGGGCTTCAAGACCTCCGGCCAGGTGCAGTACGTGGCAAAATGCGGAAACTTTGTAAAGAAGGGCTACGCTTATACTGGTGCCCTTGAGATTCTGAAGGTGGCTTTAAGCTACGATTACCTCTGGATCAATCTTCGTGTGAAAGGCGGCGCATACGGCTGCATGAGCGGATTCAGAAGAAGCGGTGAGAGCTACTTCGTATCCTACAGAGATCCGCATCTTCGCCGCACCCTGGAAGTTTACCAGGGCGTACCGGAGTATGTCCGCACCTTCCAGGCAGATGAGCGTGAACTGACCAAATACATTATCGGAACCATCAGCGGCAAGGATGTTCCAAGAACACCGCAGTCCCAGGGGGCACTTGGCAGAATGGCATATTTCCGCGGCCTGACTGTAGAGATGCTGCAGAAGGAAAGAGATCAGATCTTAGACGCCACAGTGGAGGACATCCATGCACTGGCACCGCTGATCGAAGCCATTCTTGCAGACGACCAGATCTGCGTTGTGGGAAGCGAGAGCGCAGTGGAGAAGGCGAAAGACGTATTTATGGAGACAAAGCCGCTGGTAAGCTGCTAAGTACAGCGCAGCAGATAAAAGGTACCTTTTGCCTGCTGCGTCCATTTGTTAAGAAAGAAGAGGATATATTTTCATGACACCAGATTTTAAATCCGGATTTGTAGCAATTATCGGGCGTCCGAATGTGGGCAAGTCTACCCTGATGAACCATCTCATCGGGCAGAAGATCGCCATCACATCCAAGAAGCCCCAGACCACAAGGAACCGTATCCAGACCGTTTACACCTGCGACAAGGGACAGATCGTTTTCCTGGATACCCCAGGTATCCACAAGGCGAAGAACAAGCTTGGAGAGTATATGGTCGCAGTGGCAGAGCGCACTCTGAAAGAGGTGGATGCCATTATGTGGCTGGTAGAGCCTTCTACCTTTATCGGAGCAGGTGAGCGCCACATTGCCGAGCAGCTTCAGGGCGTTGGCGTGCCGGTAATTCTGATCATCAACAAGATTGATACAGTAAAGAAGGAAGAAATCCTTCCGGCAATTGATACTTACCGCAAGATCTGCGACTTTGCAGAGATCATTCCCTGCTCAGCACTTCGGGGACAGAATACAGAGGACATTATCGACAGCATTCTGAAATACCTTCCATACGGACCAATGTTCTATGACGAGGACACTGTGACAGACCAGCCTCAGCGCCAGATCGTGGCAGAGGTGATCCGTGAGAAGGCCCTTCATGCACTGGATGCGGAGATCCCTCACGGAATTGCTGTGGCCATCGATAAGATGAAGGAGCGCCCGGGCAAAAATCCTATGGTGGATATTGAAGCCACCATTATCTGCGAGCGGGATTCCCACAAGGGCATCATCATCGGAAAAGGCGGCGCCATGCTGAAAAAGATCGGCAGCAACGCCAGATTCGAGCTGGAGCGCATGCTGGACTCCAAGGTGAACTTAAAGCTTTGGGTAAAGGTAAAGAAAGACTGGCGCGACAGCGACTTTATGATCAAAAACTTTGGATACGATAAGAAGGAAATCTGAAAATGAGTGATCTGATCACGGTACAGGGAGTGGTGTTATCTGCCCAGCCCGTGGGAGAGTATGACAAGCGGATCGTTCTTCTTACCAGGGAGCGGGGAAAAATTTCCGCTTTTGCAAAGGGGGCAAGACGGCAGAACAGTCCATTTATGGCAGCAGCCAATCCCTTTGTATTCGGGAATTTTACCCTTTTTGAGGGGCGCAGCAGCTACAATCTGAACCAGGTGACCGTGACCCATCATTTTGTGGAACTGGCATCCAGGCAGCCGGGAATCTACTATGGATATTATTTCCTGGAGCTTGCGGATTACTTCGGACATGAGGGGACGGATGAGAAGAATATGATGAATCTTCTTTACCTGACTGTGAAAGCCCTTCTGAATCCGGAGCTGGATCCGCGGCTGGTGCGGTGCATTTTTGAGCTTCGCACTATGGCGGAGCAGGGACTGATGCCGGAGCTTTTTCGCTGTGTGCACTGCGGCGAGGAAATCGCGGGCAAAGAGAATCTGTTTTTTTCCCAGGAGGCACATGGAATTCTGGATGGAGACTGTCTGAGAAAGGCGGATGCGGCGGAGGCAAGAAGCGCAAGGCGGATTTCCCCGGCAGTGCTTTATACCATGCAGTATATTGTCAGTTCGCCTCTGCCTCTTGCAACTTTTCTAAAAGTTTCTTTTCTGCTTTGTCACGCTCGTAATCTTCTATATCCATCACCACAAATCTGCCCCTACCATTTTTAGTAAGGAAAACAGGCTCCCCCACTTGGCAGTTCTTCAACACTTCATTGTAATTTCTCAAATCAGATACTGGTAATATATTTGGCATAGTTACCATCCTTTCCAAATGAATACTATATTTCATCCTTTATTATAGCCAAAAGTGCTGTAAAAATCAACGAATGTTTTTACAGCGTTTTATTTCTAATGCTCGATCAAATCGATTAAATTTGTATCCGTATCCTAATTTAACCTAAATTATTATCATTAGACCATTTTTTGATTAAACCGATACCCCACACCCCAAACCGTCTGTATGTAGATTGGCTTGCTTGGATTATCTTCTATCTTTTCCCGTATGTTGCGAATATGACTCATAACAATGTTGTAATCACCGGAATATGGTTCTTTCAAAACATTATCATATATCTGTTCTTTGCTGAATATTATCCCGGCATTTTGAGCCAACAACAATAAAATTTCAAATTCTGTATATGTAAGTTCAATCTCATTTTCGTTACGAACCACAAGCCGCTTGCATTTATCAATATAAAGTCCCTCAAAACAAAGCTCCCCTTTATGGACAGCTTTATGTTTCAAAACCTCTATATCTTCACTCACACACGATATAATACGGTTGATAATATGCTCTTCTCCATCCTCAACTGATAGAATTAAAATCTTCCCAAATGATCACCCCATTCCACATCCTGTATAAGCCAATTATTTTTA
>OLNL01001632.1_pt1 | contig 19750 bp, 16 predicted proteins | sample 1672181 | NCBI WGS metagenome assembly OLNL01 (sample SAMEA3136656, study PRJEB25190) | human gut metagenome | biome: human gut; feature: human-associated habitat; material: faeces | place: Austria | collected 2013
ATAGTCTTCCTGACTCAGCAAGGAAAAGCTCTGAATAAATGGATAATGGATTTCAAAGAAAGCCTGTAAATTCTCTATTAATTTAGTTCTAGGCACAATGCTATTAAAGAAAACATTGCCACTATTGATGTAGGTCTCAACCTTTTCCAGTCCCAACTCTGTCAGTTCTTGACGAAGTTGCGCCATGACAACCTTATTTTTCCCACCTACATTAATGCCCCGAACAAGTAAAGCATATCGCGTCATCTTATACCAATTTATCTAAGAAACTTTCACCAATCATGGCAGTTTCAACACCAAAGTTATCCGCAACTGTTGCTGAGATATCTGCAAAATGTCCGACAGGAATGAGACCATTTCCTTTAAAGGAAGGGCTATAGGCCAACAATGGAATGTATTCACGAGTATGGTCAGTACCAGCATAGGTTGGGTCGTTTCCATGGTCAGCCGTAATCATCAAGAGATCGTCTTCTTTCATTGCAGCGATAATTTCTGGCAAGCGCTCATCGAACTCATGCAAGCAATCACGGTAACCATGTGGATCACGACGGTGACCGTAAAGAGCATCGAAGTCCACCAAGTTAGTGAATGAGAAACCATGTTTAAAGTCTTCTGATTTCATGGCTTTGATCAAGTTGTCAATACCGTGGCTATTTGATTTGTTATGACCCATATCGTGGTTGATACCAGCACCGTTGAAAATATCGTTAATCTTACCAACTGCATAGGTATCGATACCTGCTTCGTTCAATTTGTCCAAAACAGTTGGAGCAAATGGTGAAACAGCCAAGTCACGACGGTTGGCCGTACGAGTGAAGTTTCCAGGCTCACCAACGTAAGGACGAGCAATGATACGACCTAGAAGAGCTGGCTGTTCCAAAGTGATGGAACGAGCATATTCACAAATACGGTAGAGTTCATCCAAAGGAATGATGTCTTCGTGAGCTGCGATTTGAAGAACAGGGTCAGCTGATGTATAGATGATCAACTCGCCAGTTTCCATTTGGCGTGGTCCAAAGTCATCGATAACAGCTGTACCAGAATATGGTTTGTTAGCTTCGCGGATGACCTTGCGACCTGAGAATTCTTCGATTTTTGTCAAGATTTCTTCTGGGAATCCATTCCAGAAAGTATCAAACGGTTCTGTAATATTAAGTCCCATGATTTCCCAGTGACCTGTCATGGTATCTTTTCCAAGAGAGACTTCTTCTAACTTCGTAGCGTAACCAGTTGGATTGCTCTCAGCTGGAACAGTCTTCAAGGCTTGTTCACGCGGAATATTTCCAAGACCAAGTTTTGCCATGTTTGGCACATTCAAACCAACTGCTTTTGAGATGTGTCCAAGTGTGTCAGATGCGCCGTCAGGTACACCAGCATTGACAAAATTATTAGCATCTGGAGCTGCTCCGATCCCTACTGAATCCAAAACCACTAAATGCATACGATTAAATTTTGGCATATTGAATGTCTCCTTTATAATTTAAACTGAATACAGTATAACACAAATTTTTGAAAATGTAACGCTTTCATATAAAATTTTATAAATAAGTTTTATATCCTCAGAAAAAGGACAATAAGCCCTTTTTAAAGTGATTTGCTAATGATTTTTGGACCTTCTGGTGTCCCTACGATGACTTTTGAAACCATCCCTAAGAAGAGACCATGGTCGACAACACCGACAGTGCGGTCCAACTCTTCTGCCAAGGCTTCAGCGTCTGGGATCACTTTCAAATCCAAATCAATGATAAAGTTCCCTTGATCGGTCACAAAGCGCTGTCCATCTTTTTCACGGTAAGCTGGTGAATAGCCCTTCTTTTCAAAATGACGGAAAAGATTTTCTGCTCCGTATTGAACCACTTCTACTGGTAGTTTAAAGGCACCAAGCGTCTCCACTTGTTTTGACTCATCAACAATCCAGATGCAGTCTTTTGAGTTGGTCGCAACGATTTTCTCCATCAAGAGGGCACCGCCACCACCTTTGATGCCGTTCAAAGCAGGGTCTACTTCATCCGCACCATCGACGGTCAAGTCCACCACTTCGACATCATCGATCGCTTTGAGAGGAATTCCCAAGCCTTCTGCCTGTTCATAGGTCACGCTTGAGGTCGTTACAGCTGTAATCTGCAAGTCTTCTTCCTTGATGCGACGTCCCAATTCAGCCACAAAATAATAAGCAGTTGACCCTGTACCAAGACCGACAATCATGCCGTCTGTAACAAACTCAGCCGCCTTAATGCCTACCTGTTCTTTTAGGTTTACCATCTTAGACCTCCATTTCTATTCATATTTAGTATAGCATATTGGCCTACAGATTTCACTACTTAACTGAAAACCTTTTCAACTTCTCCTTCTAAAAGCAAAACCTTGCCCCTCTTGCTAGTTTACGATAGAATAGAAGGGAATACACAGGAAAAGAGAAGATACATGATTACTAGAGAATTTGATACCATCGCTGCGATCTCGACTCCACTTGGTGAGGGAGCGATTGGGATTGTCCGCTTAAGCGGGACAGACAGCTTTAAAATCGCTCAAAAGATTTTTAAAGGAAAAGACTTGTCCAGCGTGGCTAGCCATACCCTCAACTACGGCCACATCGTGGATCCGGATAAGGATGAGATTCTGGATGAAGTCATGATCGGAGCCATGCGCTCGCCTAAGACCTTCACGCGAGAAGACATCATCGAAATCAACACCCACGGTGGGATTGCTGTGACTAACGAAATCCTGCAATTGGTGATCCGCGAAGGCGCTCGTCTGGCTGAGCCTGGTGAATTTACCAAGCGGGCCTTTCTGAATGGTCGTGTCGATTTGACCCAGGCCGAGGCGGTTATGGATATTATCCGCGCCAAGACCGACAAGGCTATGAACATCGCCGTCAAACAGTTGGACGGATCCCTGTCTGATCTCATCAACAATACCCGTCAAGAGATCCTCAATACCCTGGCTCAGGTCGAAGTCAACATCGACTATCCTGAGTACGATGATGTCGAGGAAGCAACCACCGAGATCATCCGCGAAAAGACCACAGAATTCGAAGCCCTCTTGACCAACCTCCTCAAGACAGCTCGCCGTGGAAAGATACTCCGCGAAGGAATCTCAACTGCTATCATCGGGCGACCAAACGTCGGTAAATCTAGCCTTCTGAACAACCTCCTGCGCGAGGAAAAAGCTATCGTGACCGATATCGAAGGAACGACCCGAGACGTCATCGAGGAATACGTCAATATCAACGGTGTTCCTCTCAAGCTCGTCGACACGGCTGGGATCCGGGAGACAGAAGACATCGTTGAACGCATCGGGGTGGAACGCTCTCGCAAAGCCCTCAAAGAAGCTGACCTGGTCCTTCTGGTCCTTAATGCTAGTGAACCACTGACTGATCAGGATCGTCAGTTGCTGGAAATCTCACAAGACAGCAACCGCATCATTCTCCTCAACAAGGTCGATCTCCCGCAACAAATCGAGTTGGATGAGATCCCAGCTGATCATATCAAGATTTCTGTCCTTAAAAACCAAAATATCAATCAAATCGAAGACCGGATTAACGCCCTCTTCTTTGAAAATGCTGGCTTAGTGGAGCAAGATGCTACCTACCTCTCTAATGCCCGCCACATCTCTCTCATCGAGAAAGCTGTTGAAAGCCTTCAAGCTGTAAATGAAGGCCTGGCTATGGGCATGCCAGTGGACCTCCTTCAAGTGGATCTGACTCGCACTTGGGAAATCCTTGGAGAAATCACAGGGGATGCTGCACCAGACGAGCTCATCACCCAACTCTTCAGCCAGTTCTGTCTTGGTAAATAAAGTCAAAAAAATCGTATGTTGCAAACATACGATTTTTGTATTATTAAATTCCTTGGTCCAGACTTTGAACAGTGAGGTAGGCTTGGTAAATCAAGAAGAGTCCTACTGCTGTCAAGAATGGAATGGCGAGAGGGAGTTCTGTCTCGATTTGGCCAAATGGTGAATTGCCGACAAAGTGAAGGCCAAAACCAGATACAAAATAGAACCAACCCGTCAGCATCAACTCCTTGCGACCTTTTGTCGCTTGAACAATCAGGTAGAGACCTACCATGAAGAGGGCTGTGTAAACCCAGTGAGATACGACCCCATTCATTATCCGACCTAGGATACCAGATACTGCGTAAGAGAAGCCTTCTGGCATGTCTTGACGGATATAAGCAAAGTCCTCCACAATCTGGAAACCAAGACCAGATGCAATCGCTAAAAGGAAGATGGATTTGATCCGACGCACATTGAACAAATAGAGGACAAAGAAGATTGGAATCAACTTGAAGGGTTCCTCAAAGAGGGGCCCTGCGATGGCACTCTCATACTGGTTCCAAAAATCACTATTAGGCGCTACTGCCTGAATCATCTCATGGAAATAGGTATTGGCAAAACTAGACAACCAACCTGCGATAAAGCCTCCACCTAGAAGAGAAAAGAGAACCGGAATCCAGGACAACTTCCACTTCTTAGCGAAATGAAAGAGAGCCAAAACAGCAGGAATCGCATAAACTAAAAGCAAGAGGGCAGAGACACCAATGATCCCATACTGACTGCCTGTCATCCAACCAGCTGTGATAGACTGCGTCTCATAGGCCAGACCGATCGAGAGCAAGAATAAAAATAGAAACAAAATCGATTTGCGTTTCATAAAAAAACCTTTCTTAAAAACAATTAAAAAGGCTGGAATTCCAGTCTTTTTGTCTATATGGATATTGTAACAATAAAAGCTTAAAAAAACAATAATTGGATACGGAAATAGAGACTGTTGGTTATTGCCAATACTTGCGATGAAGAATCTTACATGATACAATATAAGACATAACATTGGCAGGAAAATAAGGTTGAGTTTTTACTCTTCGGGTTTCGGTGCTATCCCTGAAACTTCGGTTTCTAAACAACTGGAATTGCGATTGAATCGTTCGCCCCCAGTGTTATCAGCTCTCGACTTCGGTCGGGAGCTTTTTTATTCTGAAAGAGGGTCAAATTCAGAAAGATTTGTTTTAAGTTTTACGAAATCTTCATCAGTCATTTTTTTCAATTCATCAATTGCATCTTTCAATTCACCTGATAAAACTTCATCAGAAAATGATTCCACTTCTTTCAAATCTTCTTGAAGCAATTCAATAATTGACAGTCTAGATTTTAAAAAATTTTCTTCCATTCTCACTTTGTTTCCTGCCAACCATTCTGACATATCATAAAAGTAAGTCATTAAAATACTTTCTAAGTTTTCCATATGTATTTACCCCTTGTCTTTTGTTTTTTAATATTCTTCAAAACTATATCTTATACAATTTATTTAATCTTTCTAACTCTAATACATTCATACATACTTCTACTCCAGTAACTACCCCTTTACTATAAATAATTCCACAAGAAAACACAATCCTCTTCTCACTCAAAATATTTGACAATATTACAAATGATTCCAAAACATAATCCTCTATAGTAATAAAACAATTATTTTCATCTTTAAAAAACTCTATAAATCCAATATCCTTACACCTATCACGAAAATGAAACATAAGTGATTTTAAAAAATAATCAAAAAACACATCATTTTCCATAGAAAGCCCTTTCATTTTTAAAATATTTTGTTATATCATACAAAAAATAAGTTTTGGAACTATTCGAAATAACACAGCTCTAAAACACAGGCTATTCATTCGGTGACAAAAAGATTGTTTTGGGACCATTCGAAACAACACAGCTCTAAAACTCATCAAACACATCTTCGTTACCTGTTTGTGTTTTGGGACCATTCGAAACAACACAGCTCTAAAACGCTAAGAATTGAGCCAGGAAAGCAAGAAGCGTTTTGGGACCATTCGAAACAACACAGCTCTAAAACTCTATTCAATGAAGAACATGGAGTTTTTCAGTTTTGGGACCATTCGAAACAACACAGCTCTAAAACTTAAGTCAGGTCGTTTCTTCAGTAGTTGTTGTTTTGGGACCATTCGAAACAACACAGCTCTAAAACGCTTCAATGTAAGCCTTGATTTCCGTCCAAGTTTTGGGACCATTCGAAACAACACAGCTCTAAAACTCACGATAGCGTGTAAGGACTTGTTTCCACGTTTTGGGACCATTCGAAACAACACAGCTCTAAAACTTTTTGTCGTACCAGTTATTTTCTAGTGACGTTTTGGGACCATTCGAAACAACACAGCTCTAAAACTATCTTTCAATCTTTTTCTTGCTGCATTTAGTTTTGGGACCATTCGAAACAACACAGCTCTAAAACTTCTAGCTTGTTCTGTCAATGTACCAACCTGTTTTGGGACCATTCGAAACAACACAGCTCTAAAACTCGAGAGTTGTGAGCTCATACGTTGCATTTGTTTTGGGACCATTCGAAACAACACAGCTCTAAAACACTGTTTTCTTTTGGGCAATATAAAAGTAAGTTTTGGGACCATTCGAAACAACACAGCTCTAAAACACACAGTGGCGGTCCAACAACGTCTCATTGGTTTTGGGACCATTCGAAACAACACAGCTCTAAAACATAGATTCTGGAGCAACTACAGTTGTTGATGTTTTGGGACCATTCGAAACAACACAGCTCTAAAACTGCGAGAAGCTGACTTCTTTGATGATGTTGGTTTTGGGACCATTCGAAACAACACAGCTCTAAAACATGTAAGTGATCCAGATATAACCATCGTTAGTTTTGGGACCATTCGAAACAACACAGCTCTAAAACGTTTCTGCATCGTAGGCCTTGATACTTGCTGTTTTGGGACCATTCGAAACAACACAGCTCTAAAACTTAAGGCAACGTTTTTCTTCAACAACTGTTGTTTTGGGACCATTCGAAACAACACAGCTCTAAAACGTATACCGCTTCTTGGTTTGATAATTCTTCGTTTTGGGACCATTCGAAACAACACAGCTCTAAAACACTGAGATCACAGCCTGTTCATTAAATACCGTTTTGGGACCATTCGAAACAACACAGCTCTAAAACATTCGACCGTTGGTGTAGAAAGTGGAATAAGTTTTGGGACCATTCGAAACAACACAGCTCTAAAACATATAAACAACCTGATTATCTCGTTTGGCTGTTTTGGGACCATTCGAAACAACACAGCTCTAAAACTTTCCGGAGGGGCTTTTTTTGTTTGCCATTGTTTTGGGACCATTCGAAACAACACAGCTCTAAAACCAAACGCTGTAACAGCTGATAAATTGCTCGGTTTTGGGACCATTCGAAACAACACAGCTCTAAAACTAGGCTTTCAAATCTAACTCTCTAGCGTTGGTTTTGGGACCATTCGAAACAACACAGCTCTAAAACGCTGTTGGTGTTTTTGAAGACTTACCTTTAGTTTTGGGACCATTCGAAACAACACAGCTCTAAAACTAGAGAGCAGCAGCGGTCAAGTCATGCAGTGTTTTGGGACCATTCGAAACAACACAGCTCTAAAACCAAGGAATAAAATTGTTGATAACGATAGCAAGTTTTGGGACCATTCGAAACAACACAGCTCTAAAACTTCAACGCTAGGAAATTGAGTTCTTCGACAGTTTTGGGACCATTCGAAACAACACAGCTCTAAAACTTAACTGTGAATTTAATTCGTTCATCTGATGTTTTGGGACCATTCGAAACAACACAGCTCTAAAACCTCGTAGAATGATTTTTCTTTTGAAATTTCGTAATCGCGCCATTCGTCCTAGCTAGACTTCAGCCCGTCTGAATCCCGTCATTACTGCTATTATAGCATATTTTCAGCATTAAAGAAATAATCTTTATCTAGTATAAATTGTGGAAAATTGTAGACTTGCCTTGGTTCTAAAAATAAGACAGATAATTGATTTAAGCTAATATATTCAATTAAACTTTCAATATCTTTCTCTGATAAGTAAGCAGCAACATTTATAAAAACCAGAAGTCTCTTTTTTGATAGATATTTGAAAATCTGTACAATTTCCATGCACTTTTCAAATATAGTATCACTCATTGTTTCTACTTTGACTCCTAACGCTTCAATCAATTCTAGGATAGTGATTTCATCATATTCTAGATCCAATTCATTCTCCAAACACTCATAAGCTAATAATTCAGTGATCGTCACGACTAATTTCTCTATCATTGACTTCACTTCTGGTTTTTCGTTCAACTGATTTTCCAAATCTGCATGGATCAATTTTAGCATGGAAGTTGAATTTAAATTATAGCCTAAAATATCAGTTATCACTAGAAGTTCTGATTCTTTTAAAGATGTCAGACGAGAGTCAAAAATCTTTAAATCACTATCACCATTATATTGATAAAATTGTTTCACAAGGCCTGAAAATACTTGTTGATCTTCAAGAACTAAAAAGGTAGCATTTGTTATTGTTATTGCCTCATCTAATATTGGGAAATTAATCTTCATCTGAAAATTCCTCTCCTAAAAATACTAAACGTGAATCTGAATTTGCTACACTTGTATCTCTTTCGCCGCATAAATATATCATACGGGAAAACTGTTTCTCTGTAACTGTCAGCAATGTAATACTCCCTTTTTTAGGGTTATGGTTTTTTAATCGTTCAATCATTGCATTATTTGCTGAATTATTCAGTAACAACTTGCTATAAATGGAAAACTGATGCATGATAAATCCTTCATCAATTAGAAATTGCCTGAATTTACGGTAGGCTTTCTTCTCTTCTGCTGTTTCAACTGGCATATCAAACATTAAAATCATTCGCATATATCGATAACTCATATCCTAAACTCAGGAACTCCTTTCTCAGGATTATTTAATGACTGAATGACTTTTTTCGTATAATCACTGACAATATTCGTTAAGTACATTTCTTTATTATTGTATTGAAAAGTATTTGAAAATATCGAGAATAATTCTCTTTTGATTTTTACAAATTCTGAACTTCTTTTTTCATACACAATACGATCAATAATGGGGCGAAACGGCTCCATAATATCACTTGCAAGGTTAAATTGATTAAACTGATTCGCATGCTTCAATCCTAACTGAGTCATACAGCCTGATAACGCAATCTCACGCGCAAACATACTTAATAATAAAGTATAGCCATAATCTAATGCAGCATTGATATCATTATCCTGTTCACGACTAAAATCATTCCCAAATAAGGTATTAAAATATATTCGTGCAGCATGTCCTTCTCGATTGTTTGGATCAAAAATTTCTAACCCATCATATAACTTTATGATAGATTGTGATTTTTCAAAAAAGCTACAACTTCCTAAATATATTGCTTGATTCAATATCTTTTGAGAAATGATACTTGTCCAAACAAAACCTTTAGTTTCTTCATTCCAAGAAATCTGTTTTGATAATTGTAAACTTGAATCATGGCGTCCATAATAAGGCATTAAATGGGCGGTTGGAAGTCTTTTATCATCACAAAAGATCACTAACACATTCTCATCAATAAGCCGTTTTACAAGCATGGTCGACAGAACTATATCAGTTGTTTCAAGAAGTAAGATATCAATCTCAGACAGATGGATTAGTTCTGTCCGAGATGCATCTTTAAAAATCAAATGATTATTCTTATACGTTAGTTTGGAATGAGTGTTTACTACTACTGTACGCCAGCCCATTACTCTTCTCCTAATTTACTCAAATCGATCCGAGTTTCATAAAGGCCTGTGATAGATTGATGGATGATGGTTGAGTTTAAAAGTGATGAAGGTGTATAGTCTCTGTAACGTGGAATTTTAACACCTAAAAATTCAAAATCAGAAGCACTTCCTTGCGAAGTTAATTCAAATAGTCCTGCATTTTTACTATTTTCTGGACCAATAAAACTGAAACAGAGGTCTTTTATATCAACTGTTTCCCAATTAGTAAATGCTTCTCTTATCCTCTCCCCATTTTTTAAAGCTCCAACATATTTATCATTAAAACGAAGAACATATTCTAAAAGTTCAGCAAACTCTGCTCTATGTTTCGTAACATACTCCAAGTGTTCCGGTTCGAGAGACTTGTTAATTCTCTTCGCATGATATAAAAGAGTAGTATACTTCGCAGGAAGGACTAATTCATTCCCTTTATGAATTTCTCCCCGTTTATTGTTAGTCGATAAAATACTTGCTAGTCTTCTTCTTGTACCATCAGGAAATTCAAACAAACTATATTTAGGTAACGTAATAGTCGATAGAATTTCTGTGTATCCTTTTTTAAGAAGATAATTTGCTTGGTTCTTTTCAAAATTTATTTTATCTAAAATAGAAATACCTTGAAACTCTAAAATCGTTTTTCTTTGTTTCTTTACTCCTTTTTCAATAATCGCTTTAACCAAGACCGCATATGAGTTAGAAATACCAGCATAACCACCGTATTTTCGTGGGTCGAGCCCTTGTTTAATTGGGACAAGATTTTCTTTACTATCTTCCGATGGCTTAGGAGATGGATTCGAATTAAACAATCCTCTAGGTTTACCTCTATCTAACCCATGTGTTTGAATTTCTGTTTTCTTCACAATATTAACTTGTGGAAGGGCAAGTACTTTCTTGATTGTTGCAAAGTCTTTCTCCTTATTCCAAGCGATTTCTCCAGTATCTTTTGAATATTCGATTTTCTCTCTTTTTATGATAGTTCCATCTGCGTAATGAACCTCTTCTTTGAAAAAGTTTAACAAGTTTGAATAGAAGAAATATTTTTCAGTTGCTTTTTCAATTTCTTTCGGGTCTTTACTTCTTGAGATGTATCTCTTAAGATCATGTTTATGATAGTCACCATAGACAAATTCAGGCTCTAGTTTAGGATATTTCTTAAGGATAGCCTTAGCAACAACTGCATTTAAATAGGCATCATGCGCATGGTGGTAGTTATTTATTTCCCGCACCTTATATAACTCAAATTCTTTACGGAAGTTGGAAACTAGATTAGATTTTAAAGTGATAATTTTGACAGTTCTGATTTTCTGTTTTTTCTCACTTACTTCAGTATTGAAACGGGCATCTAAAATCTGTGCAACATGTTTTGTGATTTGCCGTGTCTCAACTAATTGACGTTTAATAAAGCCAGCCTTATCTCTAACGTCCAAACCACCACGTTCAGCTTTCGTTAAATTATTAAATTTGCGCTCTGAAATTAACTTGGATTTCAGTAATTGTTGCCAAAACCCTTTCATCTTCTCAACTATTTCAAGACTTGGAACATTATCAGATTTACCACGATTATCTTTTGAACTAGTTAAAACACGATTATCAATAGAATCATCCTTAATAAAGGCCTGTGGAATGATATGGTCTATGTCATAGCTACTCAAATTATTAATATCAAGTGGATTTCCTGTGTACATATCTTTTCCATTTTGAAGATAGTAAAGAAAGAGACGATCATTTTGAAGTTGTATATTATCTGTAGGATATTCCTTTAATATATTTGAATCAAGTCCAGGAGTTAAATTTTTTATTGATTCTTCGATACGTTTGTATCTTTGTTGGGAATTTCTTTTTCCTTTATTCGTTGTCTGATTTTCACGTGCAATTTCAATTACGATAGACTCCGGATCAGACCCCATCACTTTAACAAGTTCATCAACTAACTTTATACTCTGTAAAATTCCTTTTTTAATAGCTGGACTTCCAGGAAGATTTTGGACAACTTGCTTCATATCATCTGTCTTTCCTACCACTTGTGCATTTTGGATAGTTTCTTTGAATGAAAGTCCATCATCATTGATTAACTGCATAAAGTTACGATTGATCTCTCCGTCATCAATTAGGTAATCAAGTATTGTTTTTTTCGTTTGTTTATCTCGGATACCATTAATCAATTTGGCAGAAAGTTTTCCCCAACCAGTGTAATGTCTACGAATTAATGCTTTAATCACTTTTTCATCAAAGATAGAATTATATTGAGCAAGTCGTTGCTTAATCATTTCGCGATCTTCAAAGATTGTGAGAGTATGGATTATATTTTCAAGAATCTCTCCATTTTTAGGATTATCTATAAATTCTTTATCTTTGATAATCTTAAGTAAATCATGATATGTTCCTAATGAAGCGTTAAATCTTCCTTTTTCATTATCAATACCTGTTATATCAACGATACGAAATTCATCGTATTCTAGAGACAAATAGTCTAGTAGCATCTGTTTATTAACATTTTTAAACACCTTAAACACCTTTTCAAAAATATCCTGTTTCATAAAGGTATTCATCAAAAATTCTTTGCCACGTTCATCAATATAACGTACTTTTGTCAATTCATTATAGACAGCAAATGTTTCGTACAACAGACTATGCTTGGGCAAAACTTTTTCTTCTGGGAGATACAAGTCATAGTTGGTCATTTTATTGATGAAGTCTTCTGCAGAGCTTGCTTTATCAACAATTTCTTCAAAATTCCAAGGTCGGATTGCTTGGTCAGAGTTTCGAGTTAGCCAAGCAAAATCACGATTACCACGAGCTAGTGGTCCAACATAATAAGGAATACGGAATGTTAGGATCTGTTCAATTTTTTCTTTGTTCTCTTTTAAGAAAGGATAATATTCTGCTTGGTGTCGGAGGATGGCATTCATTTCCTGAAGATGAATTTGATGAGGAATAGAACCATTATCGAAAGTGCGTTGTTTTCTCAAAAAATCTTCACGTTCAATTTTTTCAAGGAAATAGGTTGCTCCTTCAAATTTAGAGATGAGATTTTTGATATATTTGTAAAATACTTCTTGGGTTGTTTTACCATCAATATATCCAGCATATCCATCTTTAGATTCATCAGAAAAAACTTCGGCATATTTTTCTGGAAGATTGCTTCTTATAAATTGTTTTAATGCCGAAAGATCATTTTGATGATTATCGTAACGTTCTATCATAGAGGCAGATAGTGGCGCCTTGGTTGAAGGATTTTTAACAGATAATATACCTGCAAGTAGTATGCCATCATAGAGTTTTTTAGCCACTACAAAAAGATCAGCATAAGCATCCCCAATTTGCCCCAACAAACTTTCCAAGTCCTCATCATAAGTATCTTTAGAAAATTGTAGTGGAGCCTTTTCTTCTAAATCAAAATGCTTCTTAAAATCAGCTTGATTCCCAACAATTAATTTTAAAAACTCAGAAAATAATCCCGTTGATTTTTCCTCAGGAAAAAGTTTTAGAATACGCTCTCTTTTAGCAGATTTACTAATTTTCTCAGTAAAAATTTCTTCTACCTGTGCATTTTCTGTTCCAAGTGAACTTTCTTCAAAAGTGTTATCATAAATACTTGTAAATTCGTTAAAGATCTTTTGAATATCATTATTTCTAATATCAAAAGTGTCTTCATACAAAAAATGTCCACGGTATTTAATGATATGTGCCAAAGCTAAATATATTAAACGCAAATCAGCTTTCTCTTTCGAATCTGCAAGACTCTTTCTCAAATGATAAATGGTTGGGAAGTGTTTATGATGCTCTTTCTCTACCTCTAAAGTTCCAAAAATTGGATACTTACTTCCTCTCTTATTTTCAGGGACTATGAATGAATCATCTAAGCGATGGAAAAAACTATCATCCACTTTATTCATTTCATTAGCAAATATCTCCTGTAAATACAAAATTCTATTCCGACGTCTTGTAAATCGACGTCTAGCAGTTCTTTTTAAGCGACGGTCTGCAGCTGTATTACCTGCATCAAAAAGTAGAGCCCCAAGTAAGTTTTTTTTGATAGCCTTTTTGTTGGTATTTCCAAGAACCTTCATTTTTTTGGCCGGAACATTGTAATCATCTGTAATAACTGCCCATCCTACGCTATTTGTCCCGATATCTAAGCCAATTGAATATGGTTTTTTCATAATTTTCCTCCGTTATGCCTTGCATTTACGATGATAAAGTTGTAGAATAATGGTGTTGGGATTATTCGAAACAACACAGCAAGTTAAAATAAGGCTTTGTCCGTATCCAACTTGAAAAAGTGCGCACCGATTCGGTGCTTTTTTTGTGCCTTGATTCATATAATCCCAACAAATCATTATATTAATACAATTTTACCCCTTCTTTCCTCAAAAATCAAACCATTATATGCAATTGTCTGGAATATTTTACTAATTTATTACTAGCTCCAATTCGCCCCATTTTTTCATTATCACAACCAAAAAAAGCGTGCATTCACGCTTTTTAGTCTTCCCATTTTGGTTGGCTAATTTCTGCAAAGGTATCGTCCTGATGGATCGCTTTTTCCACCTTCTCCACCTGGACGACTTGGAGCGGAATCTTCTTAAAAGGTCCCCAGTCTGTGACGATTGTCATTCGATACTGCTTCTTCATGACCCAGCTTTTTTCTTCCCTTACATCGACACTCCCTACTCGTACTTGATGCTGGTAGCTTTCATGGATTAAGCATTGAGTCAAGGCTCTGAGCCGCTCACCCTCATCTGCTATCTCCAACTTGGCCAGCAGCTCTTGATCACTGACATCTTTTATCAAGATACTTCTTAAGTGGCTATCAAACCCTTTCAGATACTTGAATCCTAGCCAAAGCAAGCCCAGGATTAAGGCGAAAAAGAGGATGATTAAGATATAGAAGAGAAAAATTGGAAAGTCTGAGCCTTTTGCATTGGACTCACCAGTAAAAAACAAGAAGACTAGACTCAGCAAGAAGAACCCTGGCACCAGAAAGAAAATCCAGAAGATGGTCGATCCGTACACCAGAAAATCAGAGAGATATTTCCCCACAACTAAGGCTCCAATCGAGCCTTTCTTTGGTGTTCCCATCTTGGCTGACTGATTCATTTTTCCCATGGCCTACTCCTTTCGATCTATCTACCACATTCCCATATGATTTACGAATTTACAAGCTATTTCAATGACAATACATCATCCTCTGAAAGTTTTCCTCTCAAGGCAACCCACATTTGCTCAGTAAGTGAAACTGATTGTTCTCATTTTCCACTATTATACCATACAAGCACTTTCCCCAAGATCCATCCTTCCATAAACCAACAAAAAACACTGAATCTTCAGTGTTTTCTTTTCTATTTCTGTCCCCTGCCGGAATCGAACCAGCAACTACTCCTTAGGAGGGAGTTGTTATATCCATTGAACTAAGGGGACCTATAAAAAAAGAAGCGAGATTACTCCCGCCTCCTTGTTCGTCTTAACGACGGATTTCTTTAATACGAGCTGCTTTACCTTGCAATGCACGAAGGTAGTACAATTTCGCACGACGTACTTTACCGTAACGTACAACTTCAATCTTTTCTACACGTGGAGTGTGTACTGGGAATGTACGTTCAACACCGACACCGTTAGAGATTTTACGAACAGTGTACATTTCAGTGTGTCCTTGACCTTTACGAGCGATAACAACGCCTTCAAAGATCTGGATACGTTCACGAGTTCCTTCGACAACTTTCGCGTGTACACGAACAGTGTCACCAGGACGGAATGCAGGGATATCAGTACGAAGTTGACCTTCAGTCAAGCTTTGGATTAATGGATTCATTTTATTCTCCTATCTTCGTCAATCTTGAGGGCTACTCCCCCAGCGGATAAACTGTATTTTTGTGCTTCCATTACGCACAAATTTTATAATACCAAAAGAATGTCTGTTTGTAAAGGATTATTGCAACTTTTTCGCAACTTTTTGTCCACCATAGATAGACAGGGCTGGAAAGAGATGCGTAGCGACCAGACAGACCAGGAGAAAGGCTGGCCAATGCTGGAAACCAAAGACCTCACACCCGATCAAGATGGGGCCGATCATCGTCGAGGTTGCCCCTGCAAAGACTGCCGCATAACCTAAGGCGGCTACCAGATAAATCGGAAGCCCAAAGAAAGGAGCTAGCCAGACACCTAGACTTGCCCCGATAGAAAAGAGCGGGGTCACTTCTCCTCCCTTATAGCCTGCAGCAATGGTTGTCACTGTAAAAAGGAGCTTGAGAATCCAGTCTGCTCCAGTGATCAAGCTCTTGCCTTCAGTTCCCGCAAAACTTTGGGAGATCAGGTTGGTCCCCAGTCCTGTATAGCGACCTGTCCAAATCAGATACAAGAGGACACTTAGACCGAGACCGACCACTCCAATCCGCACATAGGGATTGGCAAAGGCCTTGGCAAAACCTTGTTTAAACTTTCCTAGGAGATAGGCAAAGAGCTTGCCTGTCAGACCAAATATGAGCCCTAAGAGAAGCAACTGTAAGAATACTTGTGGGGATAGAGATAGCTTGTCTGAAATGACTTGAGTAAACTTCTCTAGCCCCAAGATGTGAGAGGTCCAACTAGCAACAAAGGCTGCGATTGTCGCAGGATAGAGAGCACGCCATTCTAGTCTCCCTATCACTAGGACTTCCATGGCAAAGAAGATGGCAGCTAGGGGCGTCTGAAAGAGTCCGCCAAAGCCAGCAGCCATCCCAGTGACCAAATAGATCCGTGAAGCGTCTGGGCCAAGTCCCTCTCTTCGTAGAGCATGGGCGACTGTTCCCCCAAGCTGGACCGCCACTCCTTCTCGACCAGCGGATCCACCAAAGAGATGGGTCAACCAGGTAGAAAGGATGGTCAAGGGAATCAAACGCTTGGGAATGTCTTTCTCCCTTCCCTCTCCGACTTCAAAGAGGAGCTCCATCCCTTTTTGACTCTTGCCTCCATAGGTTTGATTGAGATAGGTGATCAAGATACCTGCTAGAGCCAGAAAGGGCAAGAGATAGAGGAGATAGTCTGTACGAACTTCTCCAATCCCAATCAAGACACGCCCAAAGAGGGTATCAATCACCCCAACGATTCCCCCGATCAGGAGAGCATCTAGGGTATAAACTAAAGTTCTTTTACTCATCGTCATATCAGCACCCTAGTCCGCATCTAATTGATCGGCCTGGTAGCCTCTGGAGCGCTTCATCAAATCCCGAAAGGTCGCAAGGATGGTTTCTTCATAGCGTTTTTCCTGTACCAAGCTGGCTACATTGGCTAAGACCTCTTCTTCTCTGGCCCGGTCCAAGACTGGGTTTTGATGGGTTTCTTTGTAGCGAATGACATCTTCCACACAGTTCATCCGGCGTTCTAACAGACGGACCAATTCTTTATCAATGCTATCAATCTCTTGGCGAATCTTCTCTAGTTCCATACACTGGCCTCCTTACTTTTTGCTACCCATTTTATCAAAAATCAGGCAATCTTACTAGCCCTATCCAGCTATTGAAGGTTTTCACCCATAAAAAAAGTGCCTGCCACATGCAAACACCTTTCTTAGCTATGGATTAGCCCACTTTTGCTGCGAGTTCTTCTGCAAAAGCTTCTAATTTTTCAATATCTTCATCTTCAGCTGACAGATCCACTTTGACGCACTCAGAACCTTTAACTGCACCAGTCGCTGCAAAGACACGATCAAAGTCATCGACTGCTTTACAGAACTCGTCGTAGAAGGTATCACCTGAACCAACGACACCGTAGATCTTACCGTTCAAGTCAAGACCAGCTAAGTCTTCATAAAAGTCAACGATTTCGTCAGGAAGCTCACCATCACCGTAGGTATAGGTCGCTACGACTGCAATATCAGCCTCAAGAAAGTCCTCTGCGTCTACTGTTGTACATTCGTCGACTTCTACTTCGACACCAAGATCACGAAACTTATCTGCAACGATATCAGCAATCTCTTCTGTATTTCCTGTCATACTTGCAAAAACAATCTTTGCTAATGTCATAATTCCCTCCAAATAATAATCTTATGACATTATACCACTTTCGCGCGCATTTTGCATGGGGAAGTTCTGGGTACCTGGCATTGTTCGGAAATTCTCCACCAGAGAGCCAGACAATCTTTTTCTTTTCCAAATGCCTGCCTTATGCTAAAATTGAATGAGAACTAAATGAGGTACTATATGCAGATTACACAGGACATTTTAGAGAAAATTAACCAATACGATACCGTTATCCTTCACCGTCATATGAATCCCGATCCGGACGCGATTGGAAGCCAGGTCGGTCTGAAAGAAATCATCCAGACCAACTTCCCAGAAAAAAGAGTCTTAGCTACCGGCTTTAACGAGCCAACTCTTGCTTGGATGGCTAGTATGGATACTGTCACAGATGAAGACTATGCAGGTGCTCTAGTCATTGTCTGCGATACTGCCAACACCCCTCGCATCGATGACAAACGCTACACAAGTGGCGATTTTCTGATCAAGATTGACCACCATCCAAACGACGATGCCTACGGAGATTTCCTCTGGGTAGACACCGACTCGAGCTCTACGAGCGAGCTCATCACCCTCTTCGCTCTTGAACAACAGCTTGAGATCAGTCCAGAAGCAGCCCGTCTCCTCTATGCCGGTATTGTCGGAGATACTGGACGCTTCCTCTACCCTTCGACGACAAGCCGGACTTTCGAGATGGTTGCCCACCTTCGTAGCTTTGACTTTGACTTTGCCGGTCTTTCTCGTCTGATGGATAGCATGAGCTTTAAGATTGCCAAGCTTCAAGGCTATGTCTATGACAATCTCGAAATCGATGAAAACGGAGCAAGTCGCGTGACCCTTACCCAAGAGCTCCTCAAACACTACCAAATCACAGATGCCGAGACTGCTGCGATCGTCTCAGCACCTGGTCGAATCGAAGACGTCAGCGTTTGGGCTATTTTTGTCGAGCAAGCCGATGGCCACTACCGCGTCCGTATGAGAAGTAAAGCTCTGGTGATCAACGAGATTGCCAAACGCCACGATGGTGGAGGCCACCCACTCGCCAGTGGTGCCAATTCTTATTCCTTAGAAGAAAACGAGCAAATCTATCGGGAACTACAGGAAGTTGCCAAAGCAAAGTAGATGTTCATGAAAAATCAAGCAAGCAGGTCAGTCATTTCTAGTGGAGTTGATTGGCCTTTTTTCATTTTAAACAAAAACGAATGAATTTTAATAATATTGAGAATAATGTGAACGATTTCTTACATTTCCATTCCAGTTTGAACTTATTTATGATATAATAATCACAAAAAAGGAGACGTTTTATGCATAAACATCGTATTTTTATCATTGCTGCATCTGCAGTTGCAATTTTAGGAAGTTTTTTACCTTGGGCCTCCGCTTCAGCTGGATCATTGGGTAGCATGACTGTCAGTGGTACTCAAGGAGATGGTTGGTTAATTATTTTCCTTGCAATTGTATCCATTGTTCTTTCTTGTTTAAAAAATTATGAAAAACCTATGGAAAAACCTTTTGCAATTGGTGTAATCGTCATTGGAGCTATTCAAACAATCATTTCAATTATTGATGTAATCAATATAAATAAATATGCTGTTAATTTTGGTGGCTTTGGAATTTCTCTTGGTTTTGGTTTGATTCTTTGTTTACTAGCAGGAATTGCTACTGTAGCTACTGGGCTCTTAGCTATGTCTGGCGGTAAAATCACTAAAGGAACATTCCAAGAACTTGCATCAACAACTAAAGGATTTGCCCAGTCTATTGCTTCATCTGTCCAATCACCACAACAACCTGGTCATCCTGGACAACAACAATGGCAACAACCTCAACAAGGTTTTGGACACCCTGCTCCAGGACAAGGATTCCAACAAGCGCCTCAACAACCTCAGCAAGGGTTCCAACAAGCGCCTCAACAACCGCAACAAGGTTTCCAACAAGCGCCTCAACAACCTCAACAAGGTTTCCAACAAGCGCCTCAACAACCTCAACAAGGATTCCAACAAGCGCCTCAACAACCGCAACAAGGTTTCCAACAAGCGCCTCAACAACCTCAACAAGGTTTCCAACAAGCGCCTCAACAACCTCAACAAGGATTCCAACAAGCGCCTCAACAACCGCAACAAGGTTTCCAACAAGCGCCTCAACAAC
>OLNL01001636.1_pt1 | contig 19719 bp, 20 predicted proteins | sample 1672181 | NCBI WGS metagenome assembly OLNL01 (sample SAMEA3136656, study PRJEB25190) | human gut metagenome | biome: human gut; feature: human-associated habitat; material: faeces | place: Austria | collected 2013
CATCATGTTGATAACCATGGCATAACCAACGGCTACAACCATACCACCACCGATTTGCATTCCATCAGCGAGCCATTTTGGCATTGCTTCAAGAGCAGTTTTGACAGTTTCAGCAGGAATCATCAACAAGAGGGCTGCAGGAATAGCGATACGAAGACCTTGAAGAAGAAGGGCCACAAAGTGAGCGCGTTCTACACCTTTGATATCACCTTTTTTAGCAGCAGCATCGGCAGTGTGGACCAAACCAACAGAAAGGGTACGGACGATCATGGTCAAGAAAAGACCAGCAACTGCAAGTGGAATAGCGACACCTTGAGCGACAGCGATTCCTTTTGCACTGAAGTCTCCCCCAAGTACCATGATGATGGCAGCAGCGACAGATGCAAGGGCAGCATCGGGTGCAACTGCGGCACCAATGTTGGCCCAGCCAAGTGCAATAAATTGAAGTGAACCACCAAGCATAATGCCAGCAGTCAAGTTACCTGTTACCAAACCGATTAAGGTACAAGCAACAAGGGGTTGGTGGAATTGGAATTGGTCAAGGATACCTTCAAGACCTGCTAAGAAGGCAACAACGACCACTAATACCATAGAAATAATAGACATGTTTAAAATCCTTTCGTAAGTAATCGATTATTGAACGTTAGCTTTGTTAATTAAGTCAAACAAATCTTTCTTAGAGTCATTTGGCACTTTACGGACGTCAAATTCAACTCCAAGATCACGCATTTTTTCAAATGTAGCCACGTCATCTTTATCCATTGACAACACATTGTTAACCATGGTTTTACCAGTTGAGTGGGCCATTGAACCAACGTTCAAGGTTTTAATCGGAACACCACCTTCGATGGCGCGAAGAGCATCTTGAGGTGTTTCAAATAAGATCAAAGCATGGGTATTTCCAAAACGTGGATCTTTTGCAACGTCGATCAATTTTTGAATTGGGACAACGTTTGCTTTCACACCATTTGGTGCCGCTTGTTTGATCAATTCCTTACGGAGTTCATCTTTGGCAACAGAATCTGAAGCAACAATGATCCGATCGGCTTTTGAATCAGGTGTCCAAGCAGTTGCGACTTGTCCATGAAGAAGACGTGTATCTAAGCGGGCAAGGTTAATCTTGAGTTTTCCATCTCCGATAACTGTTCCTTCTGGAATAGCAGCTTGGGCTACAGGAGCAGCAGCGGCTGTGCTAGCTTCTTCAACAGGATTCAATTCTTCTGGAAGGGCTTTGACACCGTCTTTTGCTTCCTTGATGATGTTTGCAGCGACTTGATCAACGCCGGCATTTGCATCCATCAAACGTTCTGTATAAGCTTGAATCAACATCGGAAGGTTCAATCCTGTGATGATCGCGAATTTACGATCTGGATTTTCTCCCATGACGCGACTTGCTTGGTTAAATGGAGAACCACTCCAAAGGTCAGCCAAAACCAAGATTTCATCTTCTGCATCAAGTGCGGCAACAGCAGCATTGAATTTAGCATAGAGATCATCTGGGCCTTCACTTGGCATGAACGTAACCACTTGAACTTTCTCTTGATCCCCAAAGATCATCGAGCCGGATTGGTGGATTCCAGCTGCAAATTCACCGTGGCTAGCAATAATGATACCAATACTCATTATTGACATTCCTCCTTATAAAATTTGTTTGACTTTCAGTTTAAGAAAACTTTAAGCTTATTTATTATAAAACGTTTTCATAATAAAGTCAATTTTTCAGTACTAAATTAAAGGAAAAATAGATTCTTTAATATATTAAATTATTAACATCCATATTTAGATGTTGGTAGACTTCTTTGCCTATTTAATTTGAAAATCCTTGATAAGAGGGGAACGAAGGGGATTCGAAGTTTCTGAAAAGAGTAGTAGTAGGTTCTAATAGGTAAAATAAAAATATAGTAACCTATTGCAGGCCCTGTTTGTGAGAAACTAAAAAAGACCAGCCCATTTGGGCTGGTTTAATAGGTTGAGTTGATTAGTTGGTGAAGTCAAGTACCATACGTCCTTGAATGGTTCCAGCTTCCATTTCGTCAAAGACTTTGACAGCATCTTCTACTGGACGTTTTTGAACGACTGGCACTACCAAACCTTCTGCACCAAATTGGAAGGCTTCTTCCAAGTCTTTACGAGTTCCTACAAGAGAACCAATGACTTGGATACCATCTAATACAGTTTTCACAATGCTGAGGTCCATCATTTCAGAAGGAAGACCAACTGCGACAACGCGGCCACCTGCACGAACAGAATCTACTGCTTGGTTGAAAGCTACTTTAGAAACAGCTGTTACGACAGCAGAGTGAGCTCCACCATTTGTTTTTTCTTTGATCAATCCTGGGACATCATCAACTTCGCGACCGTTGATGACAAAGTCTGCACCAACTTCTTTCGCCAATTCTAGTTTATCATTGTTGATATCGACAGCGATGACATGTGCGTTGAAGACTTTCTTAGCATATTGAACAGCCAAGTTTCCTAGTCCACCAGCTCCATAGATAACGATCCATTGTCCTGGTTCAGCTTTGGCTTCTTTGATGGCTTTGTAAGTTGTAACACCTGCACAGGTAATAGAAGAAGCTTGTGCTGGATCTAATCCTTCTGGTACTTTCACTGCGTAATCTGCAGTAACGATACATTGTTCAGCCATTCCTCCATCAACAGAGTAACCAGCATTTTTTACAGTACGGCAAAGAGTTTCACGACCAGTTGTACAGTATTCACAAGTTCCACATCCTTCGAAGAACCAAGCAACACTAACGCGGTCACCAACTTTTAAGCTTGTCACATCTGGAGCAAGTTCTTTAACAATTCCGATTCCTTCATGTCCAAAAACACGGCCTGGGACTTTACCGAAGTCTCCGTGAGCAACGTGCAAGTCCGTGTGGCAGACACCACAGTACTCAATTTGAACAAGTGCTTCCCCTGTTTCCAATGGACGCATATCCTTGATTGCAACGATTTTAACACCAGTACCTTCTGGATTTACAACAACAGCTTTCATAGTTTTCCTCCTCAAGAGCTTAGTTGAATTAGAGACGGTAATAAAAAGAGAAGTAATATCACTTGAGTCATTATCATATGAAACGAGCTAGGCCCCTTTTTTCATTTTTTTTATGTCAATTTCATCACAAACTTTGTCAATTAGCGAGCGTATACATAGAAAAATTTCTAAAAATAAACTTAATCAGTTAAATTATTTTCAGAAAAGATCCCTATAAGGTCCCGTATGTTTGAGAAAACAAAAAGCTTGAATCCTTTCTTGTAAAAGGTGATTCAAGCAATTCTTTTTATTTATAGGAGGAGTTTTTCTAATTGACGAGCAACGCCGTCCTGATCATTTGTATACTCGGTTTGTTTATCGGCATAGGGGAGGAGGACAGGATTGGCGTTTTTCATTGCATAACCAGTTCCTGCAAAAGCTAACATGTCTGTATCGTTTTGTTCGTCTCCAAAGGCAATCAGATCTTTCCGATCAAGTCCGTAAGTCTCGAGGAGATAGTTAAGGGCAAAGGCCTTATTGACCCCTTTTGGAGCGCACTCCAGAATGTTGAGGGGTCCACCCCAGCTGTTGATTTCTAGCTCGTGATGGTAGTAATCACGCATTTCTTCGGCTAAAGCATACTTATCTTCAGCGCGTGTTTGAAAGAGGATGGCATTCGGATTTTCGGTAACTTTACGAGCTTCGAATTTTGTTTTGGAGGAGATTTTTGAAACCCCAAATAAGGCGGGATCAATAGTATGGTGGTAGGTATGGGTGACATAGAACTTATTGCGATACTCTCCTGCAATAAAGTCCGCTTGGATGTCATTTTCTCTCTCGACCATATCAAGGAGGTATTTTTTATCAAGGGTCATGGATAGTTCTTTCGACCATTTTTTATTTGGAATATGAGTGAGAGCGCCGTTAAAGTTAATCATGGGGCTTTCCAATCCCAATTCCTTATAGATATGATCTGCCATTCGATAGGGACGCCCAGTTGTAATAATGACCTGGTGGCCTTGTTCACTGACTTTCTGGATGGTTTTAATCGTAAAGGGAGATAATTTGCTCTCAGAATTTAATAAAGTGCCATCTAAATCGACAGCGATTAGTTTTTTATTCATAGGAAGATTCCTTTCATTTGTATGGTTTTTCTTACTCTAAATGTGGAGTATAGAAGTGCCATATTTTAAGAAGAATGCTTCCATTATACCAGATAAACAGGAAAATTTCAGTTTTTCAAATAGCAGACGATGTGACACGAAAGATTGTCCAGATGAATCTCTTGTAAAAGTGAATAATATTTGATAAAATATTGGTATTGTTCGTGATTGAGTCGCGAGCAGATTTATTTTTTTAAGGAGTTTATTGGAAAAATGGATAAGTTTTTCAAACTATCTGAACACGGAACAACGGTTCGTACAGAGGTATTAGCTGGTTTAACGACCTTCTTTGCCATGTCTTATATCTTATTTGTAAACCCTCAAATGCTCTCCCAAACAGGAATGCCTGCTCAAGGAGTATTTCTAGCAACCATTATTGGTTCAGTCGTTGGGACTCTCATGATGGCTTTCTATGCGAATCTGCCTTATGCCCAAGCACCAGGGATGGGCTTGAACGCCTTCTTTACCTTTACAGTGGTATTTGGGATGGGCTATTCTTGGAAAGAAGCTTTGGGAATGGTCTTTATTTGCGGACTAATTTCATTGGTTATTACATTAACCAATGTTCGGAAAATGATTATTGAGTCCATTCCAAATGCTTTGCGTTCAGCTATTTCAGCTGGTATCGGAATTTTCTTAGCCTATGTCGGAATTAAAAATGCTGGCCTGTTGAAGTTTTCAATTGATCCACATACTTATACAGTGGCAGGAGAAGGGGCAGACAAGGCGAATGCGGCAATTACAGCAAATTCTGCAGCGGTCCCAGGACTCGTTAGTTTCAATAGTCCGACAGTCCTCCTTGCTTTGGCTGGCTTAGCTATCACTGTTTTCTTTGTCATCAAGGGCATTAAAGGTGGTATTATCCTTTCAATCCTTACAACAACAGTCCTTGCTATTGTATTTGGCATTGTTGATCTTTCAACGATTGACTTTTCTAGCACCCATCTTGGAGCAGCTGTCAACGATCTTGGGAAAATTTTTGGTGCTGCACTTGGTTCAGAAGGATTAGGTTCCTTGATTACCAATACTTCTCGTCTTCCTGAAACCTTGATGGGCATCCTCGCTTTCTCATTGACAGATATCTTTGATACGATTGGTACCTTGATTGGAACTGGTGAAAAAGTTGGTATTGTTGCCACAAATGGTGAAAATCACCAATCCGCTAAATTGGATAAAGCCCTTTATTCAGATCTCGTAGCGACATCTGTTGGTGCTATTGCAGGTACTTCGAATGTGACGACTTATGTTGAGTCAGCTGCGGGAATTGGAGCTGGTGGACGGACTGGTTTGACAGCCCTTGTAGTAGCCATCTGTTTCGCAGTGTCAAGTATTTTTAGTCCTCTTCTTGCTATTGTGCCGACAGCAGCCACAGCACCGATTTTGATCATCGTTGGGATCATGATGTTGAGTAGCTTGAAAAACATCCATTGGGATGATATGGCAGAAGCTGTACCAGCTTTCTTCACCTCTATCTTTATGGGATTCAGTTATTCCATCACAAATGGGATTGCAGCAGGTTTTATTACTTATACAGTAACTAAACTTGTCAAAGGTGAAGCCAAAGAGGTTCACAGTATGATTTGGATTTTAGATGCCTTGTTTATCTTGAATTTTATCAGTATGGCCTTGCACTAGAATGATCATTGAGGAAAGCTTGGACAAATTGTCCAAGCTTTTTTTGATTGTTTTAGGTGAGTCAGAAGGTTGAACGACTAAAAATAGTGGGCAATAATCAATTATTTTTGGTATAATGGAGAAATGAAAAGTCAAAATGAACAAGAGTTGATTGCCCTTGGGAAACAGTTGGGTCAACGGTTAGAAAAACAAGATGTCGTGATTCTGACAGGGGATCTTGGCGCTGGGAAAACAACCTTTACAAAAGGCCTAGCTCAAGGGTTGGATATTCGTCAGATGATTAAAAGTCCCACTTATACCATTGTGAGAGAATATGAAGGTCGCTTGCCCTTGTATCACCTGGATGTCTATCGTATTGGAGACGATCCAGATTCGATTGATTTGGATGACTTTTTATTTGGTGAAGGGGTGACCGTTATTGAGTGGGGCGAACTGCTAGAGACCAGTCTTCCTGCTGGATATTTAAAGGTTGAACTGCTCAAGGACGGCGACGGACGTGAGATACGCTTGTCAGCTGTCGGTGAACGTGCAGAACAATTAAAGGACTCATTTCTAACTTCTGTAGGAGCTTGAAGATGGAACAGGTATTGGCTCTCTTTTTAAAAGAGGCTGAGGCTTCGGATGCAGAGCGTTTACTCGACTTTTTTAAAGCTGTAGCGACTGAATCTGAGTTCATGACCTTGGCTCCAGAAGGGCTTGGGATGACCAAGCAAGAGTTGGAAATATTTGCTGAAACACAAGCACAAACAGACAACCAATTATGTCTTTTGTTATACTTGGGTGAGGATTTGGTAGGCGTATTAAATATTGCAGCGGATCAAAATAGGGCCTTGCGTCATATTGGAGATCTCTTTATCGTTGTTCGAAAGGCCTATTGGAATAAAGGCTTGGGTCGTATTCTCCTAGAAGAAGGAATCGCATGGGCAGAAGGTACTAACCTCCTTCGGAAATTAGACCTCAGTGTCCAAGTTAGAAATGAACGGGCCGTCCATCTCTACCAAACGCTAGGATTTGAAATTGAAGGTCTCCGCAAGAGGGGCATATACAAGGAAGGGGAATATCTGGATGTTTACCTAATGGGCAAACTGATAGATGGACAGAATCTATGATTAAAAAAATTCTATTAATGTTTTTTAGTTTGTTGGCCGTAACGACAATCGGGCTTGGAGCCTATGGGCTGACTATCCTCAATCAGTCAACAAATACATTGAGTAAGACCTTTAAAGGAATCGGTAGTGAAAACAATGTCATTGCAGAAAACAAACCAATGACCATCTTGCTCATGGGGGTTGATACAGGATCAGGTTCACGAGAGGATCAGTGGGTAGGAAATAGTGACACCATGATTCTGGTGACAGTGAATCCACAGACGCGTGAAACAACGATTATGAGTTTGGAACGGGATATCTTGACTAACATTACGCAGGATGGAGAGACTGTCCAAGCTAAGTTGAATGCGGCCTATGCTCAAGGTGGGGCAGAGTTGGCTATTGAAACCATTCAAGATTTGATGAATATTCATATTGACCGTTATGCGATGATCAATATGAAAGGCCTGGTCCAACTGGTTGATAAGGTCGGTGGTATCACGGTAAACAATCCATTTGATTTTGATATTTCAATCGAAGAAAATGAGCCGGAATACACAGCAAAGATTCCACCTGGTCGTCAAGAGATTGATGGAGAGCAGGCCTTGGTGTACTCACGGATGCGTTACCAAGATCCAGAAGGAGACTATGGCCGTCAAAAACGCCAACGGGAAGTCATCGAAAAGATCATCAAGAAAGTATTGACTTTGGATGGTCTGAGCAATTATCAAGGAATTATTGAAGCAGTTAGTGATAATATGCAGACCAATATCTCCTTGGATACGAATAGTTTGATGCAGTTGATGGACTATCGAGATGCCTTGAAGAACATCCGTATGGAACAGTTGAAAGGTGAAGATGCCACCCTAGCGGATGGCGGAAGTTACCAAATCGTTACTTCAGAGCACCTATTGAAGATGCAGAATATCCTGCGTAAAAGTCTGGGCTTGTCCCCTGTAAGCAAGCTCAAAACAAGTGCCGTTCTATTGGATGGCGACGAAACTGGGGGAAGCGTTTCATCAGAAAGTGGTGAAACTCCAGTAGAGGCGAGCCAGGATACTGGTGGGGGATATTATGATCCTTCCTATGTTCCAGAAACTTCTGTCAGCTCAGAAGCAGTGACACCATACCAACCGACAGTGCCACCTTCTACAGATACAACAGTAGCTGGTACCGGAGGAAACTAAGTCAAAAAATAAAAAGGTTTTGAGATAGCTATCTCAAAACCTTTTTGCTTATTCATGATCAATAGATTTCTCAGACCAAATAGTTTGGATTTGTTCTACAGAAGCATTGGCTTGCTGAGAGAAGATCCTTGCTTTATAGGAGAAGTCTTCCAGTAATTGATTTAAAAGGACTCTTTGCTCCTGAATGATTTCAATGTTTTTTTTGATTTTAGAAACATTTGATTGGATTCCATCCGTTAGTTGTTTGGTTTCGTTGAATTCATTTTTCAAGGGTTCACGGTGTTTAACAAGTTGATAGCTGATGGTTGCTCCAGTCGCGAACCAAAATAGATCTCTTAATTTCATAGTAAGCTCCTTTTTAATGGTTTGAGATTTCTTTGGCTAATTGGGCAAGGTGGTCAAAATCAGGTTCGTGGGCAATGAAATCAATCTTTAGGTCGTCCTCTTGAGAGTAGCGTGGAAGAATATGGACATGGGTGTGGAAGACAGACTGTCCTGCGATTTCTTCCATGTTACTAATGATATTCATTCCTTGAGGCTGTGTAGCACCTTCCACTTTTTTGGTGACTCTTGAAACGATGTTAAAAAGCGCAGCCGTTTCATCTGGTGTCATTTCCAACAGATTACGGGCATGTTTTTTCGGAATCACAAGGGTATGGCCTGGAGTGACCTGAGAAATATCTAAAAAAGCAAGAAAATGGTCATCTTCGTAGACCTTAGAAGCGGGGATTTCTCCAGCAACAATCTTACAAAAAATACAATCCGAAACCATAAATGCACCTCAATTTCGCTAGATTTTGTTATAATATAAGAACATTATACCAGAAAGCAAAGAAAATATGTTAGAAATAAAAAACCTGACAGGAGGCTATGTCAATATTCCTGTCTTAAAAGATGTTAGTTTTGAGGTTGGCGATGGCCAATTAATTGGATTGATTGGCTTGAATGGAGCAGGGAAATCAACGATCATTAATGAAATTATAGGCCTCTTGCGTCCCTATGCTGGTGAAATCCGTATTGATGGCTTGACTTTAGCTGCTTCTCCAAGTGCTTATCGCCAAAAAATTGGTTATATTCCTGAAACACCTAGTCTTTATGAAGAATTAACCTTGCGTGAGCATATTGAAACAGTAGCTATGGCCTATGATTTGGATCAAGAGGCTGTTTTTGCGCGGGTGACTCCTCTCTTGAAGCAATTTCGACTAGAGGAAAAATTGGATTGGTTTCCTGTCCATTTTTCTAAGGGGATGAAACAAAAGGTTATGATTATTTGTGCCTTTGCTGTTGACCCAAGTTTGTTTATTGTCGACGAGCCTTTCTTAGGCTTGGATCCAGTAGCGATCTCAGATTTAATTCAATTATTGAAAGTGGAAAAAGAGAAGGGAAAATCTATTTTAATGAGTACCCATGTTCTGGATTCTGCTGAAAAAATGTGTGATGCCTTTGTCATCCTCCATAAGGGACAGGTTCGTGCTCAGGGGACTTTAGCAGAATTGCGGACAGAATTTGGTATGGCAGATGCGGATTTGAATGAGATTTACCTTGCACTAACAAAAGAGGCTGACCGATGATAGAAGTACTACAAAAGAGGAAGACGACTTTTCGCAATCAGTGCTTGAAATATTCTCGCTATGTATTTAATGATCACTTTGTCCTTTTTCTCCTGATTTTTCTAGGTTTTTTAGCGGTTCAGTACAGTCAATTTTTGCGCTCCCTACCAGAAGATAAGAGCCTTCTCCTTATTGTACTTGCCCTAGCTCCTTTGCTTCTGCTTCCAGTTGGTTCCATCGCAACCTATTGTGAGAAGCCGGACATGATTTTTCTCCTGGTAAAAGAAGAAGAATTGAAAGGCTATTTGAAACAACAGACCTTACGAGCGACTATTTTCTGGGGAATTGTGCAAACCTTTGTGCTTGTCCTGTTTGTTCCTTTGGCTTTGGCTTTAGGACTGTCTCTTACCATTGTAGTGGTTTATTTGGCTGTTCTCTTTTTGTTGAAAGTTCTTATTTTTCAAGGGAAGGGGAAAAGATTCTATAACCAGGCGGGTCTTGATTGGAAGCGAATCGTAGAGCTTGAAAACCTGAGAAAGCAAAGTATTCTAAGATTTTTTGCCCTTTTTACAACAGTAAAAGGAATGACTAACAGCGTAAAACGGCGGGATTATTTAGATAAGCTGACAAGCATGGTTCCGAAAGTCAGCGCTAAGACCTGGAACAACCTGTATCTCCGTTCTTATCTTCGAAATGGGGATCTGTTTTCCATGAGTCTACGTCTATTAGGACTATCAATCGCTGTCTTTGTCTTCATCCCGCAAACGATAGTAGCAGTGGCCGTCGCGGGGCTCTTGAATTATTTACTTGTTTTTCAATTGCTCGGACTTTACAAGGCCTTTGACTATCAGTATTTGACTCGACTCTTCCCCTTAGAAATTCATGCTAAAACACGAGGTCTTCTTCAAACAGTCCAATCGGTAACTTTGTTTGTGGTTCTCGTTGAGGGAGGCCTGGGATTGGTGGTCTTTGAAGACAAACTTTTCGTCTTGGCCTTGCTAGCTTTCACAGCCTTTTTAGCCTATGGTTATGCACCTTTCAAGGTGAGACGATTAGTTGACGAAACGCCTTAAAATTAGTAAAATAGATGGGAAACTGTTTACGGAGGAAGAGATGGACTCGAACGAAAAAGAGCTAACGTTGACCCCAATTGCTGGTAAAAGCGGAAAAGCCTTTATGGGGACTTATCCGGATGGGGGGAAAGTATTTGTCAAAATGAATACAACCCCAATATTAGCGGGGCTAGCTAAAGAACAAATTGCTCCACAACTCTTATGGAGCCGACGCTTACCTGACGGAAATGTGATGAGCGCACAAGAATGGTTAAATGGAGAAATTTTAACTCCAAATGGGATGGGGAAAAAGCAAGTGGTTCATATCCTGACTCGTTTGCACCGTTCACGCCCCTTGATGACGCAATTGAGAAAGTTGGGCTACACAGCTGAATCGCCATTGGATTTATTGAATTCTTTGAGCAGTCAGTTGCCAATCGCTTTGCGTCAAAACAATTATTTGCAATCTGTATTAAAGAGTTTACGACAGACTGTTCCAGCTTTTCGAGAAGATTATGCAACCATTGTTCACGGAGACGTCCGTCACAGTAACTGGATTGAAACTGACAGTGGATTTATCTATTTGGTTGATTGGGATTCTGTCCGCTTAACAGATCGGATGATGGATGTGGCTCATGTTTTAAGTCACTACATTCCAGACTCTCAGTGGCAGGATTGGTTGGTCTATTACGGCTATAAGTACAACGAAACTGTATTTGGTAAATTGTACTGGTTTGGTCAATACTCTTTCCTTTGTCAGATTGTAAAATACTATGAAAACAATGATTTAGAGAATGTGAACCGGGAAATTTATGCCTTACGTAATTTCCGGTCAAAATATGGGAAGGAAGCATGAGAGTTAGAAACCGCAAGGGTGCAACCGAATTATTAGAAGCCAATCCACAATTTGTCATTTTGAAGCCAGAAGAAGCCAAAGGGAAGTGGCATGAGATTTTTGGAAATGACCATCCTATTCATATTGAAGTGGGAAGCGGTAAAGGAGCCTTTATCACTGGAATGGCCAAACAAAATCCAGACATTAACTATATCGGGATTGATATTCAAAAATCAGTATTAAGCTACGCTTTGGACAAGGTGTTAGAAGCTGACGTTCCCAATATCAAGTTGCTTTGGGTAGACGGGGATAGCTTGACCAATTACTTTGAAGACGGTGAGATTGATCAATTGTATCTGAATTTTTCAGATCCTTGGCCCAAGAAACGCCATGAAAAACGTCGTCTAACCTACAAGAGCTTCTTAGATACCTTCAAACAAATTTTACCAGAGCATGGGGAGATTCATTTCAAGACGGACAATCGAGGACTCTTTGAATACAGTTTGGTGAGTTTTTCTCAGTATGGAATGACCTTGAAGGGTGTCTGGCTAGATCTTCATGCTAGTGATTTTGAGGGAAATGTCATGACCGAATATGAAAAGAAATTTTCAAGTAAGGGTCAGGTTATTTATCGGGTTGAAGCACAATTTTAAAGTCTAGGTAAGGATCAACGTCTTCGGAAAAGGGAGGCGTTTTTCTTTTGGATGATAGCTGGATGAATCAGGAAGGCGAAATTCTTGCATTTCGACGGAACTTGTGCTAGAATATTTAAAACGAATAGAAAAGGAGAGGCGAAGACACATCTTCGCCTCTTGTCTGTGAGGAGGTGTTGTCCTATCGCAACAATTGTTGAATTAGTAACAGAAATTATTGAACCGGCCATCCAAGCTCCCTTTGAATTAGTGGATGTTGAATATGAAAAGGTTGTAGGAGATTATGTTCTAAGTATCTTTGTTGATAAGCCAGGTGGTATTACCCTGAATGATACAGCAGATTTAACAGAAGTGATTAGTCCTCTGTTGGATCAGATTCAACCAGATCCATTCCCAGAACAGTACTTCCTAGAAGTGACGAGTCCTGGTTTGGAGCGTCCCTTAAAAACCAAAGATGCAGTGGAAAAAGCTCTGGGTCAATATATCCATGTCAGCTTATACAAGGCAGTTGACAAACAAAAGGTCATTGAAGGAACACTCGTTAAGTTCGAAGATGACCAATTGACCATGGAATACATGGACAAAACCAGAAAGAAAACCATTGAAATCCCCTATAGTCTTGTCTCAAAAGCAAGACTAGCTGTCAAATTATAGCAGAAAAGAAAGGAAGGCTCTTAGTAGCCTAAGAGCAAGAAAAGAATGAGTAAAGAAATGCTTGATGCTTTCCGCATCTTGGAAGAAGACAAAGGAATCAAAAAAGAAGATATCATTGAAGCGGTCACAGAATCGTTGCGTTCGGCTTATCGGAGACGATATGGTCAAGCAGAGAGTGCGGCTATCGAGTTTAATGAAAAGACTGGTGACTTCCGCGTTTATACCGTTCGTGAAGTAGTGGATGAAGTATTTGATAGCCGGTTAGAAATTAGCTTGAAAGATGCTCTTGCGATTAGCTCTGCCTATGAATTGGGAGACAAAATCAAATTTGAAGAAGCTCCTGCTGAGTTTGGCCGTGTCGCAGCCCAATCTGCCAAACAAACCATCATGGAAAAAATGCGTAAGCAAACTCGTGCGATTACCTATAACACTTATAAAGAACATGAAAATGAAATCATGAGTGGAACGGTTGAGCGTTTTGACAATCGCTTTATCTATGTGAATTTAGGGTCTATCGAAGCTCAATTGTCTAAACAAGACCAAATCCCGGGTGAAGTCTTCCAATCTCATGATCGCATCGAAGTCTTTGTCTACAAAGTAGAAGACAATCCTCGTGGGGTCAACGTATTCGTAAGCCGTAGCCATCCAGAAATGATCAAACGTTTGATGGAGCAAGAAATTCCGGAAGTTTACGATGGAACGGTTGAAATCATGAGCGTGGCGCGTGAAGCTGGAGACCGGACCAAGGTGGCGGTTCGTAGCCATAATCCAAACGTAGATGCGATTGGAACCATTGTTGGTCGTGGTGGATCTAATATCAAAAAGATTACTAGCAAGTTCCACCCAGCACGTTATGATCAGAAATTGGATCGTATGGTTCCAACAGAAGAAAATATTGATGTCATTGAGTGGGTTCCAGATCCAGCAGAATTTATCTACAATGCCATTGCGCCTGCTGAGGTCGATCAAGTCATCTTTGACGAAGAAGACAGCAAGCATGCCCTTGTGGTAGTGCCGGATAGCAAACTATCTCTTGCTATCGGTCGTCGTGGTCAAAACGTGCGCTTGGCGGCTCACTTAACTGGCTACCGGATTGATATCAAATCAGCTAGTGAGTACGAAGAAATGGAAGCAAGTCAAGAGCCTGCTTTTGAAGAAGTAGAAAGTGATTTGGATTCTGTAGACGAATAGGGAGGGAATCATGGTAAAGACAAGAAAAATCCCTTTACGCAAGTCTGTTGTTTCAAATGAGGTCATCGATAAACGAGATCTCTTGCGAATCGTAAAAAATAAAGAAGGTCAAGTTTTTATCGATCCGACTGGAAAAGCAAATGGTCGTGGTGCTTATATCAAGCTGGATAACGAAGAAGCACTTCAAGCTAAAAAGAAGAAAGTCTTCAATCGTAGCTTTAGCATGGATGTGGATGAAGCTTTCTACGACGAATTGATTGCTTATGTGGATCATAAGGTGAAAAGAAGAGAGTTAGGCCTTGAATAAGCAAAAAGTCAGTAATTTATTGGGATTGGCTCAGCGAGCAGGGAAAATCATCTCTGGAGAAGAGTTGGTCATCAAGTCTGTTCAAGAAGGAAAGGCTCGTTTGGTCTTTCTAGCAGATGATGCAGCTGCCAATCTTACCAAAAAAATCACAGATAAATGCCACTATTATGGCGTTCCGGTATTAACCGTGTTTTCAACACTAGAATTAAGCACTGCCATTGGTCGCTCACGAAAGGTAGCGACCGTGACAGATGCTGGATTTTCAAAGAAAATGAGGTCTCTTATGGAATAGAAGAGGAGGACAGCAATTGTCTAAGAAAAGATTGTATGAGATTGCCAAAGAACTAGGCAAGGAAAGTAAAGAAGTCGTCACACGGGCGAAAGAATTAGGGTTGGAGGTAAAGAGTCACGCTTCTAGTATTGAAGGTGAAGCTGTTGAGCGTTTGGTGAAGAGTTTTGCATCGAAGGCTCCTCAAACTCCTCAAACTCCTAAAGTGACGGAAGAAAAACAAGTAAAAGTTGCGCCGGTTGCAAAAGAATCCGTTGCAAACCAACCAGAAAAGACAACGGAAACAGTGACAGCACCTGTTGTGAAGCCAAAGAGTCGTAATTTCAAGGCGGAACGTGAAGCCCGTGCGAAAGAGCAGGCGGAACGTCGTCAACAACAAGGAAATCGACCTAAAAAACAACAGAATGACCGTCGGGATGGTGATCGTTTCCAAAACAGAAATGATCGCAAAAACCAAGGTAATGACCGACGAAATCAAGGGAATGATCGTCGCCGTGACCAAGCTGGAAACGGTCAAGGACGTCCAAATCCTGTAAATGGCGCACCGAAGATTGATTTCAAAGCCCGTGCAGCAGCATTAAAGGCAGAGCAAAATGCGGAATATGCACGTGGTAGTGAAGAACGATACAAGCAAAACCAAGCAGCCAAGGTCGAGCAAGAACGTCAACAACGTCGTAAGCGCGAAGAGGCAGTCGCGACTGAAGTTGTCACTCCACAACCAAAGGTAGAAGCAGCGAAGGCAACTCCAGTAGCGACTCCAAGTCCTGCAACAGTTGATACACGTCGGAAGAAACAAGTTAGACCAGACAAAAAACGTGAAGATTTTGATCGTGAAGAAGATGGTCCAAGAAAACAACAAAAGAATCGAAGTAGTCAAAACCAAGTGAGAAATCAAAGAAATAGTAACTGGAATAATAACAAAAAGAATAAAAAAGGAAAGAATAACCGCAATGAGGCTCCAAAACCAGTGACAGAGCGTAAATTCCATGAGTTACCAAGTGAACTTGAGTACACAGATGGAATGACAGTTGCGGAAATCGCAAAACGGATTAAGCGTGAGCCAGCGGAAATCGTTAAGAAACTCTTCATGATGGGAGTGATGGCGACGCAAAACCAATCCTTGGATGGCGATACCATTGAACTCCTTTTGGTAGATTATGGAATTGAAGCCAAGAAAAAGGTTGAAGTGGACAATGCCGATATTGAGCGTTTCTTCGTGGAAGATGGTTATCTGAACGAAGATGAGCTAGTGGAGCGTCCACCAGTTGTAACCATCATGGGACACGTTGACCATGGTAAAACAACCCTTTTGGATACCCTTCGTAACTCACGGGTTGCGACGGGAGAAGCTGGTGGAATCACCCAGCATATCGGGGCTTACCAAATCGTGGAAAATGGCAAGAAGATTACCTTCTTGGATACACCAGGACACGCGGCCTTTACTTCTATGCGGGCGCGTGGTGCATCTGTTACGGATATTACCATCTTGGTCGTAGCGGCAGATGACGGGGTGATGCCTCAGACTATTGAAGCTATTAACCACTCAAAAGCAGCCAATGTCCCAATCATTGTGGCTATTAACAAGATTGATAAACCAGGTGCCAACCCAGAACGTGTCATCGGTGAATTGGCAGAGCATGGAGTCATGTCAACTGCTTGGGGTGGAGATTCTGAGTTTGTAGAAATCTCAGCCAAGTTCAACCAAAACATCGATGAGTTGTTGGAAACTGTCCTTCTTGTGGCTGAAATCCAAGAACTCAAGGCAGATCCAACTGTTCGTGCCATCGGTACCGTTATCGAAGCGCGTTTGGATAAAGGAAAAGGTGCGGTGGCAACCCTCCTTGTTCAACAAGGTACCTTGAATGTCCAAGACCCAATCGTTGTCGGAAATACCTTTGGACGTGTCCGTGCCATGACCAATGACCTTGGACGTCGTGTGAAGGTTGCAGGACCATCTACTCCTGTTTCTATCACTGGTTTGAACGAAGCTCCAATGGCGGGTGACCACTTCGCGGTTTATGAAGATGAAAAATCTGCGCGTGCAGCTGGTGAAGAACGTGCCAAACGTGCGCTTATGAAACAACGTCAAGCAACCAACCGCGTCAGCCTTGAAAATCTCTTTGATACCTTGAAGGCTGGGGAAGTGAAATCTGTTAATGTCATCATTAAAGCCGATGTACAAGGTTCGGTTGAAGCCCTTGCTGCTTCCCTTCAAAAGATTGAAGTGGAAGGTGTGAAAGTGACCATCGTTCACTCAGCAGTTGGTGCCATCAACGAATCAGACGTCACCCTTGCAGAAGCTTCAAATGCCTTCATCATTGGATTTAACGTCCGCCCTACGCCTCAAGCGCGTCAGCAAGCTGAAGCTGATGAGGTAGAAATCCGTCTTCACTCAATCATTTACAAGGTGATTGAAGAAATGGAAGATGCCATGAAGGGAATGTTGGATCCTGAGTTCGAAGAGAAAGTCATCGGGGAAGCAGTCATTCGTGAAACCTTTAAGGTCTCTAAAGTGGGTACTATCGGTGGATTTATGGTCCTCAGTGGTAAGGTCACTCGTGACTCCAAAGTCCGTGTCATTCGTGATGGTGTCGTGATTTATGATGGAGCTCTTGCTAGCTTGAAACATTATAAAGACGATGTCAAAGAAGTGACCAACGGTCGCGAGGGTGGTCTCATGATTGAAGGCTACAATGATATCAAGACTGATGATACCATCGAAGCTTACATCATGGAAGAAATTAAAAAATAAACTGTTTAACTAGGAAGGAAGAGAGGTATTCTCCCATTTCCTAGTTTTTAAAGACAGACAGAAAGGAGTTCCTATGGCAAGTCATTTTCGGACAGACCGAGTAGGGATGGAAATCAAGCGGGAAGTCAACGAAATTTTGCAAAAGAAAGTTCGTGACCCGCGTGTTCAAGGTGTGACTATTACGGATGTTCAAATGCTAGGTGATTTGTCGATGGCTAAGGTCTACTATTCAATTATGAGTGACCTGGCTTCAGATAATCAAAAGGCTCAGACAGGGCTGGAAAAAGCAACAGGAACCATCAAGCGTGAATTAGGTCGGAATTTAAAACTATATAAGATTCCCGATTTAACCTTTGTTAAAGATGAATCCATTGAATATGGAAACAAAATTGATCAAATGTTACGAGAGCTTGATAAAAAATAATGAACAAAACGATAGATTCTGTAGAGTCTATCGTTTTTTATGGTAAAATTCATAAGAAATTTCAAAAAAACCTTGTGCCGAAGGGGTGGATGTTTTAAAATAGAGTGAGTAAACTTTTATCGAATGATGATGGAGGAAAAGGAATGTCCATTGATTGGCAGAACATTTTATTTAACTTCTTAGGTGGTTTGGGACTGTTTTTATATAGTATTAAAACCATGGGTGATGGCTTGCAACAGGCCGCAGGGGATCGCCTTCGCTACTATATCGACAAGTATACCAGTAATCCATTTCTAGGGGTGCTTGTAGGGATTGTCGTAACTGCCCTTATCCAATCTAGTACAGGGGTAACTGTTATTACGGTTGGATTAGTAAGTGCTGGTCTCTTAACGCTTCACCAAGCAATTGGGATTATCATGGGGGCCAATATCGGGACGACGGTCACTTCCTTCATCATTGGTTTCAAGTTGGGAACTTATGCCTTACCGATTATGTTTGTCGGTACAGTCTGTCTCTTCTTTACCAAGAATCGGATGGCGAATAACATTGGTCGGATCTTATTTGGGGTTGGGGGAATCTTTTACGCCCTCAACCTCATCAGCGCTGGGATGAGTCCCTTGAAGGAGTTGCCAGAGTTTAGCCAATACATGGTGACTCTTGGAAAAAATCCAATCCTCGGCGTACTCGCAGGAGCGATCATTACTGTCTTAATCCAAGCTTCTTCCGCAACCATTGGGATTTTACAAGGTCTCTATTCAGGAGGATTTTTGGATCTGAAAGGAGCCCTTCCGGTGCTTTTTGGAGACAATATCGGAACGACCCTCACTGTTATTATCGCTGCTATGGGAGCTAATGTTTCAGCTAAGCGAGTTGCAGCGACCCACGTCTTATTTAATGTCATCGGGACTGTTCTTTGTATTATCCTGTTGGGACCATTTACAAGTATGGTTGAGTTCTTCCAAGCTCAGTTGCATCTCTCACCTGAGATGACGATTGCCTTTTCACACGGTGCTTTTAATGTGACCAACACCATCGTTCAATTCCCGTTCATCGGTGCTTTGGCTTACTTTGTGACCAAATTGATTCCTGGTGAAGATGAAGTGGTTAAATACGAGCCACTTTACTTGGATGAAAATCTGATTACCCAAGCTCCTTCGATTGCCTTGGGAAATGCTAAAAAAGAACTTTTGCATTTAGGAACTTATGCTGAAAAGAGTTTCGACTTGGCCTATCGCTACATTTTGAATCAAGAAGAAAAGCTAGCTGAAAAAGGCCATAAAACGGAAGAAGCGATTAATACCATCGATGATCAGTTGACCAAATACTTGATTCGCTTGTCCAGTGAAGCTTTGAGTCCAAAAGAAAGCGAATCCTTGACCAACATTTTGGATTCTTCTCGAGATTTGGAGCGGATTGGAGACCACGCAGAAGCCTTGATCAACTTGACGGACTACCTCATTCGGAAGAAAGTTGTCTTCTCTGACAATGCCTTGGCTGAATTAGAAGATATCTACCAACAAACTGCGACGTTTGTCAAAGATGCTCTTCGAAGTGTAGAAGAAGATAGTCAAGAGTTGGCTGCAGAGTTGGAACAGCGCCATCAGGAGATTGAAAAACTCGAAAAGAAATTGCGGAAGACCCATATTTCTCGTCTGAACAAGGGCGAGTGTACGCCTCAAGCGGGTGTTAACTTTATTGATATCATCTCTCACTATACACGTGTTGCAGACCATGCCATGAATTTAGCAGAGAAGGTACAATTGGAGCAAATCTAGACAAAGCAAAAATCCAGTTCTTTAGGACTGGATTTTAGAATGTAGACAAACTTTTTAAAAAAAAGCTAGATAAATTTTTCAAAAAAATAATATCAGCTAAGTAGATCTAAAACTTTCCACTGTGAGAAAAGTGCCTGAAACAATTTTGTTACAGGCACTCGGAATTATTGAGACCTTAGGCTCA
>OLNL01001650.1_pt1 | contig 19610 bp, 18 predicted proteins | sample 1672181 | NCBI WGS metagenome assembly OLNL01 (sample SAMEA3136656, study PRJEB25190) | human gut metagenome | biome: human gut; feature: human-associated habitat; material: faeces | place: Austria | collected 2013
CTACGCCGCAAGGGACTGATTCCGGAACTCCTCCGGGGTCAGTCCCTTCGGTTTAACCTGCCGTCTCTGCGTGTTCCGGTAGGTCACGTAGGCGTCCGGGTCAGCCTTGAACGACTCGAAGTCGGGCCACTCCCTGCCCCTGAAGAACTCTTCCTTCAAATGCCCGAAAAACCTGCTCGGTCGCGCCGTTGTCGATGCAGTTCCTCTTGCGCGACATGCTCTGCACTATGCCGGCGGTTTTCCGTGTGCGCGCGGCTCAGTGGGCGCTCTCAGCGGCTCTCGCCGTTTCGAGCACGAGGTTGCGGGCCGCGTCGTCGGGGCCGATGACGGTTGCCTTGCCCCAGCGCGGCTCGAAGCGTCTGCGCGCCTCGTCGAGCAGCGTCTCACGTACCACGGCTATGGCATGGGGAAACTGCGGCGTGGGGCCGGCATCGAGGATGGCCAGCGCGTTGGTCAGGCCGCATCCGCGCAGAAGCTCGAGGCGGCCCAGCTCGTCCACCATGAGCACCGCGCACGGTGCGAGCCGGTTTTCGTTGGCGGCTGGTGCGGGAGCGAGCGCGTTGCCCTCCGCTTTTGCGGCTGTGGCCGCGACGGTGGGTTCGCCGGTGCTGGTTTGTGCGAGCGGGGGTGTTTCGGCGGCGGTTTCTGCGGCTACGGGCGGGCAAACGCCGTTGTCGAGCGGTGTGGCTGCAGGGGCATCGACCGCGGCTTGTGCAGTCGCGGGGGGCGTTTGCGCCGCTGTCGGCGGGCGCGATGCCGGCCTGTTTCGCCAGCGCGGCGAAGTGGGCGTTGACCTGCGCGATCGCGGTGTCGGAGATGGCCCAGCCCAGCTTCGCCGCCTTCGCCTGCGTCCCTTCCGCGAACGCCTTGCCCTTGGCGGCTAGGTCGCGGCGGCGTGCGAACTCGATGCGTTCGCCCTGCGGCAGCAGCACGTTGTCGATGCCCAGCTTCTCGAAGCGCCCGGCCCCGTCGAAGCCGTGCTTGCCGCCGGGCTGGCCTTCGGGCCGCGGCACCCATTGCCCGGGTGCCACCACGCCCGCCACGCACGTGCCTGCTGCTTGCAGGCTGGCGCACAGGCTCTCCAGCCATCTGGTTTTGCCGATTTGCACGTCGCCGGTGAGTAGAAACAGCACGCTGACCCCTTCTTTCGTTCTTTTGATGCGTTACATTATGGGCAAGCGGCAATAATACTGATAAAAGAATAGCCGCCAGCTGGCGTTTTCGATGTTGTTAAGGAGGGGCGTTATGGTAACGCAACAGGAGCAGGCGGGTTTGCGGGAGGCGGCGACGATCGCGTTTCCGGGCACGGAAGCGCCGGGGACCGCGTGGGATCTGTACAACCAGATGATCGCGGGCATCCCCGAGGGCGTGTTCGTACGTGATTATTGCTTGGGGCTGAACTGGTCCTATGTCGAGGCGGATTGCGGCATGGGCGTGGCGTTCACCGTGCGCGGAGGCGGGAAGCGCACGCATAAGATGGATTTGCGCGGCATGGAGCTGCGCCAGGTGGCCGAGTTGTCGAAGTCCTGGTGCTTCCAGGAGGCCACGCTGGGCATCGTGAGCCTGAAGGCGGAATAGCTGGTCGGCGTTACCCCCGATAAACGTTGCGGCATCTAAAAAGCGAACGTTTGTATTGACAGTACAGGCGTTCGCTTTTATACTGGTTGCAATGAGCCAGTGCGAACGCTCGGCGGTCTGCCGTGCCCAAGCTGGCGAAGGGTCCCGCCTTCGCCCATACCACGTTCGCAAGATCCTCTTCATCACGGGAAGGCGGCGCGTGCCGCCTGGGAAGGGGACGGGCATGCCTGAGCTGAGCAGGTTTTACGGGATCGTCATCACCATGTATTCTGAAGCGGGTGGCAACCATTCGTTGCCTCATATCCACGTGAGATACGGAAACATGAGGGCGGTGTATTCTCTGCAAGGAGACCTATTGCGGGGTAAAATGCCTTCGAAGCAGCACAAGCTTGTTCTAGCCTGGATGGCATTACACGAGCAGGAATTGCAAGAAAACTGGTATCTGGCATCAAGTAAGTGCGCTTGCTATCGGATATCTCCCCTCAAGTAGGAGGATGCTATGTTCTCGATGGAATGGGATGTTGATTGTCGGGTGTTGTCCGTTAAGGCCACTGATAGTTTTTCGGTTGTCGCGCAATGGTCGGACGGGTCTTCCCGGGAATATGATGTAAAACCCTTTTTGAAAGACTGCGGCCCTTACTTTGCGCGCCTCAATGATCCGGATTACTTCAAGAAGGTCCGTGTGAGCGAATTCGGTGATACGGTCGAGTGGCCTGAAGGGCAGGATATAGCTCCCGAGTCGTTGTATGAGGATTCGCTGGTGCTGGGCGTTGCCGATTAGGCGTGCTTTTGGCCCGGTGCCGGAGCGTCTTTCAATCATGGAATAGTCGAAGCGGGCATCGGTGCCGGTGCCCGCCGGAAAAGAAAGGGCTGCGTTGCTTTGCGGCTTTGCCGAAAGGCTGCGCGTGCCATAATTCGAAGGAACCGCCCTATGGCTGATATTCATACGTTCGAAGGCGAGGACATCGTCGAGACGCTGGCTGCGCAAGCCGAAGGCCACGAGCCCGGCGAGCTGGGCGCGCTTGCCTACCATCTGTACGATACGAACCCGGAGCTCACCGAGGAAGAGGCGTTCGAGGCGTTCACCGACTGGGTTGCCGACCGTGGCATCGAGCTGTGGCCCCACCAGGAGGAAGCGCTCATGTCGCTCATGGTGGGCGACCACGTCATCTTGGGCACTCCCACGGGCAGCGGCAAAAGCCTGGTCGCGCTGGGCATGCATTTCATGGCCATGTGCTTCGGCGAGACATCGTATTACACGGCGCCTATTAAAGCGCTGGTTAGCGAGAAGTTCTTCAACCTGGTGGAGCTGCTCGGCCGCGACAACGTGGGCATGATCACGGGCGATGTCCATATCAACACCGAGGCGCCCGTCATCTGCTGCACCGAGGAGATCTTGGCGAATCAGGCGCTGCGCGAAGGGCCGGATGCCCTCGTCCACAGCGTCGCCATGGACGAGTTCCACTTCTTCAGCGATACCGACCGCGGCTGGGCATGGCAGGTGCCGTTGCTCACGCTGCCGAAGACGCAGTTCTTGCTCATGAGCGCCACGTTGGGCGACGTCACGCAGATCGCCGATCTGCTGCGTCGCCAAACCACGCGCGATGTCTCGAACGTCACCGACGCCCCGCGTCCGGTGCCGCTATCGTACGAATACGCGCTCACCCCGCTCGAGGGAACGGTCGAGCTTGCGCTGCGCAAGGACGAGGGCCCGCTGTACGTCGTCCATTTCTCGCAGGATGCGGCACTCACCAGCGCGCAGAACCTGGCAAGCTACGGCGTGGCAACCAAGGAGCAGCGTGAGGCGGTCAAGGAGGCCATGAAGGGCGCGCAGTTCTCCACGGCGTTCGGCAAAACGCTGAAGCGCCTGCTGGGCTGCGGCGTGGGCGTGCACCATGCCGGCATGCTGCCGCGTTACCGTCTGCTGGTGGAAAAGCTTGCGCAGCAGGGCCTGCTGCCCGTCATCTGCGGCACCGATACGCTGGGCGTCGGCATCAACGTGCCCATCCATACCGTGGTGCTCACGCAGCTCGCCAAGTTCGACGGTCGCAAGATGCGCCGTCTGCGCAGCCGCGAGTTCCATCAAATCGCCGGTCGCGCAGGCCGCTCGGGCTTCGATACCGAGGGCGTGGTCATTGCCGAGGCTCCAGAGCACGAGATTGAGAACCACAAGGCCGAGGTGAAGGCCGCCGGCGACTCGAAGAAGCTCAAGAAGATCAAGAAGAAGCGCCCGCCCGAGAACTTCGTGAATTGGAACGAGGACACGTTCAACAAGCTCATCGAATCGGTTCCCGAGCAGCTGACGCCGCGTATGCGCATTACGCATTCCATGGTGTTGGCCGAAGTGGAACAAGGCGGCAACGCTCGTGCCCGCGTCGACCAGCTTATCGAGGATTCGCTGCAGCCGGCGGAGGAGAAGGTCAAACTGCACGTGCGCGCCGCCGAGGTACTGCAAACGCTCATCGATGCCGACGTGGTGGTGCATGAGGTGGACGAGAACGGCGAGGATGTGTACTCGGTCACCATGGACCTGCCGGAGGACTTCGCGCTCGATCAGCCGCTGTCGCCGTTTTTGCTGGCGGCGCTCGAGCTGCTCGATCCCGAAAGCCCCGAGTATGCGTTCGACCTGGTGTCCATGGTCGAGGCAACTTTGGAAGACCCGCGGCAGGTGCTGCGCGCGCAGGAGCGCAAGGCGCGCGATGCCGCCATGGCGGAGATGAAGATGGACGGCGTAGACTACGACGAGCGTTTGGAGCGCATCGCCGATGTCACGTATCCCAAGCCGCTGGAGGACCTGCTGGATGCGGCGTTCTCGAAGTACTGTGATGCGGTGCCGTGGGCGCGCGATTACTATCTGCGCCCGAAGTCGGTGCTGCGCGACATGCTGGAAAGCGCGGCGGACTTCAAGGGGTACATCCAGAAGCTCGGTATCATGCGCTACGAGGGTATTTTGCTGCGCTACCTGTCCGAGGCGTTCCGCGGCCTTGACCGCACCATCCCCGAGGATAAGCGCACCGAGCAGCTGAAGGACATCATCGCTTGGCTGGGCTTGATCGTGCGCAGCGTCGATAGCAGCTTGGTGGACGAATGGGAGAACGCCGGAGCGGTGCTGGATGCCGCCCCGCCCGACGCCGCCGGCGTCGAGGCGGTTGTGCGCGACCGACGCGGGCTCACTGTGCTCGTGCGCAACGCCCTGTTCAGCCGCGTTCGCATGGCGGCTCATCGCGATGCGGCGGGGCTTGGCGAGGCCGATGGCGATTGGGGCTTCGGCGAGCGTGCCTGGATGCAGGCCTTGGACGAGTACTACGAGGCGCATGAGGAGATTCTGCTGGACGCCGATGCGCGCTCGAAGGCCTATCTCATGTTCGATGAGGCGGATGAGGAAGAGCTGCACGTGTGGCACGTGCGTCAAATCTTCCACGACGAGGCGGGCGATAACGACTTCGCCATCGTTGCCGATGTTGATCTGGATGCCACGCAGGAAGGCGACGGCGTGGTGTTCGCGAACTACCGCGTGGGCTTTGCCGACGAGCTGCTTGACGAGATGTAGCTGGTTCGCCTGCTGCCCGCTTGCCGCTGCCGCTGTGTGCGGGTGAGCGGCGGGTTTCGAGTGCTCGTCGGCGGCTATTCGTCGCAACGGCAGACGGTAAAGGCCGGTTGCAACGATTTGCCACCGTTTGCGTGACAAATCGATGCGGCTTCCTAGAGGCGTGCTAGGCTTATGGCGCGGGACCCCAATCCGGTCTCGCGTCATAAGCAAGATGAACATACGCGCGGATCGGAGGTCGGATATGACTATCAAGAACGTTGTCGTCGCCGGTGGCGGGGTGCTGGGAAGCCAGATCGCATATCAGGCGGCATACAAGGGTTTCGCCGTTACGGTGTGGCTGCGAAGCGAAGGGTCCGTCGAGCGCGCGAAGCCGAAGTTCGAGCAGCTGCGTCAAACCTATCTGGCAACGCTCGAGGCGATGAAGAGCGATCCCGCGGCGTATTGCCGCGGCTTGGCAGACACGCCCGAGCTTTCCGTTGACGAAATCGAGCAGCTCAAGCAGCGCGCGCAGCAGGCGTTCGAGGGCATCGTCTTCACCACCAGCTACGAGGCTGCGGCGAAAGATGCCGACCTGGTGATCGAGGCCATTGCGGAGGATCCCAAGCAAAAGGACGCGTTCTACGCGGAGCTGGCAAACTACCTGCCGGAAAGCACCATCCTCGTCACCAACTCCTCCACGCTGCTGCCCAGCCAGATCGCGGCGTCCACGGGTCGCCCCGAGAAGTTCCTGGCGCTGCATTTCGCCAATCGCATCTGGCGCAACAACACCGCCGAGGTCATGGGGCATCCCGGAACCGATCAGGCTGCTTACGACGAGGTGGTTCGTTTCGCTGGCGATTTGGGCATGGTTCCGTTGCAGCTGCACAAGGAGCAGCCCGGCTATATCCTGAACAGCATGCTCGTGCCGTTCCTGAATGCCGCGGAGGCGCTGTACGCAACCGGCGTCGCCGACCCGGAGACCATCGACAAGACGTGGATGCTGGGCACGGGTGCGCCCTTGGGCCCGTTCCGCATCCTGGACATCGTGGGCCTTACCACGGCATATAACATCGTGGTGCTCGACCCGCGCACGAAAGACCCCGATTCCGTTCCCGCGAAGATCGCGGCGGCGCTCAAGGAGCGCATCGACGCAGGCAAAACGGGCGTTGACGCGGGCGAAGGGTTCTATCGCTACAACTAGGCTTATGAGGCTCACTTCCGTGCGAGGTCATCTTCAACAACAGCTAAGCTTGTGAGGCTGCTTCTTTGTGAAGTTGTTTCCTGCAATAACTAGGCTTGCGGGACCGTTTCTTTGCGAGGCCGTTTCCCACTGCAACTAGACCCGTGAGGCCGCTTCTCTATGAGGTCGTCTTTCGCTGCAACCAGGCTTTGCGGGCGTCTCTCATATAGGGGTTTCCTTTCAGCAACATTGACAACTTAAAGCTTAACATTGCGGGGTGGAGCAGTCTGGTCAGCTCGTCGGGCTCATAACCCGAAGGTCATCGGTTCAAATCCGGTCCCCGCGACCAAAATTTTCAGCCCTGAACTGGTAAAACGGTTCAGGGCTTTTTCGTTATCAAGGGGCAAAAACACCCAAAGTAATCTGTATGGTAGTATGTATGAGAAAAACCGCTGGTTAGACCCTGCGTTTTGCTAAGCCATCTCTCAGTGCCCGGAGTACTTCAAGAGCCACGGGCAGTTCATCAGTTTCAAACGAATCAAGAATCTCCTGCGCCTCGGCAGAGAGTCCTGCTTTGTCGGGTTTGGGGGTGTTGTTCAGCAAAGCATCGGTATTTACCGATAGCTCCTCCGCAATCTTTGCAAGAACGGGAAGGCTCAGCTTCGTGTTGCCAGTCTCGATGTGACTCATATGGGTGACGGAGATTCCCACCCTTCCCGCCAGCGCCTCCTGTGACAACCCGCATGCCTTGCGGTAGCGCCGTATGCGCTGGCCTATCTCGAAGTATCTCATTCAATCACCGCCTATACGAAACAAGTCATCTTGAATCGTATGGGCGATTGCTCAGAAATATAATAAACTGGAAAGGCTGTTATATGCCTATACAGTTAATGCTAGAAGCCGCATTTGCAGGAATGCGGCGGGAGCGCCCAAGAAATGACAGTAGGAGGTACAAGAATGAGGATTAAAGGTCTTGCCCTATCGGCAATAGTGGCGGCATCGCTGCTCGCTCTCCCCCTTGCGGGGTGCAGCGGAAGCAACGAGCCCGCCCAATCGGACGAGCCCGTCACCGCTTCGCGGGCGTTCAGTTCGGAATGCCTGTGGTTCCACTCGAACGGCGAGCCATCGAAAGACGGAAAAGTGTCGACTGTCTACGCCTTCGACGGCGCGGGCAACGTCACCGTGTACGACACAGACATGTCATACGGAGATTTGAACGGGAAATCCAACGAGGAAATAATCGAGCTCGCCCAGCAGCAGAATCGCGAGAACAAGATTGCCGAGCTGGAAAACGACATCAAGGTGCTCAGCCAGGACAACGACGAGCTGCAGGCCGACCTCGACAACATGAACGAGCAGAAGGGGTATTACGCAAGCGACCCTGATACCCTCGGCGTCATCGAGAGCGACATCAGCGAGGCCCAGTCCCGCATTTCGGACAACAAAGCCAAGATTGACGAGGACAACGCCAAGCTCGACGAGCTCAACTCAGGGAGCTATGTGGAGGAAGCGCAGCCCTTCTCGCTCAGCATTGAGACCGACGACACCGGCAACAACGCCGTCTCCGAGACCCTGACGGTCGGCGACGACTCCATCGAGTTCTCCAAGCGAGACATGAGCTGGACGGTATACGACCTCTACTTCCTGGGATACGACGGCCTGTACACCGCCGTCGAGCAGGGTCACCATGGATTCATCCTCGACACCCCAGGCACCGAGGGCGTGGAGGTAGATTAACCAAATACGCAAGTTGTGTCCGAAATTGCTTGCAAAGAAACAATGAGAAAGGAGGAAGAAGACAATGGATAAACTTTCCCAGTGGGCGCGCTCGCACAAGCCCCAAGTCGCGGCAATAGCCGCTGCGATAATAGTTGTGATCGTCGTTGCGATAGCTGTCGCAAGCGGGGCTTTCGCAACGTCTGCGCAACAGAGGGGGCAAGAGACGAGAACCGTCGACGTGACCCTCAACGTCACGGCAGACAGCGGCTGGGACGAGAACTCCACACCCGCTATCGCCCATATCGAGGGAAGCGACGTGGACTTCTACCACGCGGTGACCCCTGATGCCGAAGGCAACAAGGGCACTTCCACGGTCGCACTTGCCGAGGGCGACTACACCGTGAGCTTCGTCAGCCCTGTCAACTCTGACGGTTCTGCATTCGACATCTACGATACAGGTGCTCCTGTCGACATCACCGTTGATGCTGACGCTGAGACCGCACCTGCAGTCGACTGCCCTATGACGCAAATTCCTGCTGACCAAGTTACGGACGAGATGCTTCAGGACATCATCGACCAGACCAAGGACGCCGTTGAGAACGGCGACGAGACCTTGAAGGGCGAGGCAGGCACTGGCATCCTCGACAAACTTGAGGGCAACGTCGCGCAGAACCCGAACGCAAGCGACGAGACTAAGCAGGAGGCAACTGACGCCGACAAGGAAGTCGATGTCAACAAGGAGCCTGCTCAGACGACTCCGCCTGCTACGACTGACAACAGCAACACTGGTTCTCAGTCTTCCAACACTGGCAACCAGTCTACCAGCACTGGTTCTTCGAACTCTGGTTCTACCAGCACTGGTAACTCTGGCAACTCTGGTTCGTCTTCCAGCCAGCCTTCTCAGCCTGCCCATACGCACACTTGGGTAAACCATACGGCTACCCGTCAGGTTTGGGTGAGCAACTGGGTTGATGTGCCTGACTACGGTACTCAGCAGGTCGCTGTCGGTAACAAGTATATCTTCGCTTACGACGGCTATACCACTACTGACATCAACGACGCCAAGGCTCACGCCCGTGAATTGATTATACAGGGTGTCCCTGAAAACTACCGTACTGAGACTATCTACGAGACTCAGACGGTTCAGACTGGTTCCCACAAGGAAGACCACGGTTCCTACAAGACCGAAACCTACGTGGACTACGTGTATTGCAGTTCGTGCGGTGCTCGCCAGTAGCACCGCTCCCGCCTAAGCGGGATGCGAGTGCTCGTCAGTAACGACGGAACCGCAACGGCACGTATTGTGTTCGGGCATAGCCCTCACAGACCCGCACGCTCCCTCTGGTCGTGTGCAGGTGTCCATTCCTCGAACAAGGGAGGTATTCGCCATAGCGGATGCCTCCCTTGCTTTTTTGCCCAGATGCTCCGGAATACCGCGAAACAGGATCAGCAACAGCGCACCAACCTTTGAAGGGCTTTTCGAGGTCTTTCGGTGGGCTGTGCTGAAACCTTTTCGCGCCCCTGCCCGAACAAAGCCCCTGCGAAGGTCTTTCGGAGGTCTTTCGCTGGGCTTTGGATGGGCATGTGTTGAAAGACGCCTGTGGCGTCGGGTGCCCCTGAAACGAAGATAAGGAGGTACACGATAGACAAGGAGCGTTTTGAACCCAACAGCCCGCAGGAGGAGGCCATGTGGAGGGCGCAGGTGCTCAGGCGCACCGCCCGCATCTGCTCGGCGAAGGCTAAGGAGCTTGAGCGCATGGCGAAGGTGGACAGCAACACCCCCATGCGCGACAGCGGCACCCTCAAGGACGTGCTCAAGCGCATCGACAACGTGATGGAGTGGCGGTTCGTGAACGCGCTGGGCGAGGTCGTGCTCGACGGGGACATCCTCACGGAGAGCATCGACTGCGAGACCCTGCGCACCATGCGCTACTGCGTGGCTGAATGTCTCAAGCGAATCGAGGAGCGGGAAGCGGAGGAGAAAAGCGATGAGTGACTACGGCATCAAGACCTACGCCGACCTCGCCGAGACGTGCGGGAACATGGTGCTCGCAAACGAGATGGCAAAACGCCCGCTCGAGCTTGTGAGCGGGGACTGGGCGCCGTGGGAGGAGATTTTCCAGTGGTACATCATACAGGACCCGTGGTTTATCATGGAGCACACGGGCGAGCCGGTGTTCTACGACGAGGAGCTTGACCTGTACGTCCTTGGGGTAAATCATTTAGGCACAGCTTGGCAGCTCGTGCCCGCTCCGATAATCTACGACTAATAAGACGCCAAAGGGCGCAGCGAAAACAATCGCTGCGCCCTTTATTTTTTGCTCCGCGCGCACTCAAGACGCACTTTCTACACGTCGTCACTTTACGCCTGAACTTGTAGAAAATCCTCCGAGAAGATTGCCCTGTTTATGGGGCTTGCCAAAGCACTTTCTACAATTGTCGCAATCTTCGACAAATCCAACCCCTAAAACATGCCTTATTTTCTACAGCGTTTCACGCCATATATCAGGAGAAATCGCCTTGGCTCCCTCCGCTATACGCTTCGGGGGCAAAAAAGGCAAAAGGGCATAAGGGGGACTGACGCAGCGTGCGCTGCGGTCGGCATAGCCGACGGTCCCCCTCGATGCGACCTTAGGGTCGCAAACGCTGCGAGCGCAAGGCGCTCGCAGATGCCGTCTCAGGACGTACGCCAGCGGGCTTGGGCGCCGGCGGGGCGCCACATGAAAAGGGACGGAGGCGAAAAGCCGTCCGTCCCTATCGAAATAATGGATGCCGCCGTGATCGAAGCGACTACCCCTGCGGTGCAGGGCAGATCGCTTCGCTTTCGCGGCGATCTGCATCATGAGGTTCAGCGGGCTGCAGGTTGACTTGCGGCTCGCCTTGCGGGTCGTCTCGCACCAGCCCCTCGTATCGCTCCTTGATGCTGGCGGGCGCGCACACGCGGTCGGGGTCGGAGCCGCGATAGGTTCTATTCATCCACTCGGTCACTTCGTACTCCAAGATGAGCGGTTCGGGCCAGCCCATCTTGAAGGGGGCGCGGACGGGGTTTTGGGTGGCGCTCCATCCGATGCCGTGCTGGGGCAGGAGCGCCTTGACCTCCTTGACGAAGACCTGCTTGGACTGAACCCTTCCCGAGGGATTGTTGCGCCGCGCCCAGTGGCGGTACAGGTCGTGGAGGAACTGCCAGGGGAGCAAATCCCAAACGACTTGCGGCAGGATGTCGTCGAGGAACTGGCGCACGGGGTCGTTCACCTCGCGATACTCGGCAAGGAGCCTGCGCGTCGCCTCGGGTGCGTCAAGCTCGTAGTAATCGGTCTTTGCGAGGATGCGGTGGAGCACGTATTCGAGGACTTCGGGTCGGTTCAGGTAGTCGCCCTTGATGTACTTGCGCTCGCAGCCCTCGAAGCGCTTCTCGAAGGGAATCACCAGAAGGCGGCGGTACAGAGACTCCGACTTGTCGCGAAGCTTCGGCAGCGAGTTGATGCACTGAATCATGAAGCCTCGGAACTTCACCGAGCGCGGGTCTTTGAACTTGCGGTTCATCAAGAACGGGTCTCCCGTGATGATGGACTTGAGCGCCGCCGCATCGTCCAGGTAGGTGCCCGTGTCGTTCTCGTCGGTGATGATGGCGGAGACGCGCGTGAGGGATTCGAGCTTGAAGTCGTCCGCGAACGCCTTGATGGGGATGGACGCCCACGCCCCCTTGCCGCAGAGGTTGCGGGCGAGGGTGCAAAACGTCCCCTTGCCGTTGTTGCCGAGGGTCGAGTACAGCCACGCGCTCTTGTTCCAGTCGACGTTGGGGCGCACGACCGCACCGAGAACCTGCCAAAGAAGCTCCACGACCTCGGGGTCATCGGAAAGCTCGTCCATCCACGACACCACGTCCCAGTCGGTGCCGTCCTCGTCGTTGCGGATGACGGGATTGGGGGCGTCTTCCACGAAGTCCGTCCCGATTTTGGAGGTGAACACCAGCTCGGGGTCGAAGTCCATGAGAATCTTGTTGTGATAGTCGTACAGGCCGTTGTTCACGGCGACGAGGTCGGGGTCGGTGCAGGGAGACACCACCTCGCACACCGCGCGCAAGATCGCAACGACCTCATCGACGTTGCGTTTGCTGATCGTTGCGTCATAGCGGCGGATAAGTCGCGTGAGGTTGTCGCTTCTGGTGTCGTAGACGCCCTTGGCATCCCCCTCCGACTGGTACACGCCCACGTCGTAGTTTCCGTCCCCTTCGTCTGCCGCCCAGCAGATGAGCTTGGCGTGGTGGACCTGCTTGATGGCAAGCGCAATCTGGAGGGGCAGAAGCTCCTTGAGCTTCTTGAAGCGCTCGCCAGGCGGCTTCTGGTCGGGGTAGGCGTCCTTCACCTTTGCTCCCATGGGGGCATTGGGGTCGCGAGGGCCAAGGTTGTACTCCTGTATGGCGTTGTTGGTGGCTTGGAGCAGCTCGCCTTCGATGGTCGACGGAGACGGGGCGCTGTCCGTATCGACGCCCGCAAGATAGTCTTCGGTCACGGTTCTTATAAGCTCGTTATACGTCTGTTCCATGGCTTCTTCTCCGAATCTTTCGCGGTATTTTTAGAATGTTTTACCGTGATATTCGGTGACTGAGAAGACCTCAATTTCTGCAAAAGCGCAGGTAGAAGGGCTTTCTGTTCATAAATGAGCGGAAAGTCGGTGTGCTGTTTTCGTGAAGCGAGGACGCCGCGACGGAGAAGGTGGCGCACGGCAGGTTTGGCAGGTGCGCGGCAGGGGTCGGCGCGGCGGCTTCCCGCCGCCCTTCCTTCTGCGGTGATGGGGGTTGAGAGGGCGCTGGCAGTCCTGGCAGCCTAAATAGTACATGGACACAGGTAAAAGTGTCCCCCTGCCTTTTTTTGTGTACGTCTTCTTCCATCGCTACCCGTTTTGCGGTGGCGGGAGGGGTTGCCAGAGTTGCCAGTCCTGCCTTGCGAGCCTGCGGGCGGGGGTTTGGGACGGCAGTTCGGGCCTGAAAAGCCCTGCCGCAAGACTGCCGCGAAGTCGCAACGGCGTCGCCCCGATCATGCAACGACGGGATGAGGCACGTGCGAGCGTGCGTTGCAAGTGCGGGGCTTGCCCTGCCGCTTATGGTGACTTTATGGAACTGTTTTCCGAAAAACGCGGCGTGAAAACAGGCGCGTTTCTCTCGTTTCCCTCAGCATCGGTCTTCCCGAACGATGTGCCTAAAAACAAGCGCTATTTTCCCCGTTTGGCAAGAATGGCACAGCGGGGTAAGGTGTCATCAGGTCGTTTGAGGCCTCGTGCTCTGGCGCTTCCGTCTTCTCGAAGCGCTAACCACTGGATACAGGTGGCGTCTCCCATGACGCCTTAAGAGGTTGCCTCGGGGAAACAGAGCCTCCCCACGCCATGTCCGATGCACCAAACCCCTGCTCGGGCTGGGCAAGGTCAAAAGACCGCTGCAGGTCGGCTCGCGGGACGCGTGAATTGGGTTTCGCCGATTCCCGCATGTCAGGAAGCGCGGATGTGCGTATCGCATCCGATGGGAGCGCCTTCTGGCCAGGATGCACGCCGCTATTGCGGTTGTGCCTGTTGCCAGGAGGCAGTCATGGCTACAAACGAAACCGATTCTATTTTTCTCATCGACTCAAAAGAGGCCGCATTCGTGCTGGGCATCAGCTCGCGCACGCTCGCGAACTGGCGTTGCAAGGGTCGAGGGCCTGCGTACATTCGCCTGGGCAAGAAGCGCTCCCCTGTGATGTATCGCCTGAGCGACGTACAGGACTGGATTATCGAACATCAGGTAAAGGCGAGCGGAGATGCTCGCCGATAGGTGACGCAAAGGAAGGGAGGTGAAACATGTCCCGCGTCGCCCTTGAGCTTGGAGAGACAAGCATTGACCGCGCAAAGATTACGCCGACGCCCGACGGTGGCTATCGCATGCAGTGGAGCATGCGCTTGCTGAACGGGCGTCTCATCAAGAAGACGACCAAGGGGAAGTGCACTAAAGGTGAGCTGCGCCGCCGCGCTCATGCCCAAGCTGAGGAAATTCTCGCAACAGGCGGGGGCAGCACTCCTTGGAAGGGCTCGTCGAGCATGCGCGACTATATCCGTAAAGAGGTAATCCCCGGAATCGAGCGCACCGATGATTCCATCTTACGACCCCGAACACGGGACAAATACTGCCACGTGCTTAATCTCGCGGCGGAAGCGTTTGAAGGCTTTCGCATCGCGGACGCGGTTCGCCCGCGCAACCTCGAAGGCATCTTGGAGGGGATAGCAAGACGCCACGGCACCTCTACTGCCAAGCATTGTCAAAAGACGGTGAGCAAATATGTTCTTGAGCCTTTGGTGCGCGACGAGGTAATCGCCCACAACCCCCTCAAGAGCTTCAAGCCTCGCCTGCCTGAGTGCCGCATGACAAACAAGGCTCCGGGCGGACAGGCGCTCACGCCAGAGGAACGCGAGCGCGTGCTCGAATACCTGCTTGCGATTGACCTCAATGACGTAAATCCGCCGAAAAGAGGGCGCTATACCGTTGAGGATGTGCGCAATCTGCGCCGCGCTGTCGTTGAGATCACGTTGCTGCAGGCAGTGACGGGGCTTCGCATCAACGAGGCGAGACTTCTCAGCCGCGCGAACGTTGAGGACAAGGACGGCTTGCTTAGTGTCACCGTGACGACCGAGGTGTCAAAGACCCATCGCGGGCGTACCATCCCCATTCTTGACGAGCGCGTTGCCGAGCGCATGAGGGCGCGGCTGGAAAGAGCGGGGGCCGAACCAGGCGCGCTGCTGTTCCCCGCCCCCGCGGCTCCTGGCAGCGCGTGGGACATCAATAACGCGCAGCATGCCATTAAGAAGCTCTATCACGAGTTGGCAGACGCCTTGGACATACCCCTTCTCGATAAGGTCTCGACCCATGTCTGGCGCGCGACCCTCAACACCGAGTGGATGCAGAAAGGCGTTCCCGATTTGATTCGCTCGGCGTATTTCGGGCACAGCCCCGAGGTGAATCGCAGCTACTATACGGATACGACCAACGTCTCCGTTTTGGTGGACATGCTTCGTACGACCTAGGGGTTCGAGGTAATCTGTATGGTAATATGTATGAGCATGATTTTCCGTGAATTTCCGTGATACCGAGTGACACTGTTTTGGTCGAAAATAGGGTTTGAACTGGGATGATACAGCGTGTGACCTCGGGAAACTAAAATTTGAAAAGGGTGCCCGAAGATCGGAGGTTCAAATCTTCCCCCCGCGACCAAGAAACACCAGGCCAGAGCCTAAAAGCTCTGGCCTTTTTTGTTGTCTAAATTCGGCTGATTTTGGGCTAATTTGGGCGAAACGCCCTCATTTCGTCCATTTTCGACTGCTGACGTAGGCATTATTTTCGGTCGTGAACGTCGTTTCCCCGCAGGCTTTTGGGCTAATAAATTCTGAAACAATCTGCAACCTGGGGAAACGTGGTGAAGAAAGCGAGGCGGGCCATGGGCGATTCATCTCCCAGGCGCACGGCGGAATCCAAGCAGAAGGCCGTTGAGCTGTACAGGAAATCGGGCACGACGTACGCGGAGGTGGCGCGCGGCGCGGGCTGGGCTGCGACGCGGGCAGCCTGGCAGGCTGGGTCAAGAAGGCCGACGCGGCCGCGCTGGACCTGTTCGAGCGCATCGAGGTCGTCTACAACAGGACCAGGATCCGCTCGGCGCTGGGCTGCCTCAGCCCGGCGGAGTTCGAGAAGGCCAATTGGCCTGCGGAAGATAGCCGCTCGAAGGCGGCGTAAAAGACGACAATGGAATCGGGGTAGATTCAGATTCAGGGGCATGGGGCATCCACACGGTCATCGACGACTTCGGGGCGGGGTATTCGGTGCTGAACTCCATCCTGGACATTCCCGTGGACACCATGAAGCTCGATCGCGCGTTCATCGCCAACTGCACGACGAGCGAAAAGAAGGTCTACTTCCTGCAAAGCTTTATCAGGATGATCCATGGGTTGGGCTACCGTGTCGTCTGCGAGGGCGTGGAGACCCGGGAGCAGGCCGGCTTCCTGCGCGAGGCCGGCTGCGAAGAGGCGCAAGGCTTCTACTTCGCCCGCCCGCTGCCTTTGGAAGAGTACGAAGCGTAGGTGTACCCGGAGGGGTAGGGGCCGCCGGGTACAGGGGGCGGCAGAAAGATTCCCAGACAGCAAACCGCCGTCTTGCGCGGTCTTCGGTCAGGACGGCGGAAAATGCGGAATGGCGCCGCAGGTGACGGCGCCATTCCGGTTCGGGGCACGCCACCTAGGCGTCGGCGGCTTTCCGGGCACTTTCGTTCCGACGAAGCGCCAAGCCACGTTTCGTGAAGGAGATGGCGTCGTGTGGGCACGCGTCGGCGCAGCGGCCGCAGCGCGTGCACTCGGAAAGAGGACGGCGTCCGAGGTCTGCCACTGGGTCGATGTGCTCCGGGCACACGGAAGCACACGCTGTGCACGGCTCGCTTTCCGCCCGCAGGCAGCGGTCGTGGTCGACGCGCGGGCGCGTCATTTTGCTGCCGAACGACGAGATGAGCGAAAGCAGGGCTCCCACCGGGCAAAAGCGGTGGCACCATTTCCGCAGCACCACGAGCTCGAGCATGATGACGGCGGGGAACACGACCAGGCTGAGGGTGAGCTCGTTGAACCCGACGAAGCGGTACAGGGCTATCACCGAGGCGATGGTAAGGCCGATGGGGCACACCAGGCAGAACACGGGAAACCCGCACGCCGCCGCCGAAACGAGCGAGCCGGCGAGCACCAGATGGCGCGAATCCAGGCGGAAGCGCCGTTTGCCCGCGAGGGCTTTCTCGACGCCGGTTTCCTGGCCGTCGGCCTCCTCGGGCGCCACGGCGGCGTCCTTGGCGCAGGCCAAGGCGTTTTCGCCGTCCGCAGTCTGCGCGCCGTCGGCGCTGGCGCAGTGGCTGCTGCAAGCGCCGCACGAGCTGCACGCGTGCCAGCGCTCGAGCGACTCCGCCGCCGCCTGATGCCGCTCGTCGACGTCCTTGCGGCGGCTTTTCTTCGTGCGCAGGAAGCGGTCGAGCGGGGGAACGGGGCAGGCCCACGAACAGAACGCCTTTCCGAACACCACGCCGAGCACCACCACGACGGCAAGCACGATGAGCGCGCGCGGCGCCACGGCCCACGAGCCAAAGAGCGCCTCGAGCGAGCCCAGAGGGCAGATGGCCGCGATGGCGTCCGCACCGAAGCTGCAGTAGCTTCCCGCGCCGCCGAAGACCAGCACGCCCACGACGCAGGCGACGAACGCCGCCGCCACGACGACGCGCCGTGCGATCGTCATCTTCGAGCGTTTCTTCACCGGTTTCGTCATCGTCCGTTGCCGCCTTTCCAGGGCTTGATGTTCACGCCGCGTTTGCCGGAGGCCGCGTAGCCGCCGTACGAGCCGGAGACGCACACGTTCTCGCACGCGCCGCAACCGTTGCAGCGTTTTTCGTCCACGACCAGGCGCCCTTGCTCGTCAATGCGCAGGGCGTCCCATTCGCAGGCGTCCACGCACGGGGCGCTGCAGTGGCCGGACACGCCGAAAAGCTCGCATTCGCCCTCGTCGACGACGGCGACGCCAATCTTGTCGGCCTCGGGGTCGAAGGGCGCGAGCGCGCCGGTCGGGCAGGCGGCAATGCAACGGGGGTCGCCGCCGCACATGTCGCACCAGCCGATGCGGAAACGCATGACGGGCTGGCGCACGTTGAGCACACCGTCCTCGACGGTGGCGTAGCCGATGGCGCGCGTCGGACAGGCGCCGACGCAGCGGTTGCAGCGGACGCAGTTGCCGAAGAAGCGGGCGTCGTCCTGGCCGCCGGGGGGACGCAGCAGCTCCGCGTCGCCCGCCAAAGCGCGCGCCCCGCCGCCCAGCGCGGCGAGCAGCACGATGCCGGCGCCGCCTTCCAGCAGCGTCCTGCGGGTGATTCCTTCCATTAGCACGACGCCACCTTCCACGCTTCGTCGCCCGCGCGGTCGGCCTCGTCGTCGCGCGGGGGCGTTTCCAGCCACTCCATATCGAGCGCGACGTCCTCGGCGCGCAGGCCGGTCTCATCCTCGACGGCCGCGATGGCGTTGTCCAGCAGGTCGGCATCCAGCGCGAAGAAATCCTGCGCGAACTCGAGCGCGCCGTGGTAGAAGCGCTCTTTCGAAAGGGAAAGCGCCAGCTGCGCGAAGCGCGGATACCAGCTTGCGATGTGGCGGGCGAGGAAGGAGCGCTGCGTGGTCAGCAGGCGCAGCGCCTCGGCGTCGTCGCCTTCCACCAGGCGCTCCTTCGTGCGCTCGGCCAGGACGGCCATGAAGTCGCACTCGAAGCTCAGATGGTCTTCCGGAAGGTTCAGGCTCTGGTCAAGGCGCAGCGCGTGCTTCTTGAACACGTTGTAGACGCGGGCGCGGGCTTTGCCCATGAGCATCTGCTCGCCGCCTTCCGCGTCGTGCGCAGACTCGTAGGGCAGGGCAGCGCGCCCGCCGGTCGTCCGCATGCCGTAGAACGTCCCCGTGTAGTCCACGGCGAGCGCCTGGCGTGTGTCGGCATCGTGCTTGCGCAGGCACTTTCCCATGACGGCAAGGCCGTGGGAGACGTCCTCTCGCTCGGAAAGCCCCGCGTCGCCCAGCCGGTCGATCTGCTCCTGGGTCAAGGGGGCCGCAAAAAGCAGCGATACCAGCGAGTACAGCGAACGCCGCTCTTCCATGGCCGTTTGAAGTTCTGTCGCGTGATTCATCGAAGGCTCCGTTCTACGGACAAAAAGGTGGAAAATGCGCCGGGCACGCGAAGGCGCGCCCGGCAAGAGAGGAGGGGAAAATAGTGGAGAGGGCTAGCAGTTGAGCACGACGCGCGCGGCTTTGAAGAGCTCCATGAAGCCTTCGGAGAAGAGCCACATGAGCAGGCGGACCGCCAGGCCGCCCGCCAGCGCGCCGACGAAGCCGACCGCCGCGAGCACGGTCAAGGTCTGGCGGTTGCCGCCCGCGGCGCAGCGCAGGATGGCGATGGAGCATCCGATGGCGACCACGATGCCGCAGACAACGGCCAAACCTGCTACGAGCGCCTGGGAGGCGGCGTCGAAGCCTGCCGACCGCAGGTAGGCCAGGTAGGCCACGATGGTCACCGCGCCGACGATGGACGCCACGAGCACGGGCACGCCCCACGGCTTCGCGGAAAACTCTTTGTCGGCGGCCAGGCTGACCAGCAGGAACAGCAGGGCGCCGGCGGCAAGCGAGGTGCCCAGGTACGCGATGGGCAATATCTCGGTGAACCAGGCGGCCTTCGCGCTGATGACGTAGCCATGGCCTGTCACGAACGCCAGCAAGAGGCCCAGCACGATGCCGGCGACAGCAAAGCCCTTGCGCGCGCCGTCGACGCCGCTGCGCTTGGAAAGCACCAGGTAGGCCACGCCGACCACGACGACCAGGCCCAACACCATGAGCTCGACGGAAACGCCCGAGAACGAGAACACATGGCGCACGGCGGCCATGACGTGCTGCGGGGAGGCGAGGTGCAGCACCGAGAACAGGCCGCCGACCACGACGAGCACGAGCGAGACGACGCCCACGGCGAACCGGGCGCGCTTCGTACCGCCTCTCATGCACAATACCTTGGCAATTTTTACGAATCTCTCATCATAC
>OLNL01001681.1_pt1 | contig 19324 bp, 17 predicted proteins | sample 1672181 | NCBI WGS metagenome assembly OLNL01 (sample SAMEA3136656, study PRJEB25190) | human gut metagenome | biome: human gut; feature: human-associated habitat; material: faeces | place: Austria | collected 2013
GCCCGTTGCTCGGTGACGAACAGTCCATATTCAGGGTGCAATGCACCCGATTTTTAAAATTGTGTTTTGTCTATAAAACGATCAGCGCCTGCGGTAGGCTAAATCAACCGTTGCTACATTGCCGCACTTGAGGCACTTTATGCGGATAGTGCCTGAACAAAGTTCAGCTTTTTGGTAGAGCTTGTGTCCGCAAACAGGACAAAACCTCCAGCCGATGCTGAATTGCGCCTGCTGTATATTGTTCAGTGGTTTATTTTTAAAAGAACGATTGTTTACAAAAAAACGATTATTTGACTGAATCATATTTATTCTCCAAAACGGATGATGTCCAATAGGTGGCAGTGAACGAGGATACCTCTTATGACCTGTATCTTGCCACAGGAGGAAAGCAGACGTCCACTTCAACGTATTTCTTACGGTGGAACCTGTAGTCATTATGCATTGGAATACCTCCTTCACTTTTAGACGGATTTGTGGTGGTTTGATTTTGGATGTTTAACACCAAAAAGATGTTTACGATTTGATTATACTGCATTTGGTTTTGATTGTCAATTACGCAGTTGCCGCATTTTATTCGGATTCCGGTTGATTTTGCCTGCTAAGCCGACTATAACCTCAAAAACGAAAAAAGGCACTTGAGCTTTCTACATATCCAAATGGTAGGGAAGGCTCCGGTGCCTTTTCTATTATGCTAAAAAGAAGATGATTTGGTGGATCTCCTGCTCCAATTCATCAAACAGGGCGCAGGAAAAGAACCCTGCCAGCGTGATAGCGAGGATACGGAAGGTCGTGCTGTTTATTATACGCGTCTGCGTACACCGCGAGAAAATTTCATGGCATAGAAAATACGCAGTTGCGTTATTGCGAGAAAGAATATTTATCGACAAAACAAAAAAGTATCCTCCACATAGAAAATGGAGGATACCGACCTTTTGATGTTGTTGTTTGAATTCTCCTATTATTTTATCATGGTTATATCTGGAATTCAATAGAGATCTTCACAAATGTATCCCAAATGACCTCAGAAAAAAATCGCAGGAATTGAAATTTTTTTGCAAATTGCCCAATTCTGCATGAAAAATCCAGTTGAAAACGTAGGCGGACAAAATAAGTGGTCAGATGGGTGTCTAAGCTATAGGAGGAGACAGCAATGGCACGACGGGGAGAAAATATTCGCAAACGCAAAGATGGTCGGTGGGAAGGCCGGTACATCAAGGCACGCACATCAGAAGGCAAAATTCAGTGGGGCTACGTTTACGGTACGGTCTACGCAGAGGTCAAACGGGTGCTGATCCAGAAAAAAGCAGAGGCGGGCTTCTACAACCTGAAAAAATCCGACCTGACCTTTGAGGCTTTGGCCGAAGTGTGGCTGCACTCCCAGCGGAATGCCGTAAAAGAATCCACCTATGCGCATTATTCGTACACACTGCACAAGTATCTTCTCCCTGTTTTGAGTAAAGCGCCAGTCGCATCCCTTGACGAGAGCTTCCTCGAACAAGCCATGCAGCAAATCATCGCGCCCACAGATGCCACGCACAAGCCGCTGGGAAATTCCTCTGCCCGGGAATGCCTCTCGATGCTGCGGCGCATCTGCAAATATGCCGCACATTTACGGCTAATCCGTCCGATGGAGTTGGAAGTAGCGTTGCCCAAAGCCATCGACCAAATTTCTGCGCCTCTCTCCTCGGCGGAGCAGCAGCGGCTTTATCAGTATGTACAGGAGAACCCAACGCCCCGCAAAATTGGCTTATTATTAGGGGTGGAATTGGGGCTGCGTATTGGCGAGATTTGCGGCTTACAGTGGGGCGATTTCGACCTAAAACTCGGAACGCTGAAAATCAATCGGACGGTCTGCCGAATTTCCTGCGGAAACGGTCATACAAAGGTGGTTATCCAAACGCCGAAAACCCGCACCTCCCGCCGGGAAATTCCAATCCCGAAACAGCTACTTATTGTGCTAAAAAAGCTGCGCGGAAACGCCGGTAATTCCACATGGTTTCTATCTGGCAACGAGTCTAAGCCCACCGAACCCCGCTGCTACCGAAAAAGCATCAAAGCATATCTGAAACAGGCAACTATCCGGCAGGTACGTCCGCACGCGCTGCGCCACACCTTTGCTACCACCTGTCTGCAGGCAGGGTGTGATGTAAAGACCCTCAGCGAATTGTTAGGACACACCAACGCCAATATCACTTTGCAGCACTATGTGCACTCTGATTTGACCCGAAAGCGCCGGGAGATGAACCGAATATTCTCCCATCAGGTGTCTATGAGGGGCAAGAAAATGCTGAATCTGATGGAATAACGCTTGATTTTAGCCACGATCTTTCATTTTCTATATAGAGGATACCTCTGATTTGCGGGGGGGGGGGCGAGTTGTATGGCATTGCGTCTGTTCGAGCACAACGAGAAAGCATATCATGCGGCAATCCGGATGATAGAGCAGTACGGCAAGGCTGCGATTGTCCACCCGACCGGCACTGGAAAGAGCTATATTGCGTTCAAGCTGATCGAGGACAACCCGGAGAAAGTTGTGATCTGGCTTTCTCCCAGTGAATACATCTTCAAGACCCAGCTGGAAAGCCTGAAAAGGAACGACCCGGATTTTCCGTTGGCAAACGTTCACTTTTATACCTACGCCAAACTGATGTGTTGTACGCAGACACAGCTGGAGGAAATAGTAGCGCAGAAGCCCGCCTATATTATACTCGATGAATTCCACCGTGCCGGTGCTGAATGTTGGGGCGAAAGCACGGTGGCTTTATTAAAGTTATGCCCGGATGCAAAACTTCTGGGACTGACGGCAACAAACATCCGCTATCTGGATAATAACCGTGACATGGCCGAAGAACTTTTCGACAGCCGTGTCGCGAGCGACATGACCCTTGGCGAAGCAGTCGTCAGGGGCATTTTGCCTGCCCCGAAATATGTGACCACTGTTTATCAATACCAGAAAACGCTTGCGAAGTATCAGGCGCGGGTGGATAACCTGCGAGCACCGGGCATTCAGGATGTGAACCAGAAATATCTGGACGCGCTGCGCCGCGCTTTGGAACAAGCGGATGGTCTGGATAGGGTCTTTGCACATCATATCACGAATAAGACTGGCAAGTACATTGTATTCTGCGCCAACAAGGAGCACATGGACGAGATGGTATCCCACGTGCCGGAGTGGTTCGCCGGGGTCAACCCGGACGTGGTGGTATACGAGGCTTACTCGGATGACCCGAATACGGACAAGGCGTTTGCGGACTTCAAGACAGACACCAGCAACCGGCTAAAGTTGCTGTTCTGCATCGATATGCTCAACGAGGGCGTCCATGTGGAAGGCATTTCCGGGGTCATCCTGTTCCGACCAACGATTTCGCCCATTATTTACAAGCAGCAGATTGGCCGCGCCCTGACCGCCGGAGATACCGCAGCCCCGTTGATTCTCGATGTGGTCAATAACTTTGAGGGCTTGACCAGCATTTCCGGTCTGCAAAGCGAGATGCAGGAAGCAGTCCATCGTCTGTATGCCAACGGCGAGGGCGATAAGATCGTGACCGAGCGGTTCGAGGTCATCGAGCAGGTGCACGATTGCCGGGTGTTGTTCGAGCAGCTGCAGGCCAGTCTTTCTTCCAGCTGGGAGCACTATTTCGCCGAAGCAAGCATCTACTATGCAGAACACGGCAATCTGAACGTCCCGAAACTGTATACCACGCCCGGAGGTCTGAGCCTTGGCGTGTGGCTGGTGACCCAGCGCCGGGTGCGCGAGGGACAAATTCAAGGAAATCTTACTGAGCAGCAGATCGCACGGTTGGACAGCATCGGCATGGTCTGGGATAACCGGAAGGAAATCGCGTGGCAGCATGGATTTGAGGTCGCAAAGAAATACCACGACACCTACGGAAACCTGATGGTGCCCGGAAAATATGTAGACCCGGACGGCTACCCCTTGGGACAGTGGATCATCAAGACCCGGCAGCAGAAGCTGAACGGACGCTTAAAGGAAGAACGCATTGCACAGCTTGATGAGATCAGTATGGTGTGGAACATTTTCGATTCCAAGTGGGAAAAGGCTTATGCGCTGGCTGCCGCCTACTATGAGGAAAACGGCAACCTGAATATCCCACGTTCCTATGTGACAGCGGCTGGTGAACGGCTGGGGCAATGGGTCGCAAGCCAGCAATGGGCGTACCCGAAAGGAAAACTGACGGACGAGCAGGTCGAGCGGCTCAACAGGATTGGAATGTACTGGGGCAACCGCAATGACCGCCAGTGGAACGAAGGCTATCAGGAGGCAAAGCGCTATTTTGAAGTCTATGGAAATTTGAATATCCCAATCAATTACGTTTCACCGGGCGGATATGCCCTCGGGAAATGGGTCAAACGCCAGCGGTACGCGCGGCTGAATCCCGAAAAAAGCGGTGCGGTGCTGACGGAGGAACGGATTGCGAAGCTGGATGAAATCGGGATGAGGTGGGAGAAAAGCAATCCGAAATCTCAAAAATCATGTCTCAAATTAAAAGAAAAGGTAGAACCTGCAAAAGCAGGATGATAGTGTGAGGAAAATATGGAAGAATTGAATTACCACGTTGATTTTGGACCGTTCTATGTCCATTTAACCAAGAAGCAGAAACGATACCTTGCGGTAAGGTCTGTGATCGATCGTGTTTTGGCAGCGCTAGCGCTGGTTTTGCTTTCCCCTTTATTTTTGGTGGTGAGCATTGCCCAAAAAATCAGTGCACCGGACGAACCGATTTTCTTTCTGCAAAAGCGAGTAGGTAAAGGTGCGCATTGCTTTAATATCATCAAGTTCCGAACGATGAAGAGCCCCGCGCCTAAAAATGTGGCTACGGGAGATTTGGAAAATCCGCAGATGTACATTTCCAAAATGGGACGTTTTTTACGCGACACCAGCATTGATGAGCTGCCGCAGCTGGCAAATGTAGTTCGTGGCGAAATGAGTCTGATTGGCCCTCGTCCGCTGGTGTATACAGAACGTGAGATTCGTTTTCTGCGCCGCTGGTACGGGGTGTATCAGGTAACACCGGGCATTACTGGCTGGGCACAGATCAACGGCCGTGACACGGTGGATGTGTACGACAAAGTCTACTATGACCGGGAATACGTCCAAAATGTTAGCCTGAAATTTGATTTGAAGGTCATTTGGAAGAGCATTCAGGTCGTGCTGGGACGCAAAGGCGTGGTAGATGGAAAAATCGACCCGGAGTTCCGGCGAGAGAGTATTGTACTGTTAATGGAAAGTGAAAAGATTAGGAAAAGCGAACCGACGTACAGCAATTGCCAGACTATATAAGGAGACAAATAAATTATGACACATGTTTTTATTGTAGGCAGCAAAGGTATTCCGGCACAGTATGGTGGATTTGAAACCTTTGTCGAGAATTTGACAGCAGGTAAACAGTCTAAGGAGCTAAAGTATCATGTCTCCTGCATGAATAATGATGAAAAACATTTCGAGCACAATGATGCAGACTGCTTTAATGTTCGCGTTCCGCTGCCCGGCGCTCCCGGACGCATTTTCCATGTGGGTCTGGTTCTGAATCAGGTGGAAGAATGGGCAAAACAGCATCCGCAGGAGAAAGTAATCGTCTGTATTCTGGGATGCAGAATTGGACCTTTGCTGATTCCGCACGCCAAAAAGTTGCACAAACTTGGTGCAAAGGTTTACTGCAACCCAGATGGGTTGGAGTGGAAGCGCAGTAAGTGGAGCGCTCCGGCCAAAGCTTTTCTGCGGTATTGCGAAAAGTGTCTGGTCGAGAACAGCGATTTGGCAATTTGCGATTCTGTCAATATTGAGAAATACATCAAAGATACTTATGGCAGTCGGGTGAAGGATACCACGTTTATTGCGTACGGCGCATATACCGACCGCTCTCAGTGCGATGAGGAAAAGCTGAACGAGTGGTATGCGCAGTTCAATGTCAACCGCGGGGATTATTATTTGATCGTTGGCCGTTTTGTTCCGGAGAACAACTATGAGACTATGATCACAGAGTTTATGCGTAGCAAGACTGAAAAGGACCTCGTTATTATCACAAACGTAGAGCATAACAAGTTCTATGAGCAGCTTCGTGAGAAAACAGGTTTTGAGAAAGATAAGCGTATCAAATTTGTTGGCACGGTTTATGATCAGGACCTGCTGAAAAAAATCCGTGAAGAAGCTTACGGTTATCTGCACGGGCACGAAGTCGGTGGCACTAATCCCAGTCTGCTGGAGGCACTTGCCAGTACCCGGTTGAATTTACTTTTGGGCGTTGGCTTTAACAAAGAAGTTGGCGAAGACAGTGCTCTGTATTGGAGCAAAGAATTGGGAAATCTGGCAACTTTGCTGGAAAAGGCAGATACATTGGATGCTGACACCATTGAACAGTTGGACAAAAAGAGCACTGCTCGGGTACAGGACGCTTATAGCTGGAAAAAAATCGTAAATGAATATGAAAATGTGTTTTTGAGGAAGTAAAAATGTCCAGATTTATAAAAATGATTGTGAAATGTTATCATTCATTTCGACTGCTCCTATGTATGGAAGGATATAAGCGAGCTGAATATATTCGCAAACATAAGTTGTTCGGTTCAATGGGTGAAAATTGCTATTTCCATCCTTGGAAAATGCCGGGTGATCCAGAATTAATTTTTATCCATGACAATGTGAAAATTGCATCGGATGTTACTTTTATCAATCATGATATTTCAAATGCTCTGTTGAATACAAAGTATAAAACCAACAAATTCAAATATTTTACAGCACCCATAGAGATTTTTGATAATGTGTTGATTGGGACAGGAACAATTATTTTGCCCGGTAAAAAGATTGGACCCAATTGTGTCGTTGGGGGGGGGACAGTAGTTTGCAAGGATGTGCTTGAGAGAACGGTTGTTGGAGGAAATCCGGTGAAAATAATAGGAAATTTTGAAGATTTTGTTCTTAAGAGAGAGTTATGAAGATTCGAGTAAAGAAATTAAGTGCAGATATTGTTTTGCTGTTTTTGTACTTTGCGCCAGTAATAGACAATTTTGTTGGAGCTACAATGCGTAGCACCGGCGAAGATTCAGCACTTGGAAAAGGATATAGGTTGTTCTTTCTGGCATTTATTCTATTGTATTATTGTATGCACACGACAAAGAATAAATTTAGAAAGCTTACAATTATAGTTTGTGCAATTATTATTCTCCCATTGATATATTCCCTCCTTCATGGAACAACTGCAGGAATAATAACGGATTATATACAATTGAGTAAATTGTTTTATCCAATCGCACTTTTTAGTGTCTTGGAAAACATGATAGACGATCAAGTGATTGACACAAAAAGAGTGTACAAATGTATCAGATACTATAGATGGTTTTATCCGTTATCACTGTTGATTCCATATGCGCTTGGACTGGGTTACCAATCATATAAAACCTATGATGCAGGTTATTCTGGTTTCTATGGTGCTGGAAATGAGTTGAGCGTTGTTTTGGTTGCAATGTTTATTATATCGCTATATGACTCTGTGAATAATCGAGACAGAATAGCTCTTATTCCGACATTCATGAATGCAATTTGTATACTGTTGACCGGAACAAAAACTGGAATGATCATGTTGATTGTCGGAACCATTGTTATCATGTTGCATACACCAAATATAAGATTGAGGTTTTTGAGATTTATTACATTGACAGTAATTTGTGTTCCTGTCGCGATGGGAATTCTTTATCTGATGCGACAGCAGATGGACTCTACAATTCGCATGATACAGTTTAAGTATAATCAAATGAATACAGACCTTGTGTCGTTTTTGCTATCGAATAGAAACAATAAAATTCTACCCAATTTTAACAATTCGATCTTCAATAATCCTAAAGGATTTATTAATCTTCTTATAGGCAGAGGATATTACGATCAGGCAGTATCTCAAAAAACGGGCGTCTATGTTGCATCTACCGGTTTGATTGAAATGGACTTGTTCGATATGCTGTTTCAACATGGCATTATCATAACGGTTGCAGTTGTTCGTTTCTATTTGAAAAAGTTGTTCAATACTTATCCATGTATAGAACTATGGGGAACGAAATTTGCAGCAGGAATCATAATGCTGTTTGGTGTTTTAGCTGGACATACTTTTCAGTCTACACTTCCGGCAACATCTATGATCTTGCTACTAATCTGCTCGGAACACATGAATTATGAATAAACTGTGTTAAAAAGGTGATTCGTAATAATGAAAAAGATATTGATTTTAAGTAATATGTATCCGTCAAAGAAATACCCACATTATGGCGTCTTTGTCCAAAATTCCGCTGCAATTTTACGAAACGGTGGATACAAGGTAAGCGTTTGCTCCATACCCAAATGTGATAATAAATTTGTACGCTTACTTGCCTACTGCTGGGCTTACACGAAATGTGTATTTCTTGGAGCCTTTGGTGGATACGATTGTCTGTATGCGCACTTTGTCTCACATACAGCGGTTCCGGCCCGCATTCTAAAAAGAATTCATCCGAAGATGTACTTGGTCGAGAATGCTCATGGAAATGATGTGGTAATTCAAACGAAAGAAGATGACGGAAGAAATATCGAGCGTTCTCGAAAAATCTTGCCGCTGGCAGATCGAGTAATTGTTCCATCTTCCTATTTTAAAGAGATGGTTGCTAAGACGTTCGATTATCCAGCAGATAAAATTTTTGTATCACCCTCTGGCGGTGTCAACCGGGAAATCCTCTACCCGGTTGATATGCAAAAAGCACGGAAACAGTGTGGATTAGAAGCGAGTGCCTATTACATCGGCTTGATTGGGCGAATTACCGCAGGAAAAGGCTGGGATACGGCTATAAAAGCGGTAAGAATGGTTCAAGAAAAAAATATTATCCCCAATTTAAAATTGCTGATTGTGGGCGGCGGAGATCAGGATGACTTGCTGGAAAAAGAACTGGAAAAACTTGACCTAAAGAGTATCACGGAAAAACGATCTTTTTGTGCACAAAAAGACTTGACAAACTACTACAGCTCGTTGAATCTCTTTTTATTTGCGAGTGAGAGTGAGAGTTTGGGATTAGTAGGCCTTGAAGCAATGGCTTGCGGAACATTTTGCATTTGCAGCAATAATTCTGGAATTGCCACATATGCGACAGACAAGGACAACTGTCTGATGTTCGAAAAGGGAAATATAGAACAGCTCGCAGAAACAATAGAAAAAGCTGTTTTAATTTCGGATGATGAACGGAAGCAAATCATTCAAAATGGCTTGAAAACCGCTGCGAAGTATGACCGAAAGGTGATTTCTGAAGAGTTTATTCGCTTTTTTGATACACTTCTGAATTGATGTGAATGGGGGAAAGCATGAAAAAAATTGGAATAATGACCCTCTATAAAAGTAATATCAACTATGGAGGGATGCTACAGTCATACGCATTGCAAAGAGCAGTTCAAAAGCTTGTTGGGGAGAATGGAGAGTGTGTTCAAATCAGCTACACAATCTCGCCAACACCAATCAAAGAAAAACTCAAGCACAGTTTACAATACCGTTCATTTGGCGAAAATGCAAGTATGGTCTATAATCGCTTAAAAGCGATTTTCAATAAAAGAAAAACAACTTGGGATTCTACTGCAAGAATAAATGCATTTGGACAGTTTGAAGAAATTATTCCCCATACAGAAAAAATCTATACATATAAAACGATTGATGAATGTGCAGAAGAGTTTACACATCTAATCACGGGCAGCGATCAGGTATGGAATGGTGGAATTGATTTAGACGCTTTTTGTCTTGGGTTTGCTAAGAAAGATACGAAAAAAATTTCTTATGCGGCAAGCAACGCAAGTACAAAATTTGGAAAATGGCAGGATGAGATTTTCCAAAAAAATCTGCCAGGATTTACGGCAATCTCTGTTCGAGAAAAAAGTGTAATTCCTTACTTTGAACAAATGAGTGGCAAAAAGGTCTCTGCTGTTTTGGATCCGGTCTTTTTACTGTCTGCGGCGGACTGGCATGAAATTGCACAAGAACCGCACATTAGAACACCCTATATTTTTTGTTATCTCTTAGGAGCGAATAAAGAACAGCATGAACGTGCAGTAAAAATTGCAAAAGAAAACTCCTGCAAGCTTGTCACAATTCCATATCTAAATGGTTATAATCAGCTGGATGATAATTTTGGAGATATTCAAATTTCAGCAGCATCTCCGCAAGAGTTCTTAGGGCTGATTGAAAATGCAACAGGAGTTGTAACGGATTCTTTCCATGCAACTGCATTTTCTGTAATCTTCAACAGACCATTTTGGGCCTTATCACGCTTTAAGAATCAGGGAAAAACAAATAATAACCATCGTGTAACAGACATTTTAGAGCAAAGTGGATTGTTGAATTGCTATGAAAACAGTAGTGATAAACTTTCGACTCCTGATTATAGCAAAGCCAATAAGATTTTAAGGGTGCAGGCAGATAAGTCATATGAGTTTTTGAAGGCTGCATTGGGGGACATAGAATGTTGAGCAGCAACCAGCTTAAAATTGGAATTGTTCTTTCATATGTATCAACCGGAATCAATATGCTGATTCAGCTTTTGTATACGCCGGTAATGATTCATCTTTTGGGTCAGAGTGAATATGGCCTATATACATTAGTTGGAAGCTTTGTTAGTTATCTTAGCCTATTTAGTCTTGGTTTTACGGGAGCTTACCTTCGTTTCTATTCAAAGAAAAAGGCACAAAATGATGCGAGAGGGATTGCACGACTGAATGGTATGTTTTTGACATTATTTATGTTAATGTCATTAACTGCATTTGTTTGCGGAATGATTCTTGCTCAATTTCCAAAACAAATCTTCGGTAATAAACTAACGGATCAAGAATTACATACGGCTCAAATTTTGATGCGGATTCTGGTCGTGAACATAGCGTTGACGTTCCCCTCTGGGCTACTGGATTCTATGGTCAGTGCCCATGAAAAATTTTTTTTTCAACGATTAGTCACATTGATTGGCGTATTGTGTAATCCGTTGTTGGCTTTTCCCCTTCTGCTGATGGGATTTGGCTCAGTAGCAGTGGTAGGAGTAACAACATTTATAACGATAGCAAAACTTTTGGTCAATGTATTTTATTGCGTTAAAATCTTAAAAATACAATTTACATTTGACCAATTTGATTTTCATGTTTTACGTGAAATTGCGCAGTTTAGTTTCTTCCTGTTTTTAAATATGGTAATTGATCAGATTAACTGGTCAGTAGATAAATTTATACTAGGATGGGTTTCTGGTACGGGAGCAGTCGCTATTTATGGTGTTGGTGCGCAAATAAACACGTTGGTGATGAATTTTTCGACTGCGATTTCTTCTGTGTTTGCACCGCGGGTAAACCGTGTTGCGGCAGAGGAAAAAACAAATATGAACAAACAATTTACACAGTTGATGATTCGTGTTGGTCGAGTACAATATTTGATTCTGATGCTTGTTGCTTCTGGATTTGTAATTTTTGGAAGATACTTTATTACCAATATTTATTCGACAATAGAATATGCGCAGGCGTATCCTGTAGCATTGCTACTAATTCTTCCGGCGATGATTCCATTGATTCAGAATCTTGGAATTGAAATCCAGAGGGCGGTCAATAAGCATCAAGTGCGCGCAATTATTTATTTTATAATGGCTTTACTCAATGTTGTGATTAGTATTCCTCTTGCAAAAGCATTTGGTCCGGTGGGTTCGGCGATGGGAACTGCAATTGGTTTGATTTTGGCCAACGGCATTATTATCAATATTTATTATCAATTCGGAATTGGTTTGGATATGATCGCTTTTTGGAAAAGCGTTTTGTCTCTTTCAAAAGGAATGATAGCGCCAGTAGTTGTGGGCGGTTTCATTATGAGATGTGTTACGTTTGAAAAAATATCAGAATATCTGTTCTTTATTGTTGTTTATACAATGGTGTATATAGTAAGTATGTGGAATTACGGAATGAATGTAGAGGAAAAGGACCTGGTAGCTAAGCTGTTACAAAGAGGAAAGAAGTAAATATGAGTAATGAGAAGAATATATATTGGCAGAGCGTTAGAGGTATTTGCATTCTTGCCGTAGTGCTGATTCACTCGCTACAATGTTACGATTTTAATAATGGAATTGTTATAATACGTCAGATAATAAATTTTGCAGTTGCGATTTTTGTTTTTATGGCAGGATATTTTGTGAATATTGATAAAGTGTCCTCTAAACGATTCAGTGCTAAAAGATGGATTATAAATCGGGGGGGGGAGACTATGTGCGCCCTTCATTTTTTGGTCGCTCGCATACATCATGCTCTCCTGCTTTATAAGTGCTTATAACGGAAATGAAATAAACTGGATTAAACTATTAGGAAAAATACTTCTAGGCAAAGCTTCAGCTCCGTTTTATTATATTGTGGTTCTTATACAGCTTACATTTTTAACGCCGTGGTTAGCTCGTATTATAAAGAAAAAATCTATCGTGAGTAAAATGCTATGGTTTATCACTCCGGGATATTTGGTCTTTATATATGCGTGGAATTTTATCACAAAAAAACAACCTTTGTTTTATGAAACACCATTTATGGCGTGGTTCGTGTTTTACTACTTGGGGCTTCAAGTTCGAAACGGAATGAAATTAAAATGTAATTTAGGTTTTGTTATAGGGACATGGATATTGAGCTGCTTTGAGGCTTTTGTGTTAAGAATGCTTGGAATGGAAGTGGGCTTTTACACAAGTCAGATAACATTTGGTTCTTTCCTGTATGCTACGGCGGTTATAGGACTGGTTTTAAAAAATGCAGAAAAGAATATGTTAAATAAGACATCTGTGATAAAAAAGATTGGAGACTGCTCTTACGGAGTTTTTTATATTCATATGCTCATCCTTAGTATCGTCAAACGCTTCATTATAAATGAAGATTGGTTGATTGTATCGATGGTAAGATTTATTTTTACAGCGCTGATTAGTTTTGCAATAGTTTACATAGGACAGTTGTTGCTAAAAAAACACGAAAAGGCGCTGAGAATTGTTGGGTTTATATGATGCCTAATACCGATGGACAAGGTGTCTAAAACAGGTGAGGTTATGATTGAAATTAAAAAAAAGGAACAATGTTGTGGTTGCTCAGCCTGCGAACAGATATGCCCCAAACAGTGCATTACTATGCGTGTCGATGAAGAGGGCTTTCTTTATCCGGTTGTAGAGAAAAATAAGTGTGTTAACTGCGGAATGTGCGAAAAAGTTTGTCCTATACTGAATGTTAGCAAAAAACGGTCAGGCGAACCATTGTGCTATGCTGCGTACAATAACAATGAGGAAGAAAGGCTGAACAGTTCTTCGGGAGGCATTTTTTGCTTATTGGCACGGAGAATCATTGAAGAAGGGGGAATTGTCTTTGGCGCTGCAATGTCAGATGATTGTAAAAAAGTACATCATATTGCAGTGAGCGAGTTGGAAGATATTGAGAAATTACAAGGGAGCAAATATGTTCAAAGTGAAATTGGGTCAACCTATAAACAGGCGAGAGAAGCTTTAGAAGATGGAGTTAAAGTCCTTTTTTCGGGAACACCGTGCGAAATAGAAGGACTAAAAGCTTGTCTACAAAAAGATTATGAAAAACTAGTTTGTGTAGATGTTGTATGTCATGGTTCGCCGAGTCCTAAGCTTTGGGGGAATTATGTTCGCTTCCGCGAACGACACGCGGGCGCAACTGCGTGTCGAACTTTTTTCAGACATAAAAAACATGGATGGAAAAAGTACGAAGTATTATTTAAATTTACAAATAATACTTCGTACGAACAAATCCTTTATAAGGATTTATTCATGCAAATGTTCTTGCAGAACCTTTGTTTAAGACCATCCTGTTACGCTTGTTCCTTTAAAAAAGAAAACCGCGAAAGTGACATTACGTTAGCTGATTTCTGGGGGTGCGGAAACATTTGCCCAGATTTGGATGATGATAAAGGACTGTCGATGATTCTTATACATTCAGAAAAGGGAAAAGGAATTTTTGATTCTATAAAAGCAAATATGTGCTTCCGGGAAGTGCCGATTCAGGCGGCATTAAAGGGAAATATAGCAGTAACGGAATCGTGCAAGAAACCTCCAAATCGTGAACAGTTTATGACTGCTATTGACGCAATGGAGTTTGATATACTTGGGAAAAGATATTTAAAAAAAGCATCATTTAAAGAGCGATTAAGGCGAGCCATGCCGGAAAAGTTTAAGATGAAAATAAGAAACTGGCTATAAATGATTAAAACGGACAGGAGATTATAAGTGAATTCGAGATATTAAAAAAAGACTCGTTGAATTCACGGCTTTCTGCTATGGAAATAGTTGATGAGATGCAGTATGCAACTCTATGAGTTTGATGGGAGATGATTTATAATGGGAAAGTATTTTGGAACCGATGGCTTCTGTGGTGAGGCGGGAATCGCTCTGACCGCTGACCATGCCTACAAGGTTGGTCGTTTTCTGGGCTGGTATTACAACGCTTTGCGTGAGCGCAACGGCAACAACGAGCCGGCACGCATTGTAATCGGCAAGGACACCCGCCGCAGCTCCTATATGTTCGAGTATAGTCTGGTTGCAGGCTTGACTGCTTCCGGCGCAGATGCCTACCTGCTGCACGTCACCACCACCCCGTCTGTGGCTTACATCGCTCGCGTGGATGACTTTGATTGCGGCATCATGATCTCTGCCAGCCACAACCCGTACTATGATAACGGTATCAAGCTGATCGACTGCTACGGCGAGAAAATGCCCGAGGAGACTTTGCTGCTGGTGGAGGATTACATCGACGGCAAGCTCCACGTCTTTGATAAGGACTGGGCGGAGCTGCCCTTTGCCCACCGTGAGCACATTGGCTGCACCGTGGACTATGTGTCCGGACGCAACCGCTACATGGGCTATCTGATCTCTCTGGGCATCTATTCTTTCAAGGGCGTGAAGGTCGGTCTGGATTGCGCCAACGGTGCAAGCTGGAACATTGCCAAGTCTGTGTTTGACGCTCTCGGCGCAGATACCTACGTCATCAACAACAAGCCGAACGGTACGAACATCAACAACAACGCTGGCTCTACCCACATCGAAGGCCTGCAGAAGTTTGTGGAGGAGAACGGTCTGGACGTCGGTTTTGCTTTCGATGGCGATGCTGACCGCTGCCTGTGCGTGGACGAGAAGGGCAATGTTATCACCGGCGACCACATTCTGTACATCTACGGCTGCTACATGCGGGAGCACGGCGAGCTGACGAACAACACCGTGGTCACGACTGTTATGTCCAACTTTGGCCTGTATAAGGCCTTTGACGAGCAGGGCATCGGCTACGCAAAGACCGCCGTGGGCGACAAGTACGTCTACGAGTACATGGCTAAGAATGGTTGCCGTATCGGCGGCGAGCAGAGCGGTCATATTATCTTCAGCAAGTACGCCAGCACCGGTGATGGCATCCTGACCAGCCTGAAGATGATGGAAGTTATGCTGGCGAAGAAGATGCCCATGAGCAAGCTGGCAGAGCCGCTGAAGATCTATCCGCAGGTGCTGGAGAACGTCCGCGTGACCGATAAAAAGGCTGCACAGAACGACCCGGCGGTGCAGGAGGCCGTCAAGGCTGTGGCTGAAGCACTGGGCGATACCGGTCGTATTCTGGTGCGCGAGTCTGGCACGGAACCGGTTGTTCGTGTTATGGTGGAAGCCCCCGACCACGATACCTGCCAGAAGTACGTTTCTCAGGTGGTTGAGGTCATCAAGGGCAAGGGCTACGCCGTCTAACGCAAGTTTTGCCGATATATATTTCTTGCCATCCAATATTTGTAATGCTATACTTATACTATAAATATTGAATGGAGGTGTCCCCTATGCCCCGTCCCAAAGGTAGCAAGAACAAGCTCAAGACTGTAAAAGCAACCGTTGACTTTGCTGCACAGATCGCTGAAAAGCAGTCTGCAAAGGAAGCTGTCACTGCCGAGATTGCATCCATTACCGCGAATATCGATGCCCTGAAATCTGACCTGAAAACCAAGAAGGCAAAGCTAAAATCTATCGACAAGGAAATCGCCAGAATTGAAGCCAAAAAGATCAAAGCTGAAACTAAGGCAGCAGAATCTGCAAAGAAATCCGAGGCAGAGGACGTGCTGAAAAAGCTGTTGGCCAGCGGCGTGAGTGCAGACGAAATTCTCGCAAAGCTGAAGTGATTTGAAAAATTCTGACGCAGTAGCTGACGGGAATATCTACGTTGCAAGCAGTGCGAGCTGGTACCAACTCGCGATTTTTGAATCGGATTTTTCAAATCCAAATTCAAAATGCTTGTTGGGCTGTGCCCAAACCCTATTTGTTCTGCATCGTACCGATGCAGGCTACGCGTTTGTTTCAAACGCTTTTATAACAAAACGAAGAGACAGACTAGAGTTCTCCTAAAAGGCAGGACGCTGGTCTGTCGTCGTTTATCGTGACTTTGTTTTTTCAGCGCTACTCTTTTCGTCTGCGCAGGCCGACCACATATTGAATGCTAACTTTTCTATTCGTCCGATTGTAAAGGCATCGACTATTGTGGAGCAAAGATATCAACCGTTATGTAAAACCGCAGCCCTCCGACTGCGGTAAAAAATCAAAGATTGGATAGTTGCGAAAGGATCTGTTTGCTGATGCTGATCAGTTCGTCCAGCCGGGCGCGCAAGTCCTCCAAATCGGCGGCATAGACTTGACCGGTTTCGTTGGCAGTTCTGGCGTACTGGTTCAGATTGTTGCTGCACATCTGCAAAAGATATGCCATCCGGCGCAGCTGCGGCAGATCAAGGCGCAGACAATATCCGTCCAGAGCCATCTTGCGCAGATAGGAGCCAATGCTCAGAATGCCACTGGACTCCATTTTGTTCCGGATTCGTTCCACTTCCGGCTTGCTGACCCGGAAGTGAAGCTGCTGGTCACGGAGGTCATTCATCGGGAACCACCATGGTGGTGCCTTCGGAACGGATGATACGGGTGGAATCGTTGTTCATAGGCTTTTCTCCGTTTCGATAAAAGAAAAAGACCTTATCGGGTCTTTCGTTGCGGTGCGGGTCAGCGTTCATTCTGTCGCTGCCGTTTGCGTTGCCACTGTTCCAGCAGCTTGATGATGGTGTCCTCCATCTGTTTTGGAGTGTAACTGCGGGGAAAATATTTCCGCAGGGTTTCATTTTTGATGACAACCTTGTCCAGTTCATCCTTCTTGGCTTCGCCCATGACTGCAAAGGCAACATCGTACGAGAAGTGACCTTCCAGCGCCAGCTTTTTGAGCCGCTGCGCTTGGGAGAGAGACGGTGCATTCTGGGTGTCCTGCATAGCTTCTAAAAAATCCCGCTGTTGGACTTCGTCCAGATAGGACAACTCCACAGCGGGATTGAATGCAACTTTCTTTTCGTCCACCATGTCCAACAGTTCAGGGATAAGGTTGGTCAGGCGGATGAAACGCTGGATTTGCGTTTTGCTCTCACCAGCATCATTGGCGACCTGTTCAACTGACCACAACTTCTGACCAAGTTGGTCAGAAGTTAAATCTGACCGGGCACCTTGCTTTTTTAAGGCTTCCAGCTTCATTTTGTAGGCGAAAGCCCGCTCGCTGGGGAGGATGTTATCTCGTTGGAGGTTCGAGTCCACCATGAGCAAAACTGCGGCATTATCGTCCATTTGACGGACGATAACAGGCAGCGTGTCCAGTCCGGCAAGCTGTGCAGCGTGCTGACGGCGGTGCCCGGAGATGATCTCGTAGCCTCCTTCCGGGCGTGGGCGGGCAATCAGTGGAGACAGCACACCGTACTGCTCCACGCTCTCCACCGTGCGCTGCATGGACTCGTCATCTAAAACCTTAAAGGGATGGTTCGTGAATGGGTGCAGTTCCGCAAGGGGAATTTGCTGAATCTGTTCCCGCCGCTGCTCCTGCCGGGATTCCTCGGTAGAAAAAATGTCATCTGCACCTTTTAGCGACATGTTAAAGCCGCTCTTTGTCATTCGCCAACACCTCCTCTGTAAAAGACTGGTAGGCTTTTTCCTGCGGTATTGATTTTCGCAGAACGTACGAAAAGGGAAGTGGTTTTGCCGATGTCGCCTTTCTGGTTGACGATGGTAATCGTAGTAGTTTTCTTTGAAATTTTTATCACCTCGATTTTGCTAAGCCATGGTTGGTTTGGTTCTGATAGGAAAGCTGCATCGTGGTGGGTGCGTTGTACAGAGAAGCGAGCAGATATTGCTTCATGTTACGGATCGGGCTGCTGTTCTCTGCAAGGCACTTCAGCACAAAACGGATATGGTCGGCGTTCAGCTTCATAAACCGGCTGCGTACCACCTCGGCAGGTTTATCGTCCCCGGCAATGTGCAGCAGCTTGCGGTTGGTGGCGCAGGTGTCCACCAGCAAATCTACGATCTGATAGATGGTGTCCTCATCGTCCGGGCAAAGCCGGAGCAGAAGTTCTACCTCCAAAGACTGAGAAAAGTACTCTTTCAGTTGTTCGCGTTTGCTCATCTCATCTGCTTCTTTAGAATAGAAAGGATCAGTCTCACTCATTTCAGTGTTATTCTTATTAGTCTTATTTGCTTGCAGTTTTGGCTGTTCCAGAATTGCGATTTCGGCAGCACCAGAATTGCTGTTTGGGCAATTCTGTACTTGCGCTTTTGGCAAGCCGGAGGAAAAGTCCTTGACGTAGATCAAACTGGGTCTGCCCAGACCACGGCGTTTGCGCTCGATGAGGTCGAACTGCTCCAGTTCTCGGAACAACTTGACCGCCTTGTGTTCGGCGCAGCAGAGGGATTCCTGCACTTCCCGGACGGTGTAGATGATATACACCCGGCCTTGCTCGTCCCGCCAACCGTTTTTCGCCGACAGGCTCATGCGGTCCAGCAGGATACCGTACAAGATCTTGGCATCGGTTGATAAGTTCTGAAACTGCTGTTCCTGAAACAGTGCCTTTGGAATGCGGAAGAACGAAAACAGCTCTCCGGCTTGTCCGTAGAAATAATCAAGTGTCATATGATTCTGTCAAGGCTGAAAAAATAACGCGGATACATCAACATCATTGAAAATTCCTCCTTATAGATAATTCGTGCAAATAAAAAAGCGCAACTTCGATTTGTGAAAATCGAAATTGCGCGATGTAACTTAGCAGGGGATAAAAGTCATTTGTCGGGGTCGTTTGACCACAATTTGACCACAATAGAAACGAAACTTCTTGACATCAAATGAAATAAAATGAAAAAACGGATTCGGAAATTAGTGATATGGCGTATATTATGTGCCGTTTTGACCAATGTGCCCGCGAGTGGAGCACAATGGGGTTCAAGAGGCCGTGAGTTCGATTCTCGCCACTCGGACCAAACA
>OLNL01001692.1_pt1 | contig 19210 bp, 18 predicted proteins | sample 1672181 | NCBI WGS metagenome assembly OLNL01 (sample SAMEA3136656, study PRJEB25190) | human gut metagenome | biome: human gut; feature: human-associated habitat; material: faeces | place: Austria | collected 2013
CATCTGCCGCACCTCGCTCGCCGTATCGGCACTTAGAATTATGCGGTATTGCCCTGAGAGAAGAAAGCAGAACGAACATGAAAGAAAGAGGGGCTTACGATGAAAAAGGCAACACGGGTTCTTTCTCTTACCATGGCGGCAGCGATGGCGGCAGGCGTTTTGGGCGGCTGTTCTTCCAGCGCACAGGGCGGCACAGCCAGCACGGCAGATACTTCCAGTGCCGCTTCCACCACAGCATCCAGCGCGGACAGCGGTAATGTGATCCGCGTTGGTGTGGTCTGCTCCATGACCGGCGGCTCCGCCATTTACGGCGAGGGTGCCCAGAACGCGGTGGATATGGCTGTGGAGGAGATCAACTCCGGCGATTCCGGCTACACGGTCGAGATCGTCAACGGCGGCAAGGTGGCTGACGATGCCAAGGACGCCAAGCAGGCCATGAACGCTTACAACAAGGTCATGGCAGATTCCCCGGCCGCTATCGTGGGCAGCTTCTTCTCTTCCGTTACACTGCCTATGGCGACCCAGGCTGCCAATGACGGAATGCTGCTGCTGGCAACCGGCGCTACCAACGTGGATGTGACCCAGAAAGGCTCCACGATCTTCCGTAACTGCTTCATTGACCCGTATCAGGGCAAGATGGCCGCCCTGTTTGTTAAGAGCAAGGGATTCAGCAAGGTAGCCGTGATTTATGCCAAGGATGATGACTATTCCAACGGCCTGAAGGACGCTTTTGTAGAAAACTGCGAGGCCAACGGCATTGAAATTACCTATACCGGCGAGTGCATGAGCACTGATACTGACTTTTCCTCCCAGGCAGCACAGGCTGTGGCTTCCGGCGCAGAGTTTTTGTATTATCCCTGCTTCCTGGATACGGTACCGCTGTTTGTAGGCGCAGCGCGCAACGCGGGCTTTACCGGTACCATCATGGGCGGCGATGCCTGGGATGGCGCGGATACCACCGGCCTGGAAGACAAGTTTGATGACTGCTACTTTACCAACCACTACTCCAGCGAGGATACCGCCCCCGCCGTTCAGAACTTTGTGCAGAAGTACACCGAAAAGTACGGCACCGAAAGCCTGAACGCCTGCGCGGCCCTGTACTATGACGCCATCTACATGCTGCTGCAAGCTGCCGAGAATGGCGGCGGCACCGATACCGCAAGCCTGGTAAAAGGCATGACCGGTATGGAGTTTACCGGCGTTGGCGGCAAGATCAAGCTGGACGAAAACGGCGACGCCATCAAGAGTATTGCATTCAACACCTTTGTTGACGGCAAGGTCAAGTGGTCTGAGACGCTGGATTCCGATGGCAACCTGGTTTCCTCCGCTGAGTTTTAGATTCCCCTAAAACACCCCCTCCAGAGCAAAGGCGCAATGGTGCGCGCGGCAATGCAAGCAGCCGCGCGCACTTTTTTGTTTTTTGGATTCCCCCGAATCAAACATTCACAAAAAATGATAGGAAAGGTGAATGGACCATGACTGCATCATTATTTGTTCAGGGCCTGATCAACGGCCTGAACCAGGGCGCTATTTATGCGCTGATCGCGTTGGGCTACACCATGGTTTACGGTATCATCCGCATGATCAACTTTGCCCACGGCGATTTTATCATGATCGGTGCTTACACATTGTTTTACACCATCCCGCTGATGGTCGATGCGGGAATGCCCGCCTGGATGGCCGTGATTGTGGCCGTTGCAGTGTGCGCGCTGGTTGGTGTGCTGGTTGAGATCCTGGCTTACCGCCCGGTGCGCAAGGCCGGGCCCATGTCCGCCTTGATTACCGCACTGGCCATGAGCATCTTTTTGGAAAACCTGGCCATGGTGCTGTTTGGCGCCAAGCCGCACAACGTGCAGGCTATTTTCAGCCTGCCCACCATTACGGTCGGCGGGGTATCGCTGCCGCTGAACGTGCTGCTGACCATTGGCATCGGCGTTGCAATGATGCTTTGCATGCAGCTGTTTGTAAAAAAGACCAAGCTGGGCAAGGCCATGCGCGCCGTCCCGCAGGATAAGGATGCTTCCACCCTGGTGGGCATCAACGTGAACAAGATCATCACCCTGACCTTTGCCATCGGCTCCGGTCTGGCGGCGGTGGCAGCGCTGATGTACTGCTCTACTTACCCCCGCGTTACCACCGATATGGGCTCCATGATGGGCATGAAAGCCTTTATCGCCGCAGTTCTGGGCGGCATTGGCATCATCCCCGGCGCCATGATCGGCGGCATTCTGGTCGGCCTGATTGAAATTTTTGTCAAGCTGTTTGCCCCCGGCTGGTACGAAGCCGTTACTTACGGCACATTGATCGTGATCCTGCTGGTCAAACCCGCCGGTATCCTGGGCAAGAACACCGGCGAAAAAGTGTAAGGGAGGGAGCAGAGCAATGAGTAAAAAAATAAAAGGCTCCTATCTTTTGAACGCTGTGAGCGTGGCGCTGGTGTTTGCCCTGTTGACAGGGCTGTTCGCCGCCAATGCGTTCGGCACCTCCACCACCTATATTCAGGGCATCTGCACCACCGCCTGCTACACCATCATCATGGTCACATCGCTGAACCTGGTAGTTGGCTTTATGGGCGAGTTCTCCTTGGGGCATGCGGGGTTTGTTTCGGTCGGCGCTTATGTTTCCGCCATTGTATCCGGCGCGCTGGCAGGCAAAGGGCTTTCGGATCTGGGGCTGTTCCTGATCGCGCTGCTGGTCGGCGGCCTGGCTGCGGGCATCATGGGCGTACTGGTCGGCATCCCGGCGCTGCGCCTGCGCGGCGACTATCTCGCCATTGTCACCATGGCGTTTGCCGAAATCATCCGCGTCTGCTTCTGCAACTTTTCCATCACCGGCGGCGGTAAAACAATGAGCGGCATCCTCAAGCTGTCCACCTTCCCGCGGGTATTCTGGATCATGGTGGTCTGCGTTACCATCATGTACCTGTTCGTCCGCAGCAAATATGGCCGCACCGTGCAGGCCATCCGTGAGGACTACATCGCGGCTTCGGCTTCCGGCATCAACGTGACCTATTACAAGGTCATGACCTTTGCCATCAGCGCATTCTTTGCCGGCATCGGCGGCGGTATTTATGCCCATTACATGACGGCAATGATCCCCACCAACTTCAACTTTAACTATTCCGCAGAGCTGTTGAGCGAAGTGATCATCGGCGGCACCGGTTCGCTGACCGGTTCCATCATCGGCGCAGCGTTCCTGAGCGCTTTACCGGAACTGATGCGTGAATTTTCTACCTACCGCATGCTGGCCTACTCGGTGGTTCTGGTGCTGGTCATGCTGTTCCGTCCCGGCGGCATCTTTGGCCGGTGGGAGTTCAGCCTGACCCGCGCGCTGGAAAAACTGACCGGCCGCGGCACAGTAAAAGCAAAAGCAGAAAAGGGGGCCTGAACCATGGCACAACCCGTTTTGAAATGCCAGCACCTTGGCATCCAGTTTGGCGGCCTGAAAGCCGTGGATGATTTTAATATGGAAATCGGCGAATCCGAGCTGGTGGGGCTGATCGGCCCCAACGGCGCAGGTAAAACCACCGTGTTCAACCTGATCACTGGTGTGTATAAGCCGACCGAAGGCTCCCTTTACCTGAATGGTGAGCGGATGAACGGCAAAAAGACCCACCAGATCGTTCATGCAGGCATTGCTAGAACCTTCCAGAATATCCGCCTGTTCAAAAAAATGACGGTGATCGAAAACGTCAAAGCTGCCATGCTGGAAGAACTGACCTACAACATGCCGCAGGCCATCTTCCGCACCAAGGCGTACTGGCAGCAGGAAGCCGCCGCCACCGCACGCGCCAAAGAGCTGCTGCAGGTGGTGCACCTTTCCGGCAAGGAGGACCTGGAGGCCGACAACCTGCCCTATGGTGAGCAGCGCCGCCTGGAGATTGCCCGCGCGCTGGCCACCAACATGAAGCTGCTGCTGCTGGACGAACCGGCCGCCGGTATGAACCCGACTGAAACGGAGGAACTGCTGGAGATTATTGATTATATCCGGAGCAAATTCAAGGTATCGGTGCTGCTGATCGAGCATGACATGAGTTTGGTCATGAAAATCTGCGAGCGAATCCAGGTGCTGGACTTTGGTACCACGATCGCTTCCGGCACACCGGCAGAGATCGCCAATGACCCCCATGTGATTGAAGCATACCTGGGCAAAGACAAAGAGGAGGAGGTCGAAGCAGATGCTTGAAGTAAAAGACCTTCATGTCAATTACGGCGCGGTACACGCGCTGAACGGCATATCGCTGCATGTGGATGACGGCGAGATCGTATCCCTGATCGGGGCAAACGGCGCGGGCAAAACCACCACCCTGCGCACCATTACCGGGCTGGAAAAAGCTGCGTCCGGCAGCGTGATATTTGACGGGCACGACCTGCGCAAGGCGGAACCCAGCAAGATCATTACCTACAAGCTGGCCCATGTGCCGGAAGGGCGGCATATCTTCCCCCAGATGACGGTGGAAGAAAACCTGGAAATGGGCGCTTATGCCGACCCGGCCGGGATGGAAGAGACGATGAAGGATGTGTATAAGCGCTTCCCCCGTCTGGAAGAGCGCCGCCGCCAGCTGGCGGGCACCCTTTCCGGCGGCGAGCAGCAGATGCTGGCCGTAGGCCGCGCCCTGATGGCAAAGCCCAAAATGATTTTGATGGATGAACCTTCGATGGGCCTTTCGCCCCTGCTGGTCAAAGAGATCTTTGCCATCATTCAGGAAGTAAACAAGCAGGGCATCACGATCCTGCTGGTGGAACAGAACGCAAAGATGGCACTGGCCATCTCGGACCGCGCCTATGTGCTGGAAACCGGCAACATCAGCATTGAGGGCAACGCCGCGGATCTGCTGAACGACCCGCGCGTGAAGAAAGCCTATCTGGGCCAGTAAGGAGGGGTGAAAAATGTATCCCGATTATCCGTATTTTGCAGTCGCCATTACCCGCACCTGTGGTTCGGGCGGCGGCAGCTACATTGGCAAGCAGCTGGCAAAGGCATTTGACATTGACCTGTATGACCGCAAGCTGCTGCGCCTTGCCTCAGAGGACAGCGGCATCAGCGAGGAACTGTTTGCCCGCGCCGATGAGAACACCCGCAAAACCATGCTGTACCGGGTTTCGGAACGGGTGTATGACGGCAGCATCATCCCGCCGGAAAGCGGCAACTTTATCAGCGATGAAAATCTGTTCAACTACCAGGCCAAGGTGCTGCGGGAGCTGCTGAACGAGGAAAGCTATATCTGCGTGGGCCGCGCGGCGGACTTTGTTCTGCGGGATAAGCCCAACGTGCTGACCGTGTATGTGGATGCCCCCTATGACTGGCGTGTGGAGCGCGAGATGAAGCGCCAGGGCATTGGCAGCAGCCAGGCCAAGCACTATATTGACAAGCTGGACCGCTACCGTGAAAGCTATTACAAATACCACACCGGCCGCCAGTGGAAGCGGGTGGAAAATTATGACCTCTGCCTGGATTCTGCCGCCATTGGGCTGGATAACTGCGTGGAGCTGATTAAAAAAGTGATTGAACTGAAATTTGATGTGAAAGCCAAATAACGGCTGAACATAAAGGCAACCAAGATGAGAGGAGTAAGGGAAAATGAAATCCATTGCATATTATGATGGCAAAATCGGCGCACCGGAAGAATTGATGGTGCCGTTCAATGATCGCGTTCACTTTTTTGGCGATGGCTGCTACGATGCCACCGTTGGCGCGAACGGCAAGGTATACCTGCTGCAGGACCACCTGGACCGCTTTTTTACCAGCGCCAAGGCACTGGATATCAACATCCCGATGAGCAAGGCCGAGCTGGGCAGGCTGCTGACCGACCTGCTGGCCAAGGTGGACAGCAAGGTCAACTTTGTATACTGGCAGGTCACCCGCGGTGTGGAGCCCCGCAACCATGTGTATGAGGAAGGCGTGCCCGGCAAGCTGTGGGTTTCCATCCGGCCCAACACCCTGAACGACCCCGACAAGCCCATCCGCCTGAACTCTGAGGAGGACACTCGCTTTTACCACTGCAACATCAAAACGCTGAACCTGCTGCCCAGCGTTATGACGGCCCAGCGCGCCAAGCTGGCCGGCATGAGCGAGACTGTGTTCCACCGCGGGGATATTGTAACGGAATGTGCGCACTCCAACGTTTCAGTGCTGAAAGACGGGATTTTCTATTCCCACCCGAACGATGAACTGATTTTGCGCGGCATTGCCAAGACCCATATGCTGCAGGCCTGCTACCGCCTGGGCATTACCGTGATGGAAAAACCGTTCACGGTGGATTTCCTGCGCGATGCGGATGAGATCATCGTGACCTCCTCCTCCAACTTCTGTCTGCATGCCTGCGAGTTTGAGGGCAAGCCCGCCGGCGGCAAGGACCCCGCTACCCTGAAAGCCATCCAGGACGAAGTGCTGAAAGAGTTCTATGACTATACCGGCTGCGAAAGTCTGTGGGGCTGAAAAGGGGGAAAACACCATGACCCGTGACGAACTGGAAAAACGCAATGTAGGCGAAAACCTGGATGCCATCATGTGTCTGGACCCCCGCGGTTACGGGGTGTGCCGCATTTTGTACGCGGGCAGCCGGGCATATACCGGGGAGCCAACCGCCATGCACGCAGCCGAAGCGTTGTGCAAAGCCATTCACCCCGGCGACCCGGTGTATATCCTGGTCGGGTTTGTATTGCTGCCCCACAAGGTGCCGGAAATGGACGGTTCTGTCAGCGCGATCCTGCTGGCGCGGTCTCTGGTATTGGCCTTTGGGGCAAAGCCGATCATCGTCTGCCCGCAGGACAGCGTGGAAGCCTTTAAGAAATGCGGCAATGTGGTGGGTCTGCATGTGTATGAGGACCTGGATACCGCCATGGAGCTGCCGCTGAGCCTTGGCGTTGTGGCCTTTACCAAAGATAAGGCCAAAGCCCCCGCCCAGGCCAAAGCGCTGGCGGATAAGATTTTACCCGCAGCGGTGATCTCGGTGGAAGCCTGCGGCGGCAACGCCAAGGGTGTTTACCACAATGCGGTGGGCAAGGATGTGACCGCACTGGAAGCCAAAAGCGATGTGCTGTGGAACGAACTGCGCGCCCGCGGCGTGCCCAATGTGGCCATCGGCGATCTGGGCAATGAGATCGGCATGGGCACCATTGGGGAGCACATTAAAAAATATGTGCCCTTCACCGCCCCCGGCGAATGCCAGGACGGCTGCTGCGGCGGCATTCTGGCCGCAAGCAGCACCGATAACATCATCACGGCAACCTGCTCTGACTGGGGCTGCTATGCGCTGATGGCCGCGCTGGCCTACCTGAAAAAGGATATGGACATCCTGCACCGGGAGGAGATGGAAAGCGAGGTCATGCGGGTGCTTTCCCGCAATGGCATGATCGATATGACAGGCTCGCTGCTGCCGGGTGTGGATGGGTTTGATACCCGCATGAACGTTGGCATTGTCAGCATGATGCGGCAGTGCACGGCGTATGCGGTGCGGTATTCCCACAATTCGGACCACTGGTTCGGCCCGGTGCTGGCAAAGAAATTTTTTGAGCAGGCATAAAGCAGGTTGTGCTATAATAGGCACATTGGCCTTGGTCAGGAAGCAGTGAACCCAAAACGGCACGTTTAGGAACCGTAGGGGCGCACAATGTGCGCCCGCGAACCTAAAGGTACAGCACACTTCCTGACCAGCCCCAAAATACCGGACGCAAAGGGGATTTTTGTTATGATCCAGTTTACCCCCGTGGGGGACAGCGGCGTGCTGGCCGTCTGCGGCAGTGAGATCAGTGAACAGGTGAACGCGCAGGTTATGGCGCTGGATGCCGCTGTGCAGGCGGCGCAGCTGCCCGGCGTGGTGGAAACAGTGCCCACCTATGCGGCGCTGCTGGTCACGCTGGACCCTTTGCAGACCGATGCCGATACCCTGATCCCCGCGCTGCGCCGCCTGTGGGACGCTTTGCCCCCGGTCAGCAGCACCGCGGCCGGGCGGCTGGTGGAGGTGCCGGTGTGTTACGGCGGAGATTACGGCCCCGACCTGGCCTTTGTGGCACAGCACGCCGGGCTGACCGAACAGCAGGTCATCGACATCCACTGCGGGCGGGACTACCGCATTTTTATGCTGGGGTTCCTGCCGGGGTTCCCGTACCTGGGCGGCATGGATGAACGCATTGTCTGCCCCCGGTTGCAGACCCCGCGCACCAAGATCCCCGCGGGGGCGGTGGGCATTGGCGGCAAGCAGACGGGCATCTACCCGCTGGCTTCCCCCGGCGGGTGGCAGCTGATCGGCCGCACGCCGCTGCGCCTGTTTGACCCGGCTGGCGGCGGCAAACTGCCTTACGCGGCGGGGGACCGCATCCGGTTTGTGCCCATCAGCCCGGAAAAGTTTGAAACCATCCAGAAAGAACAGGGGGTGGCACTGTGAACTTGCATGTGATAAGCCCCGGCCCGCTGACCACCGTGCAGGATGCAGGCCGCACCGGCTATGCCGCGCGGGGGTTCCGCACCTGTGGAGCGGCGGATGGTTACGCTATGCGGACCGCCAACCTGCTGGCGGGCAACCCCCAGGCAGCCGGTGCCGCCGTGCTGGAAATGACCCTGCAGGGCGGCAAGTATCAGTTTGACGGGGACGCTGTTTTTGCCCTGGCGGGGGCCGATATGCCTGCCGCGCTGGATGGCCGCCCGGTGCCCGCCTATACGCCGCTTTTGGCCCGCGCGGGGCAGGTGCTGGCAATCGGCGCGGCCCGCAGCGGGCTGCGCGGCTACCTGGCCGTGTTTGGCGGCGTGGATACCCCGCCCGTGCTGGGCAGCCGCTCCACCGACTTAAAATGCCGGATGGGCGGGCTGGATGGCCGCGCACTGAAAGCTGGGGATGTGCTGCCCATTGGGGCGGCACCCGCCATGGTGGAACAGCGCTGGCAGCAGATCTGCGCCAAAGGGGCAAACCGCCCGCTGGGCACGGCGCGCACCCCCGCAAGGCCGTGGCGCTTTTTGGGCGGGCGGAAGTTGCCGCTGTTCCGTGCGGTACCCGGCCCCCAGACCGATGCCTTTACCGCAGTGGGGCAGGCCGCATTTGTACACGGGGTATATGCTTTGACAGCAGACTGTGACCGCATGGCCTGCAAATTGCAGGGGCCGCAGATCGAGACTGTGGATGGGTCGGACATTGTATCGGACGGCATTGTGGCGGGTTCGGTGCAGGTATCGGCCAACGGGCAGCCCATTGTGATGCTGGCTGACCACCAGACCACCGGCGGGTATGCCAAAATTGCAACCGTCATCAGCGCTGACCTTTCGGCCATGGCGCAGCTGCGCCCCGGCGAAAAGCTGGCGTTCCAATATGTGACCGCGGCGCAGGCTGTTGCAGGAGCCAGGGCGCAGGCGGCCGTGCTTGACAAAATCAGGGAGCGGATGAAATAATGGACTTTGCAGCCATGAAACCGGCCGACCTGCGCGGGCTGAGCCGCAAGGGCGAACTGACCGGCCCGACCACCGGCATGTGCAACGGTTATGCCCAGGGCAATCTTGTGGTGCTGCCCAAGGCGCTGGCGTGGGACTTTTTGCTGTTCTGCCAGCGCAACCCCAAAGCCTGCCCGCTGCTGGAAGTGGCGGACGCAGGCGAGCGAACCTTTGCCCAATTTGGCAAAGGCAGCGATATTGCTACCGATATCCCGCGCTACCGGGTGTACGAACACGGCAAGCTGACCGGGGAATACACCGATGTGAGCAAATTCTTTGAGGAGAGGAACGACCTGGTCAGCTTTTTGATCGGGTGCAGCTTCTCCTTTGAATCTGAACTGCTGGAAGCGGGCATCCCGGTGCGCCAGATCGAAGAGGGCGTGAATGTGCCGATGTACAACACCAACATTCCCTGTACCCCGGCGGGGGTGTTCAGCGGAAACATGGTGGTCAGCATGCGGCCCATCCCGTACCGGCAGGTCCCGGTGGCAGCTGCCATTACAGCGGGCATGCCCCGCGTACACGGTATGCCGGTGCAAATCGGTGAGCCGGAAGCCATCGGCATCCATGATTTGGCTCACCCGGATTACGGCGATGCCGTGACCATCAACCCCGGCGAAACACCGGTGTTCTGGCCCTGCGGCGTGACCCCGCAGAACGTTGTGATGCACTCCAAGCCGGAGTTCTGCATCACCCATGCGCCGGGGCACATGTTTGTGACCGACGTAAAAAATGTGGAGCTGAAATATTAAGAGCAGATAGTAAAAACCACAGGGGCACACACTGTGCGCCCCTGCAGGGCAGAAGCATTGCCTTATGCCTGAAAGTGGAGGATTGAGCCATGCCGCATATTGATTTGAACTGTGACCTGGGCGAAAGCTTTGGCGCGTATACCATCGGAATGGATGAAAAGGTGATCCCGTTTATCACATCGGCCAATGTGGCCTGTGGCTTCCATGCAGGCGATCCGCTGGTGATGCAGCGCACCGTGGCGCTGTGCAAACAGAGCGGCGCGGCGGTGGGGGCGCACCCCGGTTTCCCTGATCTGCAGGGCTTTGGCCGCCGCCAGATGAAGCTGACCCCGGCGGAAGCCAAGGCCTGTGTGCAGTATCAGATCGGTGCGCTGAAAGCGTTTTGCGATGCCGCCGGTGTGCCGCTGCACCATGTAAAGCCCCACGGCGCTTTGTATAACATGGCGGGCAAGGACCGCGCGCTGGCGGATGCCATCTGCGCCGCAGTGAAGGAGAGCGCCCCCGGCGCAGTGCTGCTGGCGCTTTCCGGCAGCGAGATGGTCAAGGCGGCCCAGGCCATCGGCCTGCCGGTTGCCAATGAGGTGTTTGCCGACCGCGGCTACCGCCCGGATGGCAGCCTTGTGCCCCGCGGAACCCCCGGTGCCATGATTGAGGATGAGGACGAAGCCATTGCCCGCGTGATCCGCATGGTAACCGAGGGCAAAGTGACCGCCAACGGCGGTACGGACATTGCCATCCAGGCGGATTCCGTCTGCGTACACGGCGATGGTCCCAAGGCTCTGGCCTTTGTAGAAAAGATCGGCGCGGCCCTGCAGGCAGCCGGGGTGGAATTGAAGGCGTTTTGAGAAAATGAGCAGGGGCACCGTTCAACAAATGCCGTTTTCCCCTGTAGAGACCGTAAGGGCGCACAGTGTGCGCCCGCAGGTGTGCGCCGGGTGATGAAGTGAAATACCCGGCAAAGCCCGTCATGCGGGACGATGCAGGTGTCGGTCCCTGCAAATTTTTAGCCTGGCAGCGGGAAACCACCCCTCAGGCCGCTTCGCGTCCAGCTCCCCTCTCTAGGGGAGCCAGCGCATACCTAAAGTAAGATATTGGCTCCCCTGGAGGGGAGCTCCGGCGAAAGCCGGTGAGGGGTGGTTCCACGCCACAAACCTTAAAAATCCCAAACTACAAACAAAAACAACAAAACCGCCGGGCGGCAAGTGCTTTGCTTACTGCCCGGCGGCTTTTGGTATAGGGAGATATTTACTTGTCTTCTTTTTTCATGGCGTTCTTGCCGGTTTTTACGGCCTGTTTGGCGGCGGCTTTGGCGCGGGCGGTGGCTTTGGTCAGGCCAACGCGCAGGGAGGTCAGTGCTTCGCGGCGGTCGGGGACCATGTCCGGGAAGGCCCGCAGCAAACGGCCGGTGCCAAAGAACCGCTGCTTGCTCAGGCGGATGGTGGTATCGCGCAGGGTGCTGGCTTTGCCTGCCAGTTCGCGCAGCTGGTCACGCAGCTCGGCGGCGTTGGTGGCACCCTCCATGGCGGCCAGGGTCAGCTGCAGTTTCTGCTCATCCAGCAGGGTGTCCATCGTCATGGCGCTGGTGCCGATCACTTCGGTCAGGGCATCGCTGGTGGTGCGCATGGCTTTGCGCAGCTCATCAATGCGGGCCAGCTGTTTGCTGAAGCCGACAGCCTGAATGGCGGATACGATCAGATCCGCCAGGAACAGGCCGCCGAAAATAACATCCAGCCAGATCAGCACAAGGGTGGGGATAGCGGCGCTCGGCTTGCTGAGCAGCGGGTGAACCACCACCATCAGCAGCACGCTGCCCAGCCCCCATAGCAAGGAGAACCGCGGGCAGATGAACCCGCCCAGGTTAAAGCGATACATGGAATAGTCCCACCAGCGGGTGTGGAACATCTTGTACAGGATGTACCCGCCAACCAGCTCCACCAGCGTGGTGATGACCATGCCGCCGAAAAAGGCAACCAGTACGTTCTGGTACCATGCCATATCGCTGCTTGGCATGGTAAAACGGCCGAGAACGGCGATCATTACCGTCATGCCGCAGCCGTAAATGGGGCAGATTGGGCCGTTCAAGAATCCGCGGTTGACCAGCTCCCGCGTGGTGATGGCTGCATAGGCAACCTCCACGCACCAGCCCAGGAACGCATAGACGAAAAAGAAAAATATCGTATGCAGCAGGGCATAAGTGGTCATTCCTGCACCTCCCCGGCGGGGTCGGCTTCTTCCTCCGGTTCCAGGCGGCGGGCCAGCTCTTTGGGCTCCACCCAGGTCACGCTGGAATCCGGCCCCTTGCGGGCAATCAGTGCTTTGATGGGAATGCCCTGTTCGCTGAACATGCCCTCGTGCTCGGTGCGCAGGTTCCAGTCCGGCTCATTCTTGTGCAGATCAAAGGTCTGCCAGGTAATCTCGAACCCGGCAGCGGGAAAATAACCCAGGCTGTCCCGGAACAGGTCATCGTCATCGGTCTTGAAGTAGATTTCGGAACCCTCCGGCATCAAAGCGCGGTACTGCAGCAGCTGGCGCGGGTGGGTCAGGCGGTGCTTGTTGCTGCCAGCGTTTTTGCTCCACGGGTTGCAGAAGTTGATGTAGATGCGCTGCACGGTATCCGCCGGGCTGAACACGCCGGAAAGCCGCTCGATATCCAGCGAGGCGATCTTGACATTATCCGGCGGCAGCTGAGCGGCGGCGTAAGCGGCTTCCACCTTGCGCTTGGCCAAAATCAGGACCTTATCCGTGATATCAATGCCAAGGTAGTTGATATCAGGGTGCAGGGGGGCCAGCTGGCTCAAAAAACCGCCCTTGCCGCAGCCAAGCTCCAGGTGCAGGGGCTGCTCCGGCCGGGCATACAGCTCATGCCAGTGCCCGGCATGGGTCAGCGGTTCGTGAACATGGAAATCGCAGGCCAGCAGTTCCGGTCTGGCATAGGGCTTAAAACGCATACGCATACAACAATACCTCACTCATGATAATTCACTAAAAAATTCTGGACATCGGCAAAATCAGTGCAGGCAAGGCTGCCCTGGCAAAAGCCGGGCTTGCCGCCGCCCCGCCCGCCGAACGCTTCATTCAGCGCCTTGCACACCGGGCGCACATCCCCGCCGGGCAGGCAGAGCGCATAGGCGAGGCCCTGCCCGCCGGAGGCCAGCACCGCCGTCAGCGCGTTGGTGCGGGCCGATACCGCCAAACAGATCCGCCGCAGTCCGTCGCCGTCCGCACCGTCACAGTGCAGCACAGCAGGCTGACCGGGCACGGCGGCTTGGGCCAGTGCTTCGGACAATGCGTTCTGCATGGCGGCAAGGCGCTGCTTGAGGGCAGCTTCCGCCGTTTGCAGGTTTTGCACGGCGGGCAGCAGGCGACCGGGGGCGGAGCTTAACAGGGTGCCCACCGCGGCGGCATCCTGCCAGGCGGCAGCAATGGACTGATGCGCACGCTCCCCGCACACAACCGCCAGCCGGGTGCCGCCCTTGTAGCTTTGGGCACTCAAAATTTTGATGGCCCCCACCTGGCCGGTGGTGGAAACATGGGTGCCGCAGCAGGCGCACAGGTCGGCCCCGCCGGCATCTACCAGCCGCACCGCACCGTCAATTTCCTTTTTGCTGCGGTAGGTCAGTTTTGCAAGGTCTTCCGGCGCGGGGTACCAGCAGCGCACCGGGGCGTCCGCACGGATCACCGCGTTGGCCTGGGCTTCTGCTTCGGCCAGCTGGCCGGCGGTCAGCGGAACGCTCATATCCATCCGCACCGCGGGGGAACCGATGTGAAAGCCCACATTCTCCGCCCCAAACAGGCGGTGCAAAGTGCCGCTTAAAATGTGTTCACCGGTGTGCTGCTCCATATGGTCGCGGCGGCGCGCCCAATCAATGCGGCCTTCCACCGTCTGCCCAACCGGCAGCGCTGCGCTGACAGTGTGGGTGATCACGCCGCCATGCTCCTGCACATCTGTTACAAGGGCGGTGCCCAGCGCACCGGTATCGCAGGGCTGGCCGCCGCCCTCCGGGTAAAAGGCGGTCCGGTCCAGCTGCACGGCAAACTGTTCCCCGGCCGGGGTGCAGACAAGCACCGTGGCGGTAAAAGTTTGAACATATGGATCTGTTTCGTATAGTTTTGCCGTTGCGGGCATGCAAGGTCATCCCCCTTTCGGAATATTTTTACATTATAGCATAAAACGGCAGTGGAAAAAACAGTTCAAATCCGTTATAATAAAAATCAGTTATAATTCCGGCGGCTCCCCGGCAAGGTGGGAGCCGGAAAGGGGGCGGGAACCATATGAAAAAACGAATCTCAGCACTGGTTTTGAGCAGCTGCCTGCTGGCGGGCTGCGCGGGCCAAGGGGCGGCTGCTACCGGCGAAACCGCAGCACCCAGCCAGGCCGTGCCCACCGCGGCACCCCAAAGCCTGACGGTGAACGGCCTGCTGGACACCAGCGCTGCTGTTGGCGCGCTGGAGCTGTATGCCCAGGCGCAGAATGTGACGCTGCAAAACAGCTTTGAGACCGAAACGGCGGACCTGGTCATTCTGGATGCCCCGCCGCAGGATGATGGAACCTGGAAGAATCTGGCGGAGAACGAGCTGCTGGCCGCCGCCGCGCAGCGTGCCGGACTGGATACGGAAAGCACCGTCACCGCCCTGCCGGTGGGCCAAAGCCTGTATGCCTATTGGGCGGATAACCGTGTGCTGACCGAGCTTTTGCAGAGCGATGCCGCGCTGGACGACCTGCGCGCTGCGACCTGGGAGGAATGGTTCGATTTCGTAACAGCTGTGACCCATTGGTGCGCGGAACCCGGCGCTGTGCAGGTAACGCTGAACGGCAATGTTTACACCCTGCCCGCTGAGCGGCGGGAGACACTGGCAAACCTGAACGGCGTGTTTGCCGCCCAGGGACCGGAGGTTAGCGGCAACAGCGGGGATGGCGGCGTGGCGGAAAATACCCCTGCGCTGTACACCACCGCCCTGCTGGCGGCGGGGGAGCCGCTGACCGAAGAAAACCTGACCGGTCCGCTGAACGCGCTGGAGCAGGAGCTGCGGCTGGAAGATGCCAACAGCGCCTGGCAGGCCGGCATTGCAGACCTATGGACCAGCAAGTATCTGTTCCAGCAGGGCAATGCCCTGTTCTACCGCGGCTACCTGGCCGACCTGATCAGTGACAGCGGCGCAGCGTTGAGCAGCGCCCAGAAAGACGCGCTGGTGTGGCTGCCCATCAAAAATAACCTGACCGAAGCCGACATTGCCAACCAGCGGTTCAACCTGGCCGGGCTGATGAATTACCCCATTTTGGCCAACCGTGCCTGGCTGGCTATCCCGGCGGATGCCGATGAGGAGAGCGCCCGCGCCGCAGCCGCCGCTATTTTGTGGCTGTACACCAGCAAGGCGGGGGAAAGCGCGTTGATCGACACCCTGGACCTGATCACCCCCTGGGGTACCGGCAGCAACCAGAACGCCGCCGCGGCCATGCAGGCGGCGCAGGTGACAGCCGGTATTCTGCCTGGCGCAGCGCTGGACCAAACCCAGGCCGCCGCATTGCAGCAGGCCCAGCGCGGGCTGTATTATGAAGCGGACGGCATTACCCTGCGGGATGGCCTGTGGGATGAAGATGCCGCCGCTGCCTGGCGCAGCGCCGTGATGGCAGCCCTTGGCGCAGAAAGCGCCGAAGCAGACGATAACTGATGCCCCGGGGTGTACCTGAAAAACAGGCGCGCCCTAGATGGGCTTTGCGGAATACAAAAGGTTTTAAGGAGAAGAGAAAAAATGAAGAAGCGTTGCAGCGGTATCCTGATGCCGGTTTCCAGCCTGCCGGGCGGGTATGGCATTGGCTCCATGGGCCAGGCTGCCAGAGATTTTGTGGATTTTCTGGTGCTGGCCGGACAGAGCGTGTGGCAGATCCTGCCCGTTGGCCCGACTTCGTATGGCGACAGCCCGTACCAGAGCTGCTCGGCTTTTGCGGGCAACCCGTATTTTATTGACCTGGATCAGCTGGCTGCGGATGGCCTGCTGAAGCCGGAAGATTACACCAAAGAAAATTGGGGCACCAACCCCAATTACTGTGACTATGCCCTGCTGTACCAAAAGCGCTACAAGGTGCTGCGCAAGGCATACGCCGCATTTTTGCAGCAGCGCCCGGTGCCGGGGTACGATACCCCCTACAGCGATGACTGGTACCGTTTTACCTTTTTGAGCGATGCCTGGCTGCCGGATTACTGCCTGTACATGGCAATCAAAGAAGAAAACAAGATGTGCGACTGGCAGACCTGGCCTGCCCCGCTGCGCCTGCGCGACCCCAAGGCGCTGGAAGAGTTCCGCACCGGCCATGCCGATGAACTGGGCTTCTGGGCCTTTGTGCAGTATGAGTTCGCCAAGCAGTGGCAGGCCCTGAAAGCATATGCCAACAGCAAGGGCATCAAGATCATGGGCGATATTCCCATCTATGTGGCGGCGGATTCTGCCGATGCGTGGGCAGGCCGTGAGCTGTTTGAGATGGACAGCGAGGGCCACCCCCGCCGCGTGGCTGGCTGCCCGCCGGACTATTTTGCCGAGGATGGCCAGCTGTGGGGCAACCCGCTGTATGACTGGGCCTACCACAAGCGTACCAACTATGCCTGGTGGGTGCGCCGCGTGCGCCATGCGCTGAGCATTTATGATATCCTGCGTATTGACCACTTCCGCGGCTTTGATACCTATTGGGCTATCCCGGCGGGGGACAAAAACGCCCGCGGCGGCAAGTGGGAACAGGGTCCCGGCATGGACCTGTTCCGCGCTCTGCGCACCGCTCTGGGCGACCTGCCCATTGTGGCCGAGGATCTGGGCGAAATTTTTGATTCCGTCCGTGCGCTGCTGGCGGAAAGCGGATTCCCCGGCATGAAGGTGCTGCAGTTCAGTCTGAACGGCACCGATAGCTTGGACCTGCCGCATAACTACCCGGCCCACTGCGTGGCTTACCCCGGCACCCATGACAATAACACCCTGCGCGGCTGGCTGGAAAATGAAACCACCCCCGCCCAGCGCAAACAGGCCAAGGCATATTTTGCCCTGACCGAGCAGGAGGGCGAGATCACCGGCCTGCTGCGCGGTGTGCTGGCAAGCCCGGCGGAGCTGGCTATTGTGACGATGGCCGACTGGCTGGAAAAAGGCAGCGAAGCCCGCATGAACACCCCCGGCAACCCGGCGGGCAACTGGCAGTGGCGCGTTGCCGCTAAGGACCTGACCCCCGCGCTGGCGCGGAAGATCCACGAGATGAGCGCACGGTATTTCCGCGCGGAACCCCTGCCGGAAGCGGAGCCGAAAAAGGAAAAAGCGCCCGCCCCGCAGCCCAAGGCCAAGGCGGCTGACGCAAAAGAGGAGAAAACGACAGCACCGGCGAAAAAAGCAGCAAAAAGTGCAAAGTGATTTTTTGAACAGTAATACTTTTATTATTAAGCAATTCTTTGTGTAATGCGGGTATGGGAAAAGCATGCACGGTATGGTAAAATATACAAAGATTTTATGTCAAGTTGTAGCATTACAACATTAGGGCAACATAGAGAACCGAAAAACGCTTTGTTGGATCTTGTATGTTTTACATGGAGGAAGACGCGTCATGCAGGAATTTACTCTGGAACAAATTGGCATGCAGGTTACCGCATTGCAGAATTTTTTTGACCAGGTTACTTTGATCGACCCGCTGGCCCAGGCCGAGGTGGACCCCGCCACCCTGCAGGCCACCGGCCATGCCGATGCTGTGCCTGTGCTGAATGCAGATGGCCGTGGTTGGCAGCCGATTTTGGGTGAGGATACCGGTTTTGTGTTTTACCAGAACATCCAGGTGGAGCACCGCCCGTTTGTGCTGGCTGCCACCTATTTCCTTACGGCAGATCTGCCCGCCAATGACCGCGAGGCAAACGCCCTGCTGCGCCTGCTGGGCCAGTACCGCGAGGAGATGCGCCGCGATTATGTGACCGGTGTATATAACCGTGCGTTCCTGGATTCCACTTACCGCAAAAAAGTGGCGGCTGCTGCCTGCGCAGGCAAGCCGGTCAGCGTGGTTGCTGCCCGCGTGAACGAGTATTGGAACCTGCTGCGCGAGGAAGGCACTCACGCAGCAGATTGCTGCCTGAATACCGCAGCCGGTATTTTGCAGCTGGCTGCCGGGCCGGACCAGCAGAACGCTGTTGTCCGCCTGGAAGACGGCATTTTCCTGGTGGTGAGCGTTGGCACCCCGGCGGCAAAACTGCAGGCTGCGCTGCATGAAGCGCTGGGCGAATCCCGCCGCACGTTCGGCATCACCCTGTCCCGCCGCGGCGAATTTACCGTGTCGCTCAGCTCTGCCGATTGGGGCGAAGCCGGCAGCTGGGACCTGATGGTGGCCCTGGCCGAGCAGCGCCTTTCCGGCTGCTGAAGAAGCTGAAACAAAAGAATAAATCCCCCTTGTGGAGCCATACTAGCTTTGGGAACATTCCCAAAGGAAAAGGCTGTACACAAGGGGGATTTTTTATGCCGGAAAACCAGAATATGCAAAAAACCAGTGATAACGAAGCCATGCTGCAGGAGATCGTGCAGAACACCGAGATGGGCAAAAACACCCTGGATGAGCTGATGGGGCTGACGTATGACCAGAAGCTGAAAGACGAGATGATGCGCCAGAAAAACGAGTACCGCCGCCTGAACCAGCAGGCCCACACGGCGCTGGATGCCATCGGCGCACAGGCTAAGGGTCAGAGCGCCGCCGCACGCATGAGTGTGAGCATGGGCATCCGCACCCGCACCATGCTGGACAAAAGCACCCGCAACCTTGCCACCATGCTGGCGGAGGGCAGCGGCCAGGGCGTGCTGGATTGCAAGCGCGCCGAAACCGACTACCCCCAGGCCAGCCCCGGCGCCCACAAGTTGATGGAAGAACTGTGCGCGTTCCAGACCGGGGCGGAGCAGGCGTGGAGGGAATTTGTTTGATTAGTTAGGAGTTAGGAGGGAGGAGTTAGGAGTTGGGGGCGCTTAATGAATAAAGAATAAATAATAAAGAATAATTGTGGTGGACCGCGGCGCGGTGCGCCGCTCAGGAAATA
>OLNL01001709.1_pt1 | contig 19107 bp, 19 predicted proteins | sample 1672181 | NCBI WGS metagenome assembly OLNL01 (sample SAMEA3136656, study PRJEB25190) | human gut metagenome | biome: human gut; feature: human-associated habitat; material: faeces | place: Austria | collected 2013
CTGGGGACCAAAAAGATACCAACGTTGGTAAGGAAACCAAGATCAAGGTTGTGAAAAACAAGGTAGCCCCACCGTTCAAAGAAGCCATGGTGGAAATCATGTACGGAGAAGGAATTTCACGTACTGGTGAGTTGGTTAAGATTGCAACAGACTTGGATATTATCCAAAAAGCTGGTGCTTGGTATTCTTATAATGGTGAGAAGATTGGCCAAGGTTCTGAAAATGCTAAGAAGTACTTGGCAGACCATCCAGAAATTTTTGATGAGATTGATCACCAAGTGCGCGTGCGCTTCGGTTTGATCGATGATGACACTGCTGTAGTTGCACAAGATGAAGTAGCTGAAAGCCCACTTGTTGAAGAAGTAACACTAGATCTTGATGATGCCATTGAGATTGAAGAGTAATTTTTTTCAAAATAGGTCGAAAGACTGATGGTTTTTATGGTATAATATACTACAATGTTATTATCGTGTGGCGAAAGGAGTGCATACATGATTAAAATTTACACAGTTTCAAGTTGCACGAGTTGTAAAAAAGCCAAAACTTGGCTAAATGCTCATCAGTTGATCTATAAAGAACAAAACCTTGGTAAAGAAGGAATTACAAAAGAAGAATTACTCGATATTTTGACCAAAACAGAAAATGGCATTGCAAGTATCGTTTCTTCAAAAAATCGATACGCTAAGAATCTAGGTGTCGATATTGAAGACCTCAGCATGAATGAAGTCATCGATATCATCTTAGAAACACCACGAATCTTGAAAAGCCCTATCCTAGTGGATAACAAGCGACTTCAAGTTGGTTATAAGGAAGATGATATTCGGGCCTTTTTACCACGTTCTGTACGAAATGTTGAAAATGCGGAGGCTCGCTTAAGAGCAGCCCTATAAGAACAAGTAGCCAATCGTTGAGCTACTGAGAAGAGTCGAGATAGTAGGATCTCGACTTTTTCTTTTGTATCCGGCCAAAGAATCCACGAAAAAAAGCTTGTAAGAATGTTTTTGAGGGGGATTCTATGGTACAATACTTCTGTGGGGAAAATCCCTTTATAGAAGCTTATCAAAGGAGAAAACATGAAAAAGAAGCTTATTTGTCTAGGGGTCTTGCTCCTGGCGCTGACAGCTTGTGGACAGAAGAAACATGGAAAAACCGATTCTTCCAGTGTTCAAAAATCCAACAGTGCTAAAATTGAATCGTTTAATAACGAAAATCGAAATCTGTTAGAGAAGGCGGAAGAACAGCAAGTTTTCACTAAACACTTTGTCCTTCCAAAAGATGAAAGTAGCATTCGCCAAGAGCAAACCATCACTTATCAAGGGGAACAATTTCAAAAATTGGTCATGACCAATACCACTCCTGTCAGTGATGAATTGAAAAATGCCATCCAAGAAGTTGGTCTTGAAGAGGCCCGACGATTGATGGTAGAGTCGATGGGTAAGGATGAAAAACTTCAACAGGCGCGAACTCTTCCAGGTTTTACAATCGAACTGACTTTGCCAAATGAAAATGAATACCAAACGGTCATCACTTATGATTTCACCCAGTTGGATACTAAAAAAGCGGTCGAGTTAGAGTATTTCAAATCAGCCAATATTGCAGATTTATTGAAACTGACACCGACAGAATATATGAATAATCTACTCCGTAATGGAGCAAAAGAAGAATAAGGAGAAAAAACATGAAAAAATTTCTATTACTAGTCGTTGCTGGATTGCTTATCTTGGCAGGTTGTGGGAATTCTCAATCAAAAGGGGGCAAGTCCTTATCGAAAGATAGCGTCGTCACTCGGACCTTTAAGATTAATAGAGATGTCAATGAAGCTGACGAGGTAGCCAAACAGGAAATTACAGTGACCGTATCCTACCAAGGAAAGAAATACAAGAAAGTTTCCATCAAACTAGCGACTCATGTGTCGGACGAATTCAAAGATGAAGTCAAGAAGTTGATCGATGCTGAGGATGATAAAGAAGGTGCCAAAGAAGCCTTGATCGAGGGTTACGAAGGCGAAGGTGGCATTGATGAATTGAGAGACTACGATGGGATCACTGTGACATCAGATTGGACAGGTGAAGCCATGGTCTCTGAGATTGATATTGATCCTGATAAAGTAGACTTCGATGACATTAAAAACAGTGAAGACTTGGGAGAAATTTGCAAAATGATCAAAACCTACTCTCCAACACTCTTCATCAAAAATATGGAAAAGAATGGCTTTAAAGAAGTCAAATAAAGTCATTGAAAACTGCAGAAGATTGCTTTCAAAAATTAGTGATGAAAAGTCCAAGAAAGCCCGTAAAATCAATATTTTTCGTTTGAGAAAGTATGGAAATTATGGTATAATGGTATGAATATAAAGAAAGAGGGTGGTATTGTGGGATTTACAGACGAAACAGTACGTTTTAATCTTGACGATTCAAACCGTAAAGAAATTAGTGATACATTAAAGGATGTCTACTTATCTCTGGATGAGAAGGGCTACAATCCAATCAATCAAATCGTTGGTTATGTACTCAGTGGTGATCCTGCTTATGTACCTCGTTATAACAACGCTCGCAACCAAATTCGTAAGTACGAACGAGATGAAATTGTTGAAGAGTTGGTTCGTTACTACTTGAAAGGGCAAGGGATCGATCTCTAATGAGAATTATGGGACTAGACGTTGGCTCGAAGACGGTCGGAGTAGCCATCAGTGATCCATTAGGTTTTACCGCTCAAGGTCTGGAGATTATTCAGATTGATGAGGAGAAAGGAGAGTTTGGTTTTGACCGTCTCTCTGAACTGGTGAAGGAATACCGGGTTGATCGGTTTGTTGTTGGTTTGCCTAAAAACATGAACAACACAAGCGGTCCTCGAGTGGAAGCGAGTCAAGCTTATGGAAAGCGCCTTGAAGAGTTATTCAACTTGCCGGTTGAGTATCAGGACGAGCGGTTGACGACCGTTGCCGCAGAGCGGATGCTGATTGAGCAAGCGGATATTAGCCGAAATAAGCGTAAAAAAGTAATTGATAAATTGGCTGCCCAGTTGATTTTGCAAAATTATTTAGATCGAAAATTTTAGAAAAAAGAGGAAATAAGATGGCACACAATCATGATCACAACCATGACGAACGCGAATTGATTACGTTGGTGGATGAGCAAGGAAACGAAACTTTGTTTGAAATCCTTTTGACCATTGATGGAAAAGAAGAATTTGGTAAAAACTATGTTCTTTTGATTCCTGCAAATGCAGAAGAAGATGAAAACGGTGAAGTAGAAATCCAAGCCTACTCATTTACTGAAAACGAAGACGGAACAGAAGGCGACCTTCAACCAATCCCAGAAGATTCAGATGATGAATGGAACATGATTGAAGAAGTCTTCAACAGCTTTATGGAGGAGTAAAAACATCCAGTGGATGTTTTTACCCCAACTCCTAGAAACTAGAGAGAGTTGGAATGTTCAGTGAACATTTTTAGCCTTGCGCTAGAAATGAAGACCGCAAGTAAGTCTGGTAGACTGTATCACCTCAACTCCTAGAAACTGGAGAGAGTTGGAACGTCCGGGGGACGTTTTTAGCCCAGCTTCTAAAAATATTGGAAGTGAAATAAGAAACCAAAGAAATAGCAGAGCGTGAGCCAGCAACAAGGCTTGATCGCTCTTTTCTTTTAGGGGAAAGAAATGAATCAAATTGAAGAATGGATGAATAGTCGAATTGGCCTCAATTTTCGTTCAGGTTTAGGGCGGATGCAACAGGCTGTAAAGCTCTTAGGGGACCCTTATAAAGCTGTTCCGATGATCCATGTAACGGGGACCAACGGGAAGGGTTCGACCATTGCGTTTATGCGCCAACTATTCCAACAGCATGACCTGAAAGTCGGGACCTTTACTTCTCCACATATCGTTAGTATGCATGATCGGATTTGTATCAATGGGCAACCAATTTCGGATCAGGATCTGATTCGCTTGGGTCAGAGCATCCAAGCAATGGAGTCTCAGCTTCTAGAGACCCACGACCAACTCTCTTACTTTGAGATTATCACTCTCTTGGCCTTTTTGTATTTTCATGAGCAAGAAGCAGACTTAGCCTTGATTGAGGTTGGGATCGGAGGGCTCCTTGATACGACCAATGTCATCACAGGGGAGGTGGCAGTAATCACCTCAGTAGGACTGGATCATCAAGAGACCTTGGGAGGAAGCCTAGAGGCGATTGCTGCTCAAAAAGCTGGAATCTTTAAAGTAGGGAAGCCGGCTGTTATCGGTCCACTGGCTAAAGAGGCTGAGCAAGTCTGTACAGAAAAGGCCCAGGAAACAGGCTGTCCGCTGGCTCGCTATGGAGAAGATTTCCAACTAGTGAAGGGCGTCTTCCAAGATGCGCACTATCGGTTTGATTCACTAAAAATTGGGCTCAATGGAGCTTACCAGGAAGAGAATGCTGCGGTGGCTCTTGAAGCCTTTCTCCTTTTTATGGCGCAGAGAGGTCTGACGGTCGATGAAAACGGTGTTCGGGAGGCTTTGCAAGCGACTAGCTGGCCAGGACGTCTGGAGAACTTTGGCCAAGGAGTCTATCTAGATGGCGCTCATAATCCCCATGCCATCCATCGCTTGGTCGAATATGCCCGCACCTTTTCAGATAAGCGCTTGAAGATCCTCTTTGGTGCCTTAAAACGCAAGGATTACCAGGGAATGTTGGAGATCTTTGCAAGCGACTTGCCGGAGGCGGACTTGAGGGTGACGACCTTTGCTTATGGGGAAGTGGTCCAAAAGGATGATGGTTTAGGCTATCCTTATGTAGCAGATTTCAGAGATTATTTGCAAGATTTTTATAGCCGACAAGATGGTCAAGAGGTGCTCTTTGTCACCGGTTCTCTCTACTTTATTTCGGAAGTTCGCGCATATCTATTAGAGCAAGGAAAGAACCCTTTATAGGCGACGGTATTCAACGCCCGATCATAAAGATTGACCAAAAAACAGACTCTATCGTATACTAAAGGTGAGCCACAAATAAACGGGGAAGTCCCTTAAAAAGTTGGCGCGAAAGGAGCCCATCAATGGTAAAGAAAGTGACTGCTTTATTGACAACAGCTACAGTCCTCCTGCTTGGAGCGTGTTCGAATCAGCAAACACCATCGTCTTCACAGTCTAATATTCAGGTGACTACTTCCGAAGCAAAGACAACAAATACACAAGGAAGTTCTTCTGATGGAAGCTCAAATTCATCTAGTTTAAATACTACAAACACTCAAGTGACTCAAGGTAATATTGATGGAACCTATATGGGAATGGATGAAAGTGATCAAGTGACACTCGTCATCGCTGGTGATTCAGGAACTTGGACAGCTGTGGAGCCTGACGGAGAACAAGAAATCAAGCCAGTGAAACTAGATGCTGCCAACCAGAACATTTTTATTGGAGATGATGGTTACCGCTATCAACTGGAGGGGCAACAATTGACCCTGAAAGAAGCGGACAACGAGTTGGATGATCAGGATACGATTGTTCTGACCAAGCAATAAACTAGCAGAAGTGAGAGTGGGACAGAAATCGGTAATTCGTTAGAATTCGATTTCGTCGTCCCACCTCCGCACAGTTGAGTAGGGCTGTAAAAGCTGATGAAATCAGCGTAGTAGAGCCCACTCAACCACTGCGTCTTGCTCGATAATCCAAAGACAATTGAGAGGCTAGGACTTTTGTCCTAGCCTCTTTTTTCTCTTTATCGGGTTTGCGCTCCCTTCCTAGAACTGGTATACTAGTAGGGATTAGAAAAGAAGGAGAATGAGGGTGAGTTTTCGAAAAATTCGATTGTTAATGTCCAAATATGGGTTCAGTATCCTCTTTATGGGGTTTGAACTCTGGTTGTCCTTTGCAGCCTTCTTTTGGCTAAATGAATGGTTCCCCAATTGGATGTCTGTCACCATCATGGTCCTCTTGTATATCTCGACCATTTTGGCGATTGTTAACCGGAATATGCCTCCAGAGAGCAAGGTGACCTGGCTCTTAATTGCCGTCATCCCCGTTTTTGGTTCCCTTCTTTACCTCATGTTTGGGGAGCGTCGTCTGTCCAAAAAAGAAATGATTCAGTTGGAAAATATGGAGTCCATGAAGTTCCGTGAGGATAATAGCCATGAGCTTCGCCTTCAGTTGAAAGAAGAGAGCAAGATCGTGTATGGGATGGTCAAGTCTATTCTATCCATGGACCACAATGCAGACCTCTACAACGGGACAGCTTCGACTTTTTTCCCGCTAGGGGATCAGATGCTTCCGCAATTGTTGGAGGATTTGCGCTCAGCTAAGAAATTTATCTTTCTCGAATTCTACATCATCGAGGAAGGCCTGATGTGGAATAGTATCCTAGATATCCTACTTGAAAAGGTTAAAGAAGGGGTAGAGGTGAAATTGCTCTACGATGATATCGGCTGTATGGCGACCCTGAAGGGAAACTACACCAGACGCTTGCGAAAATTAGGCATTGACGCCCATAAGTTCAACAAGGTGGTGCCACGATTGACAGTGGCTTATAACAATCGAGACCACCGCAAGATCTTGGTCATCGATGGTCAGATTGGCTATACAGGTGGGGTTAACCTAGCGGATGAGTATATCAATCAGATAGAGCGCTTCGGTCATTGGAAGGATAGTGCAGTGCGCATAGACGGTCGAGCGGTTAAGGCCTTGACGCGGCTCTTTCTCATGAACTGGTACATCAACCAGGGGGAAATTGAAGATTTTGATAAATACCATATGGAAAACCAAGCGGTAGAGGGTGAAGGCTTCTATATTCCCTTTGGTAGCGGTCCTAAACCCATTTATAAGTCCCAGGTTGGTAAGTCTGTGTATCAGAATATCATCAATCAGGCGACAGACTATGTCTACATTACGACCCCTTATTTAATCATTGATTATGATTTGACAGAAGATATTCGAAATGCGGCTCTCCGTGGTGTCGATGTACGCATCGTGACCCCTTACATTCCGGATAAAAAACTGATCCAAATCGTTACACGAGGGGCTTATCCAGACCTGATGGAAGCAGGGGTGAAAATCTATGAGTACACTCCAGGCTTTATCCATAGCAAGCAAGTATTGGCCGATGACGAAGTCGCAGTAGTCGGGACCATCAACTTTGACTATCGGAGCCTAGTCCATCACTATGAGAATGCTGTTTGGATGTATCGAAGCCCAGAATTGACCAAGATCCGAGCGGATTTTGAAGAGATTTTCTCTGTGTCTCAGCAGATCCGGTTAGACACTTTCCAGATCACCTGGTACCAGCATTTGATCAAAGAAATTATGCAGTTATTTGCGCCCATGCTATAGGCGATTGAGAGTGGGACAGAAATCGGGAATTCGTTAGCATTCGATTTCGTTGTCCCACCTCCGCACAGTTGAGTAGGGCTGTAAAAGCTGATGAAATCAGCGTAGTAGAGCCCACTCAACCACTGCGTCTTGCTCGACAATCCAAAGACAATTGAGAGGCTAGGACTTTTGTCCCAGCCTCTTTTTTATTACGAAGGAGAGACAAAATATTACAATTTCTTTACATAGGCTTGTCTAAGAATGTTCAGGGGGGCTATTTTTGGTATAATGAACATAATCTATAAAAAATAAGGAGAACTTATGAAAAAGCTCTTAAAATATGGTGTCTTACCAGCTTGCTTGTTGTTGTTGGCAGCTTGTTCGTCAAAACCAGCTACTGAGAAAAAAGCAGCCAAAGAGGATAAAGTAGAACAATCTAGTGAATCAAAAGAAGAAAAAACAAAAAAACAAATTGAGAAAGATGGAGATATCATTCTTCGTGCCATCTTCACGGACCATTCTTCTGGTTTTACAACCTTGATGGGAACGTCAGTTGACAAGTGGAAAAAACAAATTACCGAAAAATTTGTTGATGAAAATGCATCAAAATATTTACCAGCAGAAAACTTCACGCTTGAACTCACAACCGAAACATTCACTCCAGAAAAAATCTTGGAATTGTTTGACCAAGCTCGCTTTAAAGTGTTAGCAACAATCGGTGATGACTATGAAATCACCAAGGTTGAAGACGAAGGAGATATTGCGACGGTTACCTTCAAATCTCGTGCAATTGCAACACGTGACTTGGCTAACTTGATCAACCGCGCAAAATCTAGTCTGTTTGAAAACGGAATTGAAGATGTTAAAAAATTAGAAGACAACACAGATCCAGATCTAGAAAAACGTTTGTCTTTATTGAACAACTTCTTATTCTACTATGCCTTTGATCGTTTGAACGAAGATTTTGGGTACATCGAACCGCGTGAGTACACCTTGGAATTGACAAAAACCAAAGAAGGGCGTTATATCCTTAGTGATGAAAGCTTCCTTGAACTACGTAAGGAAATCTTTGTAAACGAATACTCTGCTGATGGAGCTGAAACTCGTAAAGGAAGTAATTCCTCGAAGAGTGATTCTTCAACTAGCAAGGATTCAGACACAAGCTCAACGTCAAAAGATAAAGTATAAACCCATAAAAAGAGAGTGGGACAGAAATCGGTAATTCGTTAGAATTCGATTTCGTCGTCCCACCTCCGCACAGTTGAGTAGGGCTGTAAAAGCTGATGAAATCAGCGTAGTAGAGCCCACTCAACCACTGCGTCTTGCTCGACAATCCAAAGACAAATGAGAGGCTAGGACTTTTGTCCCAGCCTCTTTTTATTTGCTCGTTTTTTCTTATGTTACTGTACAGAAAGTTAGGAATAGTATAAAATTAATAGTGGAGAAATAGGCATAGATTCTGATCTGTAGGTCAATTTTATGTTATAATATTTAAGAAAATAGTATGGGGGATAAAATGAATCGAAGTAGAAAAAACAAACATTCAAATAGAACAAGCGGTTGGGATCAGTTACGCATTGTAAATAGTGGTCTCTGGGTTTTAACGCTACTTGTAGCTGGGCTCTTTCTTTATAATGTCTTTAGCTACAATATCCTAGCTTTCCGTTATTTGAATATTCTTGTGACGGTATTGTTAATTGGCGGACTTTTTTTAACCTTGGGTTTGATCCTTGCAGGCAAGGCTAAAAAGACGACGCTATTTTTATTGGTTTTAGGCTTGCTAGGGACCTCCGTGGGGACATTTGTTACTCAGCAATTGGTCGATGTCGCTGGAAATGTGAACCGAAATGCCAACTATACAGAGTTTGAAATGGCTGTCTATGTCAAAGCTGATAGCCCGATCCAAGATATCAAAGAAATTAGCAGTGTGGCAGCACCTACGGGGAATAATAATGCAGATGATCTTCTAGCCTTGGTAGAAGAAGTGAAGAAAACGCGCCAGCATGACTTGACCATCGAAGATGTAGAATCTTACGCGGCAGCCTACCAGGCCCTGCAAGAAGACAAGACACAAGCCATTGCCTTGAATAGTACCTTTGAAGATACTATTGCCAGTGTGGATGCTGACTATGCGAAAAAATTAAAGAAAATTTACTCTTACAAGATTCGACGTCAAGTTGAAACCAAAGCTAAGGCGGATGCTAATGCAGACACCTTTAACATCTATGTCAGTGGGATTGATACCTATGGTCCAGTCACTTCGGTTTCTCGGTCTGATGTCAATATTATCATGACGGTCAATCGAAAGACCAAGCAAGTCTTGCTGACCACGACTCCGCGTGACGCCTACGTACCAATAGCAGATGGTGGGAACAACCAAGGGGATAAATTGACCCACGCTGGGATTTATGGGGTAGATGCGTCTATTCATACTCTAGAAAATTTATATGGCATCAAGATCGACTACTATGTCCGCTTGAACTTTACTTCTTTCTTGAAACTTGTCGACCTCGTCGGAGGGATTGATGTAGAAAATGATCAAGAGTTTACAAGTCTACACGGGAACTACCACTTCCCTGTAGGAAAAGTCCATTTAGATTCGGAACAAGCCCTTGGCTTTGTCCGTGAACGCTACTCTCTCGAAGGTGGAGACAACGATCGTGGGAAGAACCAAGAAAAAGTCATCGCAGCCATTATCCATAAATTAACATCGACCAAAGCATTGAGCAATTACAACGAAATCGTTTCTGGTTTACAAGATTCCTTGCAAACCAATATGCCCTTGCCAACGATTATGAATTTGGTCAATACACAGTTGGAGACTGGGGGAAGCTACAAGGTGACTTCACAAGCTGTCACTGGACAAGGACGAAATGACTTGCCTTCATATGCGATGCCAGGATCTGCTCTTTACATGATGGAGTTGAATGCTGATAGCGTGGCACAAGCCAAAGAAAAGATAAACCAAACCATGGAAGGAAAAAACAATGATTGATATTCATTCACACATTGTCTTTGATGTGGATGATGGACCAAAGACGATTGAGGATAGCAAACTCCTCATCGAGGAAAGCTACCGTCAAGGGGTTCGTACCATCGTTTCGACGTCCCATCGTCGAAAAGGGATGTTTGAAACCCCGGAAGAAAAGATCTATCAAAACTACTTGGCAGTAAAAGAGATGGTAGAGACCTATCTGCCTGAAATGAAACTGCATTTTGGAGCAGAAATCTACTACACGCGAGATATCCTAGAAAAGCTAGAAGCGGGGACTATTCCAACGCTTGCTGATACCAGTTTTGCCTTGATCGAGTTTAGTATGGCGACCCCCTACAAGGAGATTCACCAAGCCTTAAGTGCGGTCTTGCGCTTAGGAGTGACTCCGGTGGTTGCCCACATTGAACGGTATCACTGTTTGGAAAAGAATGAAAAACGGGTGCGGGAATTGATCCGAATGGGATGCTATACCCAAATCAATAGTTCGAGTGTGCTCAAGCCTAAATTGTTTGGCGATCGCTACAAGTTCATGAAACATCGTGCCCAATATTTTTTGGACAAGGATTTGGTCCATTTTGTTGCGAGCGATATGCACAATGTCGATCAGCGCCCTCCATACATGGAAAAGGCTTATCAGTTGATTGAAAAACGTTACGGAAGTAATCGATCGCGCGCCCTTTTTATTGAAAATCAACAAGCATTACTGGATAACGAATTATTTTAACAATCAAGTTCCATCACGGGGATTGAAAAGGAGAAAGTGAATATGAAAAACCAAGAGAGCAAAGAGATCGAATTGGATGTGGTCTCCCTCTTTAAAACCTTATGGCGTCGTAAATTCTCAATTCTGATTACGGCCTTGCTATTTGCGATTGGTGCCCTAGGGTATAGCGCATTTGTGGCGAAGAAAATCTACCAAAGTACCAGTCGTATCTACGTGGTCAGCCGTCAGAACCAAGAAAACAATGCCTTGACCAACCAAGATCTTCAAGCGGGATCCTACTTGGTTAAAGACTATCGCGAGATTATCCTTTCTCAAAATGTCTTGAACCAGGCTATTGAAGAGTTGAAGTTGGAAATGACTCCAGCAGAGCTTGCTAAGAAAGTCTCAGTGGCAGTTCCAGCGGATACTCGGATTTTGTCCATCACAGCCTCAGACCCAGACCCACAAGAAGCAGCTCGTATCGCGAATGGCTTGAAAGATGTAGCGGCCGAAAAAATTATTGCTGTGACCAAGGTATCGGATGTGACGACTTTGGACGAGGCTGTCGTACCGCAAAACCCTTCTTCACCAAATATTAAGCGAAATGTCGTTATTGGCTTTGTCCTTGGGGGTGTCTTGATTTCCATCCTGGTGATCTTGTCAGAGGTATTGGATGACCGTGTGAAGAAACCAGAAGATGTCGAAGAAGTGATGGGCATCACTCTATTAGGTGTGATCCCTAGTGTGAAGAAACTGTAAGAGGGAGAATTCATGGCAACCTTAGAAATTGTAAAAAGCAAATTAGCAGCGATGACTCAGGCTGAAGAGTATTTTAATGCCTTGAGTACCAATATTCAGTTGAGTGGGACCAATATTAAGGTCGTTGCCATCTCATCTGTGCAACCAAACGAAGGAAAATCAACCATTTCTACGAATTTGGCGACAGCCTTTGCGCGTGCGGGCTATCGTACCTTGTTGATCGATGCGGATATCCGTAACTCGGTCATGACAGGTGTCTTCAAGAGCCAAGGTCGTGTTGCTGGTTTGACAGAAGTACTTTCTGGGAAGAGTGAGATTTCGCAAGCAATTGCGACGACAGATTATCCAAAACTGGATGTGCTCCTGTCAGGGCAGGTTTCTCCAAATCCAACGGGTCTCTTGCAAAGTAAAAACTTCGAGGTCATCATTGAGGCGCTCCGCAATCACTATGACTATATCGTTGTCGACACCCCACCAATTGGGATGGTGATTGATGCGGCGATTATTGCTCAACGCTGTGATGGTAGCTTGATTGTGACAGCAACAGGAGTTGTTAGTCGCAAGGCTGTTCAAAAGGCCAAAGAGCAACTAGAGCAGACGGGGACACCATTCCTAGGAGTGGTCCTCAATAAATTTGATATTCAATTAGAAAAATATGGTTCTTATGGTAATTACGGGAACTATGGCAATTACGGGAAAAAAAGATAAAGAATAGGATCGGGATATTATGACAGAAGGAAGGGGATTTCACAAATTTGCTTTGTCCTTTGTCCAAAGCTTACCAGTCTTAGTTGTGGCTTATTTGTTTAGTTTTGTGACAGAGACAGAAATCCACTCTAATACAATTTTCTATCTGTATTTATTGCATTTCGTAGCCTTCTACGTCAGTGATTACAACCAAGATTACTTCAAACGTGGGCATCTAGTTGAATTCTTACAAACTTTGAAATACAGCTTGTGCTTCGCGTTAGCCATCAGTTTTTCGAGCTTCTTTTTGGAGGAGAAGTTCTCCCTCTCGCGCCGGGGGATGATTTATTTTCTGTTTCTTCTGACTCTTGTCCTTTATTTAATGAATTACTTCATAAAACGGTATTGGCGTCGCTTCTATTACAGTCTCAAAGGAAGTCACAAGATTCTCTTGATTACAGCGAATTCTCGTCTGGATAAAGTCCTGGATCGACTTCTTTCGTCCAATGATAGCGGAGGGGAAGTGGTTGCGGTCACTGTATTAGACCGGCCAGACTTTCAACACCCCTCTGTTCAGGTTGTTCCAAAGGAAGACCTGTTGGCCTATGCGACCTATGAAGTGGTAGATGAAGTCTTTCTCAATCTTCCAAGTGAAGAGTATGATATTGGGGAGTATGTCTCACAATTTGAGACCATGGGGATCGACGTTACCGTCAACCTCAATGCTTTTGATTTAAACTTTGCCGGCAACAAACGAATTCGCGAAGTAGCTGGCCTCAATGTTGTCACCTTCTCGACCAACTTCTACAAACCTAGTCATGTGACCGCGAAACGTGTAATTGATATATGTGGTTCTTTGGTGGGCTTGCTCCTATGCGGCTTGGTGGCGATTGTATTGGTGCCCTTGATTCGCAAGGATGGAGGACCGGCTATTTTCGCCCAAAAGCGGGTCGGGAAAAATGGCCGCTATTTCAAGTTTTATAAGTTCCGTTCCATGTATGTCGATGCAGAAGAACGGAAAAAAGAATTGATGGATCAAAACACCATGACCGGTGGTATGTTCAAGATGGATAATGATCCTCGGATTACGCCGATTGGTCGCTTTATCCGCAAGACCAGTCTGGATGAGCTGCCACAATTCTTTAATGTCCTAAAAGGTGATATGAGCCTAGTTGGAACCCGTCCTCCAACAGTGGATGAGTATGAGAAGTATACTCCAGAACAAAAACGTCGTTTGAGTTTCAAACCTGGAATTACAGGGCTTTGGCAAGTGAGTGGACGTAGCGAAATTACAGACTTTGATGAAGTGGTTCGCTTAGATGTGTCCTATATCGATGACTGGACCATCTGGTCAGATATTAAAATCTTGCTGAAAACGATCAAAGTTGTATTTAAACGAGATGGAGCGAAGTAGGAAATTCCTGCTTCGTCCTTTCCATGTAAGGAGAAAAATGAAACAGTCAGTTTATATCGTTGGTTCTAAGGGAATTCCAGCGAAATATGGTGGTTTTGAAACTTTTGTCGAAAAGCTGACAGAGTGCCAACAAGATCGAGAGATTCAGTACTATGTGGCATGTATGCGGGAGAATTCTGCAAAATCAGGGATTACTGCAGATACTTTTGAACATAACGGCGCAATTTGCTACAACATTGATGTCCCTAATATCGGTCCTGCACGTGCTATTGCTTATGATATTGCAGCTCTCAATAAAGCTATTGAAATCGCAAAAGAAAACAAGGATCAAGCCCCTATCTTCTATGTTTTGGCATGTCGGATTGGCCCTTTTATCGCTGGTATCAAGAAGAAAATCAAGGCGATTGGAGGGGCTTTGATGGTCAATCCGGATGGACATGAATGGCTTCGTGCGAAGTGGAGTCTTCCAGTCCGTAAATACTGGAAGTTTTCTGAACAACTCATGGTTAAACACGCCGATCTTTTGATCTGCGATAGCAAGAATATCGAGTCCTATATTCAAAAGGACTACGCTAAGTATCAGCCACAGACGACCTATATCGCCTATGGAACAGAAACAAGTAAGTCCAGTCTGAGCAATGAGGACGAGAAAGTACGGACGTGGTTTGCAGATAAGCAAGTCTCCGAAGGAAACTACTATCTTGTCGTAGGGCGTTTTGTACCGGAAAACAACTATGAAGCCATGATTCGTGGCTTTATGCAGTCTAGTTCCAAAAAAGATTTTGTCTTGATTACCAATGTAGAGCAAAATAAGTTCTATGAACAGTTGCGTAAAGATACAGGATTTGATCAAGATTCTCGAGTGAAGTTTGTCGGGACGGTCTATGATCAAGAATTGCTCAAATACATTCGTGAACATGCCTTTGCCTATTTCCATGGTCATGAAGTAGGTGGTACTAATCCATCTCTTCTTGAAGCTCTTGAGTCTACTAAACTCAACCTTTTGTTGGACGTCGGTTTTAACCGTGAAGTCGGTGAAGATGGAGCACTTTATTGGAAGAAAGATCAATTGGCCCATGTCATTGATCAGGCTGAACAATTGGACGCTCAAGCAATCGAAGATCTCAATCAAAGATCAAGCCGACGGATCGCAAAAGCCTTTACTTGGGAAAAGATTGTCACAGACTATGAGAAAGTATTTAAAGGTTAGAAATGCAGAAAATATTATATCTCCATGCTGGTGCAGAAATGTATGGTGCTGACAAGGTGTTGTTGGAGCTTATTAAAGGATTGGGTAAAGATGCTTTTGAAGCACACGTTATTTTACCCAACGACGGTGTCTTAGTGGGTGCTTTAGAAGAGGTCGGTGCTAAGGTTAAAGTCATTGATTACCCAATATTACGCCGAAAATATTTTAATCCAAAAGGAATCCTTGAGTACTTTGGTTCCTATAATCGTTATTCAAAACAAATTGCCAACTATGCCAAGGAAAATGGGATTACCCTTATTCACAACAATACGACTGCTGTACTGGAAGGAATTTACCTCAAGCGGAAGTTGAAACTTCCTTTGATTTGGCATGTGCATGAAATTATCGTCAAACCAAAAGCCATTTCAGATTTTATCAACTTTTTGATGGGGCGCTATGCAGATAAGATTGTGACAGTTTCAAATGCCGTTGCTAATCATGTCAAACAGTCTCGCTATGTCAACGATGACCAAGTTCAAGTTATTTATAATGGGGTCGACAATGCCGTCTATCATAAAATCGATGCTAGCGCTGTTCGTGACCAATTTGGGATCTCTCAGGATGCTTTGGTTATCGGTATGGTTGGTCGAGTGAATGCTTGGAAAGGGCAAGGAGACTTCCTAGAAGCTGTGACTCCAATCTTACAGGCTAATCCAAAAGCAGTAGCCTTTTTAGCAGGTAGTGCTTTTGAGGGGGAGGAGTGGCGCGTGGATGAGTTGGAAAAGGCTATATCAGACTCACCGGTAGCTAGCCAAATCAAGCGAATTGACTATTATAGCAAGACGACAGAACTCTATAATATGTTTGATATTTTTGTCTTGCCAAGTACCAATCCAGATCCATTACCAACAGTCGTCCTAGAAGCCATGGCTTGTGGCAAACCTGTAGCCGGCTACCGTCATGGTGGTGTCTGTGAAATGGTTAAAGAAGGCGAAAACGGTCTTCTTGCTACACCGAATCAGCCTGCAGAATTGTCTAAGGCTATCCAAGAATTAGCAGAGAACAGCGAGAAGAGAGAGCGATTTGGTAATACCTCTGTCCAACGTCAAAAAGAGTTATTTTCGTTGGAGAGTTATATCAAGAATTTCTCAGATTTGTATAAGATATAGAAAATTAAGATTATGAATAAAATAGATTTTGTTGTTATTTGGGTAGACGGTGGGGATCCTGTTTGGCAAGCTAAAAAGGCTGAATACTCTAAGTCAATAGATACTTCAAAAAAAAGTATGAATTCGGTCAAGGCTTATCGTGATTGGGGAACCTTTAAATACTGGTTTAGAGGGGTAGAAAAGTTTGCTCCTTGGGTCAATAAGGTCTATCTCGTTACTGACCAACAAAAACCGTCTTGGTTAAATATTACTAGCGAAAAATTGATTTTAGTCGATCATTCAGATATCATCCGTAAGGAATATCTACCTGTTTTTTCTGCGAATCCTATCGAGAGCAATATCCATCGAATTCCTGGACTCTCTGAACAGTTTGTGTTTTTTAATGATGATGTTTATCTCACAGCTCCAGTTGAACCAACGGATTTCTTCTCAGAAGACGGCTTGCCAAAGTATAATACAGCCTTATCACCGATTGTCCCAGAACGTTACGGTACGGGGCATTTCCAAGTGAACGATATGGAAATTGTAACCAGTTATTTTAGTAGGGACGAGATTCTTAAAAATGGCAAATTTTTATCTTTCAAGCAAGGCTTAAAAAATATCGTTAAGAGCCTACTCTATAGAAATAGTAAATTTATCTGTGGTTTTTGGGAAAATCATTTGACGCATCCCCTCTTAAAGTCGACCATGGAGTTGGTATGGGAGAAAGAAACTGCTATCTTGGAGAAAACATCTGCTAGTCGTTTTAGAAATCCATCTGATACCAATATTTGGCTCTTTAAATACTGGCAGATTGCCAGTGGGAAATATGAAGTTGCTGATCCTAAATTGGGGGGGTTATTTTCTCTAGATCATGCAGGTCCTGATTTTTGGAAACTGTTACATTCCGGAAAATATAGAATTATGTGTATCAATGATGGTTTCAATATTCAAGATGAAGAGAGAGTAATGGTGGACTTTATAAAAGCTATGAATCAACTTTTCCCAGAAAAAAGTTCATTTGAGCTTTAAATATCTAACTGAGTAAGAGAAAGAAAAGAAAATATGATTTCGGTAATTGTACCCATTTACAATGTGGAGACCTATCTTCGCTATGCTATGGAAAGCTTGGTCAATCAAACCTATAAAGATTTTGAAGTAATCTTAGTTAACGATGGCTCCACGGATCATTCCGGGATACTATGCGATCAATATGCAAGAGAGTATACCTGGGTATCGGCCTATCATAAAGAAAATGGTGGTCTGTCTGATGCTAGAAATTATGGTGTAGCTAAAGCTAAAGGGGAGTGGATAGTTTTTTTGGATCCAGATGACTATTTTGAACCTTGTGCCCTTGAGCTTTTGATAAAACTTCAGAAACGTACAGGCGCTCGTATTGTCGCAGGCAAGGGAAAGGACACTTACGATCATGAATCATATCAAAATTACCAAATAAATGAAGAAATGCTAGCGAGAGCTATCCTTCTTTCTTCTGAAGAAACATTGATAGAGATGCTCTATGGTACAATAGCTACTGTCTCTGCCTGGGCGAAACTCTTTCCAAAAGATATCGTAGAAAAACACCCCTATCCAAAAGGAAAAATCTATGAAGACTTATATGTAATCAGTGACTACTTGAAAGAAGTGGAATCGGTTTGCGTTATTGATTTAGGTATCTACCATTATTATCGTAGACCAAACAGTATTACCTTATCAAACTTCAATAGTAAGCACTATGATTTTTATCATTCTATGAACCATTTGGAGGATGTTGTCCAGAAGTGCTATTCAGATAATAAAGATCTAGAAGATGCTATCATTGCTCGTTTATTCATCGGCAGTCTCCACATTTTCATTTTAATAACTGATTCTTCTAGAGAGGAAATAACTCGAATTCAAAGAAAAATTCGTCCATACCTAGGTAGAGTTATGAAAAATAAGCGGATTAGCCTGAAAAACAAGGTAATTTACATGATGTTATCTTTGACTCCGGGTTTGTATTATCGTTTTAAAAAAATAAAAAAGTCTCAGTAAAATATGAGAGGCTTGAGATTAGAAAAGGAAAAAAATGTTAAAGATAGAACGCGATAAACTGTTAATGGCAGTGGTTCTAATATTAGTTATATCTATGGACATTCTTAACACTTCGATGTTAGCATCTCTCTTGCTTCGTATCCCTAATGTTATTCCCTTTTTAGGAGTTCGTTTTCTTTATGTTAAAGAGTACTCTTTGACTTTTCTCATCTTTGCGCCTCTCTTGTTTCTGGTAGGATGTATGATTTATTTTAAGACTGGAAACCTGAATGCTTCGATGTTTATTTTTCTAAAGAAATACAGATTTTAATCAAATGGGTAAGTTCAATTCTTTGATATTTGATAATAGAGAGTTGTAAAGTTTTAAATATTTTTAATTAAATGATTGAAAGGGTTGGATGACTATTGTGATGAACAATCGTACTATATCAGAAAAAATTTATTTAATCACCTTATTTATATGGGTTGTTGTCACGTCATTAGTCACAACTACTTATTTTATTAGATTAGAGGGCTCTTTATCATTGTATAGGATCGTCCTCTATTTCACAATTGCTATGATTTTGATAAAAGAGTTGGTGAATCTTCCAAGAAGCTTGTATCACTTTAGATTTCATTGGGACCAACTGTTAATAGCAGTATTGTTCATTATTTCTATGTTTATAGTTGCAAAAAATCGAGAGGGGTTACTTGATTTAAATGTTCTTTTACTTGTTTTTTCTGCTAGAGATATAGATTTCAGAAAGTTATTAGGAACTTTCTCTTTTGCCACATTTCTAGTCCTTGTTTTGACGATTTTTGCTAGCAACATGGGCGTGATTTCGAATATGTTCATGAGGGCAGATGGTGGCTATCGTTTTAGTCTAGGGTTTAATTATGTTTCGTTTGCTTCACAAAGATTATTTTT
>OLNL01001711.1_pt1 | contig 19106 bp, 20 predicted proteins | sample 1672181 | NCBI WGS metagenome assembly OLNL01 (sample SAMEA3136656, study PRJEB25190) | human gut metagenome | biome: human gut; feature: human-associated habitat; material: faeces | place: Austria | collected 2013
GACGACGAAATCGAATTCTAACGAATTAGCGATTTCTGTCTCACTCTCACTTTAACAACTATTCTTCTTTTTTTAATCCAAGTCCTCTAAACCATCTGGATAATCCTTTTTTACTTTTGTGTTCGTCTCTTCCAATAGCTTTCTTAAGATCATCTTCGACTTGCAAGTGTTCTTCTGATTGAGTAGAAGCCGGCAACGAAACTTGGGCCTGATCAGTTGCTCCTTCCTCTCCTGATATTGTAGATTTGTTTTCATCCTCATTTGACTGATTTTTCTCTATCCGACTCTTGAAATCACGGGCCTCTTTTTGGTAAGCCATAAAGGTTGCAAAGGCCGTTTCAAATTCTACTTTTTTCTCCTCGAGTTCAGTTTTAGCAGAGGCGACCAATGCTTGCGCATCTACTAGCAGTTCAGATGAATTGGTAAACAGTTTTAGATGTCCTTTTGCTTGCGCTAATTGTTTTTGAGCAAGTTGAAGTTGGGTATGTGCCCCTTCAAGCTTAGATGCAGTCTCCTTCGCTGTATTTTGTAACGCTTCTAATTGCTTTTTATCTTCTTCTAATGCTAGAGTAACATTTTTCAAAGCTTCTTCTTTAGGGCTAATACTACCTTGTATCCGAGCCCGTGATACTGCCAGTGAGTTTTCGGCTTCCTTGACTTCTATCGACGCAGCCTGCCATTTCTTCATCGCTGAAGCTAGGTTGCGTTGAGCACGCGACAATAGTTGCTCATGACTTGCAAGAGAATTCTTAACATCGAATAAATGACCAGAAAGGATATTGATACGAGACTCTTGGTTAATCTTTTCGACCTTTAGGCTCTCCAATGTATTTTTTACAGCCTTCACATCTGCTTTTGTCGTCCTTGCATCGGCAACTTTTCTCATCCACTTGGTCAGTTCTTCACTGGTATAAAGGGATGCTCCTTCCTCAAAGAAAGCTGCTTGAGATACTTCTAAATCTGGATCATAGGTAACTGAAATGGCCTTGTATTGATTCCCCATCATGTGGACATAGTGTCCAACCTTAGCAAATAGCTCCGGTCCCACTTTTCTGGAAATCTGTCCAGGATCTAGCTGACTTTCATCTGTCGGTAAATCATATTGATGAGCCAGTTGATGATAGAGGTCTTTTTCACTATACCAGAAGGCAACAGCCTCCCTAGGCCGATAGCCCCAAGCAACATTTTTATTCTCTGGATAACTGGACAGGGCTTGTCGATCGTTTAGATAGTATTCTGTTTGGAGGTGACCAACCGGTAATTGATAGGGATCCACCAAAAGCTCCTCTAAACCTGTCTGGCGCCGATACTGATTAATGGTATCTACAATTTCTAATGCTTTTAGGACGTTATCTAATCTAGTAGCTTTTCCACCTGTCAGTTGGTCCTCTTCACGCCCACGACGGTATAGAGACAAGGCTTCGACAGCGCTTTGGTCACCGGCCGTAGCCCACTCTTGTAGCAAGGTCTCATAGCTTGCCTGTTGAAGATTGATGGGACTTAGCATTGCAGCTTCACGGACTTGTTCTAACTCTACCTCTTTTAGGGAAATTTGATAGGCTAATCGCTCAATTTTCTCCTGTGCACCAGCAATCTCACAAGAAACCTGCTTTAAGACCTGAGGCACATTGGCATGAGTTTCTGTCAGATTAACCACTAATGCTTGAGCTATTTTTAAATCATTTTGCGCCTGTCCCTCTTTTTGCTGTGCGTTGGCTAATACTGTCTCATCATTCTGGATGGGTTGTTTGGCTTTTCTCAATTCATTACCTGCAATATCTACAAGTAATTGTTGGGCAGCAATTTTATTCTCTTGATTCTTTATGGCAGAACCAACTTGGTGATCGGCTTCTGTTGCTTGGCGTACCTTCTCTTCTTCTAAAGTAACAACTGCTTCTGCAACCGCCACTTCATTTTCAGTTTTGCCAATGGAACTTTGATTGGAGTCTTGAATCCATGTTTCAGTGATTTGCAGGTTCGCTTCAGCAGCTTCAAGACCAGACTTGGCTACATTGTATTCAGATTGAGCTTGATTCAAGCGCAAACGTTGGTCTTCTACTCTTTTTTCAGCTTTTAACAACTGTTCATTTAAGATATCCATACCCATAAAACTTGTATCCATTCCAGTCACATCCGTCGATTGCTGATCAGCAGTATCCTTCTGAGCGATCTCCTCTGCTTGCGCCTTATGTCCAGCCAAACCTGAAAAGAGGGATGTCGCAGCGACACCCGTTGTAAAGACTGATTTTCCTATTTTTTTGCCCATTGCAAACACCACCAAAACTTTTTCATATCTGTTCTCTCTCCACTTTAGAATACCACATTTTGTTACCAATAACTAGTAGGATAAGGAAGATTTTTTATTATTTTTATGGTAAAAGAAAAACAGCACAGGCTGTTATTCTTCTTGTTTAATTTTCTCCAATATCTTCTCTTCTTCTGCTGTCAATTCATAGTTTTCTAGTAGGTCAGGGCGACGCTCTAAGGTCTTTTTCAAACTCTGATAAAGACGCCATTGACGGATATTTTCATGGTGGCCACTCATGAGGACATCAGGAACCGTCATTCCTCGATACTCATAGGGCCGAGTGTATTGAGGATATTCTAGAAGCCCAGACGAGAAACTATCATCCTGGTGGCTAGACTCTTTTCCAATCACCTCTGGAATCAAGCGAACTGTCGCATCAATCATGGTCATGGCAGCTAGCTCACCACCGGTCAAGACATAATCGCCGAGAGAAATCTCATCTGTCACCAAGGTCTTGATCCGTTCGTCGTAGCCCTCATAGTGACCACAGATAAAGATCAATTCATCTTCTTGAGCTAATTCTTCTGCGTAACTTTGATCAAAGGTCCGACCTGCTGGATCAAGTAAGATCACGCGCGGGTTCTTTTTCTCAATGGCATCAAAGGCATCGAAAATGGGCTGAGCGCGTAAGAGCATGCCCTGCCCGCCACCATAAGGTTCATCATCCACATGACGGGCTTTCTCTGCATTTTCACGGAAATTATGGTAGTTGATCTCAAGAAGTCCCTTTTCACGCGCCTTTCCGACAATAGAGTGCTCCAAAGGCGAAAACATCTCTGGAAAGAGGGTTAAAATATCAATCTTCATCGTCTAACCCTTCTAAGATGTCCACATCGACCCGATTACCTGGGATATCGATATTGAGGACCACTGGTGGGATATAAGGCAAGAGAAGGTCACGTTTGCCTTTCCGTTTGACCACCCAGACATCATTGGCACCTGGTTGCAGGATTTCCTTGATCTGACCGATGAGGTTGTCATTTTCGTAAACATCAAGGCCAATGATCTCGTGGTAATAAAACTCACCCTCATCCAAATCCGTCAAGTCTTCCTCAGCAACTTTGAGGCTATAACCCTTGAACTTTTCGATAGAATTGATATGGTACATATCCTTAAACTTGATGATATCAAAGTTCTTGTGCTTGCGGTGACTAGCAATGGTCACCGTTTGGACAAAACGATCCTTTTCATCAAAGAGAGCCAACTCTGCTCCTTTTTTAAAGCGCTCTTCCGCAAAGTCTGTTACAGATAGGACCCGCATCTCTCCTTGTAAGCCTTGGGTATTGACAATCTTCCCAACATTAAAGTAATTCATGATTTCTCCAGTGTAGTTTATTCACTCTATTTTATCACGTTCAGCAACAATTCTCAACGTTGCTCCCTGAGTGCTCCAACAAAAAAACGGGACAATGTCCCGCCTTTTTATTTTTCGTCAATAACGATTCTTACTTTTTTATCTTCAGTTGGGACAGAGTAGACAATCGTTCTTATCGCAGAAATGGTGCGACCTTTCCGACCGATCACTCGACCAACATCGCTAGGATCAAGGTCAAGGTGGTACTCCAAGAATTCAGGAGTATCTTCGATCTTGATGGTTAAGGCATCCGGTTGTGAAATCAAAGGTTTCACAATTGCAATAATAAGATTTTCAATCGTATCCATACATCAACCTACTTTATGATTATTTTGAGAATTTAGAATCGTGGAATTTCTTCAATACACCTTCTTTTGAAAGAATGTTGCGAACTGTATCTGAAGGTTGAGCTCCATCAGCCAACCATGCAAGAACGCGGTCTTCTTTCAAAGTAACTTGGTTTTCTTCAACAAGTGGATTGTAAGTTCCAACTGTTTCGATGAAACGACCATCACGTGGTGAACGTGAATCTGCTACGTTGATACGGTAGTAAGGTTTTTTCTTAGAACCCATACGAGTCAAACGAATTTTAACTGCCATTTTTATAAGTCTCTTTTCTATATTTTAATTTTCGGTGAAATAGACAAGCTATTTAGCACATAATCTATTATAACACATTTTATAGACCTGTCAAGAAAAAAACTTGACACTATTAAAAATTTTTTAATCGATCTCAAAATAATAAGATCCTTCATTTTTGGAATCCGATTCAATCACATAGTTCCCAGAGGGAAGACCGGATACATCCAAGTGCTTCCCTTCATATTCTTTGTGAAGGGAAGTCACTGTAATGGTAAAGGAAAATCCCTTAATTTGGCGGTAGGTAGCATAATCCAAGGTCAGAATCCCTCGAAGTTCTGTTTCTCCAGCTTTTTCAGCAGCCAGTAAGTCTCTTGCTAACTGATCTTCAAAATCGGGATTTTGGATTGGTAACTGAAGACGAACCTTGCTTACCTCGAGGCCTTGTTGATGAAATCGTTCTTTTATCTCTTGCTTTAATTGTTGAAATCCTTGAGATTCCGTAAAGGCTCTTTCGAAGAACGGTGCTACTAACCAACTGTTGTAATGTTGAGCCAGTTCTTCAGCCGTGTCATAATTTCTCCCAGTTTCTTCTTTTGATAGATGAGTTGCATCGGGAAAGTCAAACTGAACCATCTTTCCCTCAGCCCTTTCTTGATAGCTATAGGCATATTTGGTCGACATCCCATGGAGTTTAGCTGCTTTAAAATGTAGGTCTCCTTTAAATCCCGCTTCCTGATAAAAGCTAGAAATTTGCTCTTGGATTTCTTTTTCTTCTTGATTAGTAAAATAAAAGAGAAAACAAATCAAGAGAGCGACCACTGTGAAGAATACACGAGCCAGGTAGACGACCCATTTCTTGATGTTGAATAGTATTTGTTTAAATAAATTCATTTATCCATAATAACAAAAAACTAGCCCAAGAGCTAGTTTGTAATGGAATGAAATTTGAACAAAGCTTGTTCAGGTTGTTAGAGAGACGCTTATATTTGATGTTCCTCCACATCACCGCTACATTCAATCCAGGGATATTGCTTCATCAGATAGGTCCAAAAATGATACCACTCCTCTTTCTGATAGCTGATAGCGAGATAGTATTCCTTGTAGTCAAAATCCCTTAACACAAGAAAATACTTAGGAGGAAGAAGTGATTTGTTTCTACCAGAGTACCTACTATAACTATACTTTTGAAATTTCTGAAGTTGGATTTTCCAAATATCCTCATCTATTCTCAGATAGTCGAAACAAGAGCGATAGGTTATCAAATAGCCCTTATAAATCAGTAATTTTAGCCTCGGGTCTCTGAATTCCGCTTCCTTCTCTATTTCCTGCAAAGAGATTGATTCGTTCCATTCCTGAGAAAATTCTCTGCCTTTTCTGCTTGTTTTACAAATCAGACGAACAAATTCGAATACTTGCCGAATGAGAATAAAAGAAACCGTGCAGCCAAGCATGATCCAGGCTTGAAACCCTTTTCTTTCCTGAACAGTAGCTTGGTCCCAATCCATCCCATTCAATAAGCATAACAGATAGAAACCCGCGCCAGCTAATAGGAGGATATAAGCTAGTCGAATAAGAAATTGAAAAAATAAACTCTTTCTAATCATTTAGTGCTGTTTACACTCTCCTTCTTGTCAGGTCCATTCCTTTTCACCTCTAACTGAAAGCAACTGGTGTCAATACTGGGCTAATCCTTTCGCAAGAGCGCCAATAAAGCCTCATAAGAATACACTTCATAAGTCGGCACTGCTTGACTGGTATTTTCTTTGTGATCCGGATTGTACCAGACGGTATCAATCTCCGCAGCATTGCCTCCAGCGATGTCCGCCGTCAAAGAATCGCCAATCATGAGAGCTTGTTCCTTGGCAAATCCAGGGATCAGGTTCGCGATTTTTTCGTAAAAGGCCACTTCCGGTTTTTGAGTTCCTAATTGTTCAGAGATGAAAATTTCTTTGAAATAAGGGGTAATGGCTGATTGCTTCAAACGCCCTTGTTGAATGGCAGTAACGCCGTTGGTAGCACCATAGAGCTGGTAACCTCTTTCTACTAACTTGGCTAACAAGTCTTCTGCTCCTGGGAAAGTCTGTCCCTGTTGACAAATGAAGTCCTGGTAACGCAGAGCCATTTCTTCACCATCTACATCTCTACCAAAATGGGCAAAGGCAATGGCAAACCGGCTGTTAATCAAGTCTTTCTTGCTAATCTTCTTTTGCTCCAAATCTTTCCAGAGGCCTTGGTTCATGGGTTTGTAGTAATCTTTAAAGGCTTGAATATCTTGAACCTCCTGATCTTGGAGGAATTGCGTTAAGGCCACTTCCTCCGCTGTATCAAAGTCCAACAAGGTGTGGTCTAGGTCGAAGAGGAGATATTTATAATACAATTTACCAAAATTCCTTTCTAGGGGGGTGCAAGAGGTCAAAAGGGGGTGCAAATGATTTCTCCCTTGAACTCATTGTTTTCATTATACCACAGTTCAGAAAAAAGCAGTCACATCATATTGATATGACTACTCCGTTTTTGAAATGAAAATCTACTTCTTCTTTTGAAGCTATAATGACCTTTTCAACCATGGTGTACCAAAGTTTCTCATCAAACTCCGAGACTAAATCCCTATTTGACAAGTGTTGGATAAATACTCCCTTATTCCATAGATGAGGGCTTTGTTGACCTCACGACTTCACTTAACTACTTCGTTCATGATAAATCACTCTCTAGGAGAGATAAATTGGACTTAGTATCTTCTCGTATCCAGCACGATATTTGGAAAAAGACTGGGGTTTATTCAACAGTTGGCATGTCCAACAGCAATCCCCTTCTTGCGAAACTAGCTCTTGATAATGAATCAAAGAAAACTGTCACCATGCGAGCAAATTGGTCTTATGAGGATGTTGAAAGCAAGGTCTGGAACATTCCAAACTTAACAGACTTCTGGGGGATCGGAAGTCGAACTAAAGCACGGTTAAATAAGTTAGGTATTTTCTCCATCAGAGAACTCGCCAACAGCAATCCCGACCTCTTAAAAAAGGAATTTGGAGTCATTGGGGTGCAGCTCTGGTTTCATGCAAATGGTATTGACGAGAGCAATGTCAGAGAACCTTATAAACCTAAATAAACTGGATTAGGGAACTCACAAGTCTTACCTAAAGACTATGTTAAGCAATGGGAAATTGAACTCGTCTTAAAGGAGATGGCTGAGCAAGTAGCCATCAGATTACGACATGCAAAAAGAAAAACCACTAACGTGGCTATTTTTATCTGATACTCTAAGCAAGAGCAGAAAAGACCTATCAATGCTCAGATGAAGGTGGAACCTACTCAAAGTACAGCCGTACTCTGTGACCATGTGGTTAAGCTCTTTCGTAAGAAATACACTGGTGGTGCAGTCAGAGATATTAGTGTACGATACGATAACTTTGTCTCAGAAGATATTTTTACTTACTCACTATTCGATGATATAGATGTAATTGAAAAAGGGGAAATACTAGACAGAACCATTGATAATGTCAGAGAACACTTTGGCTTTCTTTCACTCCAAAAAGCATCAGCACTATTTGAAAACTCACGCGCCATTGAAAGATCTAAACTCATTGGCGGACATTCAGCAGGAGGCTTAGATGGATTAGCATGATTGACAGAAGTTACTTACCCTACCAATCCGCAAGGGAATACCAAGATAGAAAAATGGCCAAGTGGATGGGGTTCTTCTTGTCTGAACATTCCACTGCTCTTAATGAGACTGGCAATACAATCGACTTCAGTGATAAACTTCCACATGAAGAAAAAGTAATTCTCCTAAACCAAGTATACCTCAATAAATTAAAGGCAATCTTCACGACAACTGAAGGACTAATGATTGGTGAAATCACTGCTATCAACCATGACTTGATAGGTATTCAAGGTAAGGAAGTCTACCAATTTATCAAAGTCTCAGATATATTAACACTTGCTCTAGCGGAGGAATTAGATGATTAACCAGAATGACATACAATTTGATTACTTCAGCGAGAACTTCCATCGATTCGAGGAAGACTTCTACAAATACTCACTTCTCGATATTCCACTAACATTTATTACTGACGACATTCTTCATGTCATGACTTCAAACCAAAGAAGTTATTTCCGACTAAATCAACAAAAGGCTAAAGATAAGCGTGATCACTACTTTTTATTTGAAGTGAAGATGGTTGAGAACACGCGCAATTATAAGTACATTGGACACCGATATACACTTAAAACCTAGTCAGTTCAATTTTGACTAGGCTTTTAATTGAATCTAAAAAACTGAATTCTTAACTTCCTGAATACTTTAGAAATCTAAGTTATTCTCTTCTCTAAATACCTGCTTATCATCATCTGTACCACCACGAAGATACGTTGTTTCACCTCGATGAGCTATATGAACAATTGGAGATTTCCGTTTATCTGGATAATTATGCGTTCCTACAGAGTCGAACTCTTCGTAGTCTATGACATCAGAAACTGAGTAATTTTCAGTATCAAAATTTTCATCATTATGATAACTATCATATCCGTCATAACTATCACTGTCACTAACTTCTTCATAACTTGAATCAGTATCAACTAAACTTGCTAACAGTAAGGTTGCACCCGTAGCAAGAATCACTCCACCAATATTCAGGACTATTTTCCCAGTATCAGTCTTCGAAAATTCGATAGCATCTTCAATTGAGTCTGAAACTTTCCTTTTCAAGTTACCGATTAAACTGGTATTCTTCTTAAAGTTTGATAAGACATCCGAAATAGGAATCCAGAGGTTCATACGGTACTTCTTGTTTAACCTATCCCCAGCACTATAAACTTCAAGACTTGGACTGTCTTTTATCACAAAGTTTTCTTTAGCAAACTTCCATGCTCTAGGAATTGTTTTTTCGACTGAGCCTGTTAATTCAATGATAGCATAATTGCCTTTTGGAAGTATTACTTCTCTAAACCTATCAGGATTTTTTGGGAAATGACCAATACAAGTATAGTATATAAAATCACCATTTTCATCTGGAGGTGTAATAAATCCAATTGGTGCGTTATAGTCTGCAGAGACATACTTATAATAGTTTTTCCAAAAAGAGATGGAATTACTTGATTTTGAAGCGTGATTTTCTATGCCATACAGTTTTACCTCATTTTTCTCGACAATATTAATTCTCATAAAACCACTACTTTCTTTATAGAAATCATTTTAATAATTCAATAATGTTATCCTTTTTCTCCGATAACTAGGATTGTAAACTACAGTTCAAAAACAAAATTTGCTATTCTTTTAGCTGCTTTTTCAGTAGCTAAATCAATATCCTCTTTAGTCCACGTATCTTTAGCATAAGTCACGAGAGACTTGGCAATAGGGAACTTACTACCAATATAGCCATTACCTTTAGTAATATGATTTTCTTTCTTTGTTCTAAACCATGCATCTCCAATCCCACGGTTGATTTCTGATTCAAGTAAAATCTTATTGCCTAACATCTCAGCATATTCACGAAACTCATCTTGATCATTGACACCAATATCATGCATGATGTGTTCTCTGTTAATCCCACTTTGTGGCATGATATGCTCTATGTCTATATTTCCATCAAGCTGTAAATCCATACCATGTTCAGACGCAAAGAGGTACTCATTCACATATAGAATTGCATTTGAAACACCACTCTCTAAAAGGGTTTGCTTGACATTTTCATATTCAAAATTTGAACGTATATGCTCTCTAACTTTATCAATTAATAACTCTGTTGAAAATACATTAACTTGACTATACATCAAATTAATTTCTTCTAAAAAGCCTTTGAATAATCTATGACTGTAAGATAACTCAGACAATTCGATTAAGATGCCAATTCGCATCAGGTACTCTATATAACTTTTATCATCTCGGAAAAAGAGATAGCTACTCACGAATGGCTTTAAATTGCCGTTAAGCTGACTGACTACTCTACCAAGCGAAGTTTCTGATGTAAGAATGTAGGTATGAAGTATCTTTTTCAAATCATCTGTAAATACAGTATCATCATTTAGAAGGTCCTTATTCTTATTAAAGAATGCACGAATCCCTGGATTTCTTCTCTCAGCACCATTTTGTTGCGACAACTTAGTAAAGATATAATGAGTCATTAACGTGTTCAAATCGAGACTTGAACTATCTGCCCTATCTACTATCTCCTGCCAATTATTTTCAAATGTTTTTCTATCCGTTGCATTAGCAGTTGTTTTGGAAACAATAACTTCAATCGGTGTCAATGGAACACCAGTACCATTCAATGAGTTAAAGATATTGATTGCTTGGTCGGTATTAAAACTAGTAATAGTGATGACCTGACAGTGTTTTATGAAATGGTTAGCAAAATTAAGACAATTAATAGTACTCAACTCATTGCAAGTGTTGTAGAAATATCGGAAATTTTTGTAAAAGTTTGTATAGCGATTGTCTTTTTGGCGACGATATATTTGATGAACATTCTGTTTGATTTCTTCAAAATTATGTCCAAGTAATATAGGCTCCATATCAGAAGAATATTTTTCTGATATAGAATCATTAATGTACTTTATGTTTTCAGCAGTTGGAAATAAAAGTCCATCCACAAAATCATATAGCTCATCCTCAGTCAAATTAAATAGCAATGAAGCGATTTTTTCTTTTAGTCTATTTAATCTCTTAATAAGGCTTGCACCGTCTACATCATCACGGGGTTGGATAGCTAATTCGTTCTCGATTTTAAGCAACAAAGCTTTTAATAACAACATAAAAGTAGTAGTTCTTTGTTGGCCATCAATAAGTGTAACATCATGTTCCTCACCAGATTCTTGGGCAATCAATACTGCTCCAAAGAAATAATTATCTTGTGAGTCTTTATCGAAGTTTTCCATATGCTGATTGATGTCTTCAATTAATTGGTCACATTGAGCTACCTGCCAAGTATATGGTCTCTGGTAGCTTGGAATATAAAACTCAGACTTTGAAAAATATTTTTCTATTGCTTGTAGATCTGGTTTGATATCATTTCGCATAACAGGCTCTCATTTCTTTTATTTTTGTCTCTACATAATGGGACTATTCTTACTTCATATTATACCACGAAAACACTTACAGCAATATAGAAAATGGTAGGAACACAGAAACTGTGTCCCTACCAATATTAATTATGAAAAAGCTGACCTATTACTTATCATTCTTTCTGAAGTCTGGCAACTCCTCAAATTTAGTTAGTTCAAAGACGAATGCCTTATCCTCTGGGATATGAATACCATCCACTTTATAGCGTTTGGTTTCATTCCACTCTGGCATGATATGCATCAATGTCTCTCTTAGGTTCTTGTTCATCATTTGAACAGTACGTTTCTGTTCACTTTCAGGTTTTGAGAAACTAAAAGAACCTCGAGTTTTAGCTCTACAAACCTGAATTCCCATTACCTTGGTCTCTTTGTTAAAAGCAATTAAAACATGGGAAGGATAGTCGAGTTCTTGAACAATTCTCTTACTAAAAGTTATAAAATTTTTGTTAACTGTCATACTGAATTCAAATCGTGAACGTTCAACTGTTACTACTTCTAGGTTAAAATCTTTAAAACGCATATTAATTCCTTTTTCTTATTTAAAAATATCGTAGATGTCTTTTGACTACCAACTGGGATCAAGCACAATAAAATCCCTCAACATACCAGACTTGATTTTCTTGATGTAGAGTTTAGGTGCATTTACTTTTGATGTAGATTTCGATTTTCTTCTTGGTTGTTTAAGTAATTGCTGCACTAACTCCCACCTAGAATCTGGAATGATTGAGGGTATGCCATTTTTTAGTCGGTATTTGGGCTTCTCACCATTATTTTTGCGAGACTTATGACTGAAGCAATCAACAGTAAAAGTCTTCTGCATGATGATTTCTCCCTTGTACTTCTCGTTTTTGAGTATATTGTAGATAGCTAGGTTTGACCATGTGCCCAGTCCAGTAACTGTAGGTATCTTATTTTTCATCAACGATTCAGCAATCTCTCGTGCAGACATACCGTCAATATAGGAGTCATAAATGAACTTCACAATTTTAGCTTCTGAATCATCAATGACAATACGGCCATATTGGTCTTTGGTATAACCTAATAAGTTGTGCGTAGGAATGATTGGGATACCACGCTTGAATCTTTCAATAACCGACCATGTTATTGACGCACTCTTTTGCTCACTCTCGCCTTGAGCGACAATAGACATAACACCTAAGACGAATTCACTGTTAGTATCTAGTGTATTGAGGTTAATATCCTCTATGTAGATACCGACAGGATTAGGTAAAGCCTTCAGCTCACGGTAGATGCCTATAAAATCTAACTGATTACGGGCAAATCGACTGACGCTCTTGACGATTATCAAGTCGATATTACCTGCTCTACAATCTTCAAGCATCTGTAAGAATTGTTCACGCTTTTTGATGGTTGTTCCAGAAGCACCTTGGTCTGCATATATTCCAGCTAACTTCCATTCTGGGTTGTTATTGATTTTCTGGGTATAGGTCTGCTTTTGAAGTTCAAAACTCCCAGATTGAGATTCATCAAAAGTACTGACACGACAATAGGTTGCCACACGCATTTTTTTCGTCTTTATATCAGTATATTCATTTTTAGCTGGAATAATTTCAACGACTCGTTCATTCTCAAAAGCTTCACGAATCCGTTCTTGCTGACGAGTTGTTTTTCTAGTATTCCTTCTTACCATAGTAGTTTACCACCTTTCTAGAAATCTACACTAATATATCGAGGTATGCAGAAATTACTAAGAATATACAAAAAAGACCTATACACAATGATAGGTCAAATCAAATTTATACATTATACCAAACCGATAAATCTTCATCTGAAAGATAGTACTTCCAAGCGACCGAAAAACCATAGAGATGTTTATAATCTTCATACCATTCAACATAGAGTGGTAGACCAACTGGAGTCTCAGAAACCTCATCCTCCATATAGGAGTATGGATGAGAGGCTAGGCCAATATCGTATTCCTTCACTTGCCAGTTATAACCATCCTGATGTTCTCCGCCTAGATTATCAATCAGTCTTGCACTTCTAAAGTCTATGTCCGTACAGAGACAAAGTTGCTTAAAATCTACAAAATCTGTCTGGTGGGGCTTAATAAAATAAGAACCTTCAACAAAATACTTACTACCATCAGCAGGATAATTTGTCTTAACAAACATTTTAATGGGTTGTTGATTTAATTCCAACCAAAAATGTCCGACTGGCGTTTTTAATAAATCATAAGCAACAGAAGAATCCGCAGGTAATTTTTCTTTCGATAAATCACAAATCAAACCGTTTTGGGTTAATTCATTAACCGTTTCTTCCACGTCTTGCGTCATGCTAGGTAATTTTTTAGAAACAGCTTTTATTTTGCTTAAAGGAAATGGTGGTTTATTGGCTTGACTTTGAAACACGTTGATGACCTGTGCTTCTTTTTCAAGCTTCTGTTTTCCAACTGGCACAGAAACCCAATCACCTTCACTAATTGATTCATCAGGGCAATAATAAGTATAGGGCTTCCCATTCTGATGATAAGCAACTTGGCAAAAACGTAGTTCCTTGTTAGGTTTCCATAACAAGGCAGGCTCCAAGGGACGTATTTTGAAATAATGGATGTCTTCTTTGTCCCACCAATCATCATGCACCCACTGGTTACAGAAAGGACAGAAATACTCATCGTAGTCATCCAAATAACACTGGTTTGCGCCACAAATCTTGCAATCACTATCTTCATCAATGAATCCATCGAGTTCAACACCATTAATAAATAGTGCATAATCTTCTTCTGATTCAAAGACATGCGGATCTACAGAATGTTCGGCAAAGGTCAACCAGTCATCAAGTGATTGACCTGAAATTCCATAAATAATTACCTCAGACCATCGCTCCTTCAAGGATTTTCCATCATAAATCTTAGCCTTAAAAAGCTCGTCAATTTCTTTAAATCGTTTACTATCTGGACTGTCAGACAGCCCCAACCAATAGGGCTCATCTACATGATCAGAAACGCTAATAAATCTAAGCACCTCACCACTATCACTCTCAAAAGCAAAACTAATCTCATCCACTATTTTTCCTGCTTTTATTTCTTGTAAGAGATAGTCAAGCAGGAGTCGTGAAATCTCTACACCAAAATTAGTAGCAGTTTTATGAGGAATCCCCAAGGAAAAAGAGCTTGCTTTAAATGAGAAGTAACCATTGACCAATTGCACTTGAAAAGTATCTCCATCAAATAGCAATTCACTGAGCCACCACTTAGACAAACCATCCATACTCTCTACCACAAAATGACTTACTCCCTGACAGGACAAATTCCAAACCAAAGCTGGTGCATTTGAAATATCGGATAAGGTGTAGTCTTCCTCAATCGTCATCTCTAATGTATTTAATTGACTATCAAAAGAAAATGAACCTATAATAAAGTCATGAAAACCATCTTTTTTTTCCAAATAATCTTGCAACTGTTTCGATTCTGTCACATAAGCACGCCGTTTTGTCCACATAACTTTCTCCTGACTATACTTTAAAAAATCTCGGTAAATTTAATTCGTCCGCCCACGGAATCCAAGGCACTTGATTATCCTTCAGGAAATACCATAAGAGATGATCTTCATCAGAGAGGTCATCTTCGATTAGCTGTTGGCCTTCAGACCAAACATAAAAGTCATCTCCAAGCAAGGCTATCCTTTCTTGGATACCTTGTTCCCAATAAAATCTAGAGACATAAAGGTCATTTTCTTCAACAGCATACCATTCAATAGAATGGTCTAACGTCAAGGTGCGGTGAATTGCCGCTATTGGATAGTCCGATTTAGTTGAAAATTTAAGAACTACCCTACCATCAGCCAAGGTCTTATATGAAAAGCCATAACTGTAATAGATATACTCTCCAAATTTCTCTTTGTATTCATTCAAACTAGTTACACCAACTATCTTATTGAAGCTAATGTAGGGTCTATCTAGAGGGTTATCCTTATGAATTGGATAATAGTCAATAAAAAATTTTTCAAGAAATTCTCTTGAACAAATCACTTGCTGAAAAACAAAATTTGCCATTTTTACTCCTAAATAGTTGAGCCATTTACTAAAATCATTATAACACAGTGTGTTTATTGATTGACACTTTCTAACGATTTACTACTTTTTAACGTTTACTATTTTACAAATATCGCATAAATAATTAAGAGCATATTGGATATTAGGCTCTCTCATAAGAAAAGAAAAAAACCTTGAAACCTAATGATTTCAAGGCTTTTATTACGTTAAATTGTATCACTTATTATCTTCTTATTTCAAAAAGTAAAAATGTATATGTCATTACAAACGATCCTTCAATTTTTCTACAAATAAATAGGCTGCTGGGCAAGTGAGGGTATTCTTGATAGTCAGATGGTTGATCTGGTAGATTTTCTTGCGGTCTGTATGAGGGAATTCTCGACAAGCCTTGGGACGCACATCATAGATAGAACAGAGATTATCACCACCCAAGAAAGGGCAAGGCATAGCTTTAAAAACCTTGTCGCCATCTTCATCCACTTGAAGAAATTCAGCCTCAAAAGCAGGCAACTTCATCTTGAAATACTTGGCAATGCGCGTGATATCCGCTTCTTTAAAATCGGGTCCTAGGGTCTTACAGCAGTTGGCGCAGGCGGTACAATCAATTTCTTGAAAGACTTCATCGTGAATCTCTTGCGCTATTTTATCTAAATTCTTAGGTGGCTTCTTTTTCAGATTCGCCAATACCTTACGATGCTCCTTTTGCTTTTGAAGCGCTAACTGATGGTATTTTTCTAAGTCAATTTCTTGAGACATAAACTACTTTCTAATTGCTAAATGGATAAAAGCATTATACCATACTCAACAAAAAAGAGCAGGTTAAAACAAATGGAAGATACCATTCATTCTATCCTACCCTCAAGATCTTCGATTAAGAGAAATTCAATTTCCCATAGTAGCTACTTTTCCATCGCCTCATGACTTTTATCAGACGCTTTTGAGCTTGGACATATTGGCTTATTCTTCATAAGAACTTAGGCTTTTGGACCTTTCTCATCCAAACTCCAAGTTTCCTCAATGTAAGGAATGAATTGAGCCAAGGTCTCTTTATCCCCTTCAAAAGACATCAAGTATACCTTATCATCCTTTTGGAAGACCCAAGTAATGAGGTACTGTCCAGATTTAAGGATAATATTCAGCTGCAAGGCTTCATTCCCTGAGACAGTGGTCTTCGCTCCCCACATTTTCTCTACTTCTTTATTGTCATTCCAATAGTAAGCAATTCGGTTCGCAATCAACTCTGCGTTGAAGACTTCTCCTTCACCGACATTCGCTTTCTCTTTGGTATACCCATTCATAGTAACGATATTATAAGCACTTCCATCCGTAAATTGAATGCTGTCTCCACCATCTATATCTGTAAATTTAATCCACTTACTTGGAATATCGATATAACCATAATCGGCAGAACCAACCCGTTTGGTTTCGACAGAACTCTTGGTATCATCCGATGATTTTGACTCTACCTTACTAGATGTTTTTTTGCTAGATGATTTTTTACTCTTTTTCACCACCTCAGTGGAACTAGACTCAGATGACAATGGTTTTCTAGACTCTTTTTTAGGAGTGCTACAAGCTACAAGAGCAACAGCTGACAAGACCAAAACGGTCGCAAGTAAGAACTTATTTTTCATCTTCCCTCTCCTTTGTGATGGATTTTGATACCTCTAGTTTATCATGTTCTACTTAGATTTGAAAGCACTATTTGTCTAGCCCGATAGAAAAACGTCCCTATCGGGACGTTCCATTTGTTCTATTATTCCAAAGAAAGGCTTATTCCTCATCCATTGACAGAACTGACAAGAAGGCTTCCTGTGGTACTTCTACTGAACCGATAGCTTTCATTCGTTTCTTACCGGCTTTTTGTTTTTCAAGAAGCTTGCGTTTCCGTGAGACGTCCCCACCATAACACTTGGCTAAGACGTTCTTCCGAAGGGCCTTGATATCTGTACGAGCCACGATCTTATGACCGATGGCTGCTTGGATAGGCACTTCAAACTGTTGACGAGGGATAATCTTCTTGAGTTTCTCAACGATCAACTTACCACGTTCATAGGCAAAGTCCTTGTGAACGATAAAGCTGAGGGCATCGACAGTATCGCCATTGAGAAGGATATCCATTTTAACCAATTTAGAAGGACGGTATTCAGACAACTCATAGTCAAAGCTCGCATAGCCACGAGTAGAAGATTTCAATTTATCAAAGAAATCAAAGACAATTTCAGCCAGTGGAATCTGATAGATCACATTAACCCGATTTTCATCAATGTAGTCCATAGTTACAAAGTCCCCACGTTTACGTTGGGCCAATTCCATGACAGCTCCAACAAACTCTTGCGGCACCATGATTTGTGCTTTGACATAAGGTTCTTCAATTGAAGCAATCTTGGTTGGATCTGGGAACTCAGACGGGTTGGACACATCCAGCACTTCTCCATCTGTCAAATTGACCTTGTAGATTACAGACGGAGCTGTCATGATCAAGTCAATATTGAACTCGCGCTCCAAGCGTTCCTGGATAACGTCCATATGAAGGAGTCCCAAGAAACCACAACGGAAACCAAAACCAAGGGCTTGAGAAGTTTCCGGTTCAAATTGAAGACTAGCGTCATTCAATTGCAATTTTTCCAAAGCTTCACGAAGATCATTGTATTTGTTAGATTCGATCGGGTAAAGACCAGCAAAGACCATTGGATTCATTTGTTTGTATCCATGAAGAGGCTCAGCTGCTGGATTGGTCGCTAGGGTCACCGTATCCCCGACACGGGTGTCCGCAACAGTCTTGATAGAAGCCGCGAGATAACCAACATCTCCTGTCGCAAGGTAATCACGACCAACCGCTTTAGGAGTAAAAATCCCTACTTCAGTCACATCAAAGGTCTTGCCATTGCTCATCAACTGGATGGTGTCGCCAGGCTTCACCATACCATTGACCACCCGAACTTGAAGGATAACTCCACGATATGGGTCGTATACTGAGTCAAAGATCAAGGCTTGCAATGGAGCGGCTACATCTCCAGTAGGAGCTGGAACTTTCTCGACGATTTGTTCCAAAATCTCTTCAATCCCGATACCAGCCTTGGCAGAAGCAAGGACTGCCTCGCTGGCATCCAGACCAATGACGTCTTCTACTTCTGTTCGTACCCGTTCTGGATCTGCAGCTGGCAAGTCGATTTTGTTAATGACTGGAAGAATTTCCAAATCATTATCCAGCGCGAGATACACATTGGCTAAGGTCTGCGCCTCAATCCCTTGAGCCGCATCCACTACGAGAATCGCACCCTCACAGGCAGCTAGCGAACGAGAAACCTCATAGGTAAAGTCCACGTGTCCTGGTGTGTCAATCAAGTGGAAAATATAGGTCTCCCCATCTTTAGCTGTATAGTTCAACTCGATGGCATTAAGCTTGATGGTAATCCCACGTTCCCGTTCCAGGTCCATGCTATCTAGGAGTTGGGCTTGCATCTCCCGACTAGACACGGTTTCGGTTTTTTCTAAAATTCGATCGGCCAAGGTTGACTTTCCATGGTCAATATGGGCGATGATCGAGAAGTTCCGAATCTTCTCTTGTCGTTTTTTTAATTCTTCAAAATTTGGCATAATCATCTTCCTAGTAAATTTAATCGTACTCTTCATTATAACAAAAAAGATAGGCCTTTGCCTATCTTAATTCATTATTTTCAAAAATCGCTTCTGCGTTTTATTTCCCTCATAGCCTATGTGTTCGTAAAAGATATGGGCTTCTTTTCGATGAGATGCAGAATTTAAACGGATAAAAGCATAATG
>OLNL01001712.1_pt1 | contig 19089 bp, 17 predicted proteins | sample 1672181 | NCBI WGS metagenome assembly OLNL01 (sample SAMEA3136656, study PRJEB25190) | human gut metagenome | biome: human gut; feature: human-associated habitat; material: faeces | place: Austria | collected 2013
TTCTTTCCCCTATTTCTTCAAAGAAATAGGGCCCCGCCCGGGAGGGCCAAGTTCCCGCCCGTTCCAACGGCGATGAAGGCGATGAAAAAGCCCCCCTCAAATCTCCAACGTCATCTGCCGGTCCCCCTGATCCTCCGCCTTCAGCAGCGCCCCGGCGGCAGGCAGACTGCGGGCCCGGTAGCGGGACTGGTTCACCAGGCTGGTCTGTCCCAGCGGGGCGGCGTGGTCCACCTGGTAGGATTTCTTCAGGGTCATCACCTGAACTCCCTGGGTGGACCGGGTGGTTTTCACCGGAATGCCGTCGGTCTGGAAGAGGAGAGCCCGGCCCTCGGTGGAGTAGAGGACCACGTCCTCCTCCTGCCCCGCCGGAAGGGCCAGCACGTCCTTTAAGGGGCTCTTGTCAGAGTAGGCCCCCGTGAGCTTCTTCCGGCGGGTCACCGTCTGGTAGCTGGCCAGGGGTACCCGGGCCACCTTACCGTTGGCAAAGAAGAACAGGAGCTGCCCGGTATAGTCCCCGGCCAGGCCGGCCCAGAGGATGGTCTCCCCCTCCTCCATCTCCAGCTTGGCGGGGAGATAGTCCCCCAGGACGCTGGCCTTGCTGTCGTCAAAGGCATGGGCGAAGGCCTTGTAGCACTGCTGCCGGTTGGTGAAGAAGAGGAGCTCCGCGGCGCTGGTGGTCTCCCAGTGGAAGGCCGGGCCGTCCCCCTCCTTGTATTTCTGCTCCCCCGACATCCGCAGGGACTGGGGGGTGATCTTTTTGAAGTATCCCTCCCGGGACAGGAACAGGTGGACCGGGTAGGAGGGCACGTCCTCCTCCTCCGGCACCTCCTCCGCCAGCTGATCCTGGAGGAGAATCTCCGTGCGGCGGTCCTGCCCGTGGGCTTTCTTCACCGCCTCCAGCTGCCGGATGATCTCCTTCTGAATCCGGGCGGGCTTGGCGATGAGGTCGGCCAGGTCGGCGATGTCCTTTTCCAGCTGCTCGGTCTCGGCGGTGCGCTTTAGGATATACTCCTTGTTGATGTTGCGCAGGCGGATGTCCGCCACATACTCCGCCTGGACCTTGTCCAGCTGGAAGCCCTCCATCAGGTTGGGCACCACCATGGCGTCCTTTTCCGTGCCCCGGATGATGGCGATGGCCTTGTCAATGTCCAGGAGAATGGCCCCCAGACCCCGGAGGAGGTGGAGCTTCTCCTCCTTCTGCCTCAGGGTGAACTGGGCCGACCGCCGGACGCAGTCAGACCGCCAGGCGGTCCACCGATCCAGAATCTCCCCCACCCCCATGACCTTGGGCATGCCATCCACCAAAATGTTGAAGTTGCAGGCGAAGGAGTCCTGGAGGGGGGTGGTGCGGAAGAGCTTCTGCATGAGCTTGTCCGGGTCGGTGCCCCGCTTCAGGTCAATGGCCAGCTTCAGGCCCGACAGGTCGGTCTCGTCCCGCATGTCGGCCACCTCCCGGACCTTGCCCAGCTTGATGAGCTCGGCCACCTTGTCCAGGATGGCCTCGGCGGTGGTGGTGTAGGGAATCTCATAAATTTCAATGAGGTTTTCGCTCTTCACATACCGCCATTTGGCCCGGACCTTAAAGGAGCCCCGGCCGGTGCGGTAGATGTTCTCCATCTCCTTCCGGTCGTAGAGCAGCTGTCCCCCGGTGGGAAAGTCCGGGGCCCGGAGGGTGTCCAGCAGGTCGGCCTCGGGGTGCCTGATCCGGGCGATGGCGGCCTCGCAGACCTCGGTGAGGTTGAACCCGCAGAGGTTGGAGGCCATGCCCACGGCAATGCCCATGTTGGCCGAGACCAGAATATTGGGAAAGGTGGTGGGCAGCAGCACCGGCTCGGTGAGGGTGCCGTCGTAGTTGGGCACAAAGTCCACCACGTCCTTGTCAATGTCCCGGAAGAGCTCCTCACAGATCCCGTCCAGCTTGACCTCGGTGTACCGGGAGGCGGCGTAGGCCATGTCCCGGGAGTAGACCTTGCCGAAGTTGCCCTTGGAGTCCACCGGCGGGTGGAGCAGAGCCCCATACCCCCGGGAGAGACGGACCATGGTCTCGTAAATGGCCCCGTCCCCGTGGGGGTTGAGCTTCATGGTGGCCCCCACCACGTTGGCCGACTTGGTGCGGCCCCCGGTGAGCAGCTTCATCTGGTACATGGTGTACAGCAGCTTCCGGTGGGAGGGCTTAAACCCGTCAATCTCCGGAATGGCCCGGGAAATGATGACGCTCATGGCGTAGGGCATATAGTTGATTTCCAGGGTGTCGGTGATGGGCTGCTCCAGCACCTCGGCGTGCAGCCCCATCACCCCCTCGGGATTGACCCGTTTCTTGCCCTGGTCAGATGATTTTTTTCTTGCCATATTCCTGTTGTTCCTCTGTTGTAGATTCCCCCTGGGGGGGCACACCAGCGGGCCCGCTTACAGGGGGCCGTGGCACTTGGGGCACTGGTTGGCGTTGGCGGGCAGGAAGAACAGAATCTTCCCGCAGTGGGGGCACCGGCCCCCCAGGGCGATGAGCAGCAGGCCCAGCGCCGCCATGGCCAGCCCCACCCAGAGCTTTGTGAGAATGATAAAGACACAGCCGCAGCCGATGATGGTCCAGCCTGTTTTTCTTGCTTGCCTGTGGTCCATACGCCAGTCTCCTTTCTATCCTGGGGCGGCCCGGCGGTCAGGAAATGTCCGCCAGGTCCAAATATTTATAGCCGTTTTCCGCAATGTGCTCCTTCCGCCCCTGGGCATTCTCCCCCAGCAGCAGGTCAAAGACCTGGGCGGTGGCCTCCGCCTCGGCGGGCATCACCCGGATCAGGCGGCGGGTGTCGGGGTTCATGGTGGTCATCCACATCATCTCCGGGTCGTTCTCGCCCAGGCCCTTGGAGCGCTGGATGACGGGCTTTTTCCCGTCGATCTGGGTGAGAATCTCCGCCTTTTCCTTCTCAGAATAGGCAAACCAGGTTTTCCCCCCGGCGTTGATCTCATACAGGGGGGACTCGGCGATGTAGACATACCCCTCCTGGATCAGGGTGGGAGTCAGCCGCCAGAGCATGGTGAGGATGAGGGTGCGGATCTGATAGCCGTCCACGTCGGCGTCGGTGCAGATGACAATTTTATTCCAGCGAAGGTTGGCCAGGTTGAACAGGGACAGGTCCTTGTTGTGCTTGTCATTGACCTCCACCCCGCAGCCCATGACCTTGAGCAGGTCGGTGATGATTTCACTCTTGAAAATCTTGCCGTAGTCGGCCTTCAGGCAGTTGAGGATCTTGCCCCGGACGGGCATGATCCCCTGAAACTCCGCGTCCCGGCCCAGCTTCACCGAGCCCAGGGCGGAGTCCCCCTCCACGATATACAGCTCCCGGCGGGCCACCTCCTTGGTCCGGCAGTCCACGAACTTCTGCACTCGGTTGGCGATGTCCACCGAGCCGGCCAGGCTCTTGCTCTTGATGCTCAGCCGGGCTTTCTCCCCGGCCTCCCGGCTGCGCTTGCTCACCAGGATCTGCCGGGCGGCCTCCTCCACCGCCTGGGGATTCTCCAGCAGGAAGATCTGCAGCTTTTCCCGCAAAAACTCCGTCATGCCCTCCTGGATAAAGCGGTTGTTCACCGCCTTTTTCGTCTGGTTCTCGTAGGAGGTCTGGGTGGAGAAGTTGTTGGAGACAAAGATCAGGGTCTCCTGGACGTCGGGCCAGGTGATCTTGGCCTCGTTCTTGTTGTACTTGTTGTTCTGCTTCAGCCACCCGTCCATGGCGGAGAGGAAGGCCGAGCGCATGGCCTTCTCCGGGGCGCCCCCGTGCTCCAGCCAGGAGGAGTTGTGATAGTGCTCAATGATATGATGGGCCGGGCAGAAGCAGAAGGCACAGGAGAGCTTTACCTTGTAGTCCGGCTTGTCCGGCCGGTCCCGGCCGGTGCGCTCCCCGGTCCAGAATTGGATGGGGGTGTGGGGGGCCTGGCCGGCCAGCTCGGCCACATAGTCGGCAATGCCGTTTTCGTAGGTGAAGAGGGTCTCCTCAAAGCCCCGCTCCCCCTGGTTCCTAAAGCGGAAGACCACCCCGGCGTTCACCACCGCCTGGCGGTGGAGGATGTCGGTGAAGTAGTCTGTGGGGATGTCCGTCTGGGTGAAGACCTCCAGGTCGGGCAGCCAGGTGATGGTGGTGCCCGTCTTCTTCCGGTCGGCGGGGGAGACCTTCATCTCTCCCACCAGGCTTCCCTTTTCAAAATGCAGGTCATACCGCTTGCCGTCCCGGCGGACCACCACGTCCATAAACCGGGAGGCATACTGGGTGGCACAGGCGCCCAGGCCATTCAGGCCCAGGGAGTATTCATAGTTGTCCCCGGCGGCGTTGTCGTACTTGCCCCCGGCGTAGAGCTCACAGAACACCAGCTCCCAGTTGTATTTGCCCACCTTTTCGTTCCAGTCCACAGGGCAGCCCCGGCCAAAGTCCTCCACCTGAATCCGGCCGTCCCGGAACCGGGTGAGGATGATCTCCTTGCCGTAGCCCTCCCGGGCCTCGTCGATGGCGTTGGAGAGGATCTCGAACACCGCGTGCTCGCAGCCCTCCAGCCCGTCCGAGCCGAAAATCACCCCGGGCCGCTTCCGCACCCGGTCGGCCCCCTCCAGCATGGAGATGGATTCGTTGCCATATTCCCGTTTGCTCTTTGCCATGGAAGTTCTCCTTGTCCTATGAAAATGGGCCCATGGGCCCAAGATCGTCATATAATACCCTTTATCTTAATCCATTTTTCCGCGGTATGTCAAGGGGAATCCTGGCAGGCCCCGGGGGCAGAAAAGCAGCCAGCCTCCTGGGAGGCTGGCTGGGATGAAAGGGCGGAGGGATCAGTCGGTCAGGTACCGGTGGAGCATCACCGCGACCTGAGCCCGGGTGGTGGTGGACTTGGGGGAGAGGGTGGTGCCGGTGGTACCGGTGATGATGCCGTGCTCCACCGCCCAGGTCATGGGGGTCACCGCGTAGGAACCCACCTTGTCCTTATCGGTGTAGGCATTCAGGTTGCCGGACACGGCCACATTGTCCCCCATGGTGTCCGCGTAGCGGTAGAGGATGGTGGCCAGCTGCTCCCGGGTCACATAGGCGTTGGGGCTGAAGGTGGTGTCCGAGGTGCCGTTGACCACCCCCATCACATTGCCCCAGACCACCGCGTTGTAGTAATAGGCGCCCACGTCCAGGTCCTCAAAGTTGGTGGTGACCGTCACCTCGGGGCTGCCTGCCGCCCGGTACAGAACCGTCACCAGCTGGGCCCGGGTCATGGGGGAGTTGGGGGCGAACTTGGTCTCCTCCACCCCGCTGACCAGTCCGAAGTGGTAGGCAAAGTCCACCGCGTCGGCCGCCCAGAGGCCCACCGTGGTCTCCGTGACATCGGTGAACTGCTCCGAGTGGGTCTTGCTGGTGACATAGAAGGAGAGGGTATCCTCCACCTGCTTGCCCGACTGGGTGATCAGCGTCACGGGAAGGGTCACCCGGCCGGAGAAACCGGCGTCCGGGAGGTAGCTCAAGGTGGAGACATGGTACTCGCCGTTGCTGGCGGCGTTGGTGTAGTAGCGGGCGCCCTCCTCGGCCACCCCGCTGCCATGGGCCAGGTCCCGCAGCAGCTGGCCGGCGGAGGGCTTGCCAAAGAGCACCGCGGCCACCGGGTCGGCGTCCCCGCTGTGGAAGAAGTCCGAGCCGGTGAAGGTATAGCCGGTGCAGTCACATGGGATATCCTCCCCGTCAGGGGGCTCCACAGCCTGTCCGCTGACCACCACTTCCAGCCGGCCGTAGTAGACCTGGTCCCCATAGGCCAGGAAGTTGATCCCATAGGTCCCCGCCTGGAGGGGGGTGAAGGACACGTCGGCCAGGTGATTCCCGTCGGCCTCCCGGCTGAGATAGTACTCCACCTCTCCCCTGGCCGACAGGGTGCCCGCGGCAGCGCCGGTGACGGAGTTCATGTCAAAGACCACATGGGTCAGGCCGGGGATGGCGGGGGTCAGCAGAGAGTCCCCATCCCCCTGGAGCAGCTGGTCCAGGATGGACTGCTTGCCCTCCAGATCCATGAGCTTGTCCAGGGTGACGCTCCCCTTCGTCAGCTCGTGGGCCGCCCCCACGGTGGTACCGGGGTAGACCTTGACGCCATAGCGGCAGCTGCCGGTGAGCACCTGGGTGCTGTCGGTCTTGCTGGTGGCGGTGACGGTACAGGTCACCGTCAGGTCCGACAGGGTCACAGGCTGGATCAGCTGGGTGTCCTGGGTGCCCAGCTCCTTCTGGGCGCTGTCGGTCCAGCGGTAGGAGAGGGTGTAGGCGTCGGTGACATCGGTGGCGCCGCTGCGGATGGTGACCACCGGGGCCTTCAGCACCGTATCCACGTACTGGCCGCCGCTGGTGGTCACGGTGGTGGCGGACAGGGAGAGGACATCATCGGCAGAGGACGCCCCCTGCTTGGTGACGGTGAGCTGATAGGTCTCCATCACCGGCGTGCCGTTCTTGCTGCCCTCCTTGGACAGGGCCACAATCTCCGCTGTGCCCTCGGACACTGCGGTGACCAAGCCCTTCTGGGTGACGGTCGCCACCTTGGGGTTGTCGGTGGTCCAGGTGACGGTCTGGTCCCCCTGGGTGCCGTGGGCATAGACCACCTCCGCCTCCAGCTGGCGGGTTTTGCCCACAGGGAGGGTCTCCGGACCGGCGGGGGTGATGGTGACATCGGTGACATAGTCATCCTCCACGGTGACGTTGCACACCGCCAGGTAGCCGCCCACGGAGGCGGTGATGGCGGTGGTGCCTTTCTTTTTCGCCGTAATGGTCACGTTCCCCTTTTTATGATCTTGGTCAGAGAGGGTGGCCACGCTGGTGTCGCTGGATTTCCAGGTGATCCGCTGGTCCTGATACTCGCTGGAGCGGGTGGCGTGGAGGACAACGCTCTGCTTGGGAGACAGGGAGAGCTTTGTCTGATCCAGCGCCACCGGTTCGTCAGCGGCCAAAGCGGGCACAGCCAGACTCACCGCCAGCACCAGAGCCAGCAGGAGGGAGAGGGATCGGTTCAGGGTCTTTTTCATGGCATCCACCTCATCTGAAGGATCGAAAGTAAGCCTTGGCCCCCGGAAACGAAGGCCAAGGGAAAGAATAGGTCCATTATAGCATATCCTGCCGTTTCGGGAAGGGCTTTTTGCAAGATTTCCGACTTTTTCTGGTTTTTTGTCGCCTGGTCCAAAAATTCCCCCGCATAATCCCCGGCATATCCGCGCAGGCTATCCATATACTGAAATCACAGGGAGACCCTGTCTCCCAAGGAGGGATTGTATGGCGAAATCCTCGCCCCCCACCCAGGCCCAGTCTCTGCGCCGGCACCTGGAAGAGACCAGCCGGGACCTGGCCGCCGCCCAAGCGGGCTTTGACCAGACGGCGGACCGGGACCTCTTGGAGTACTATCTCTATGAGATCAGCGCCCTGCGGGCCAAGCACACCTATCTGCTGCGGCAGATGAAATCCTTGGAAACGGAGGCCACATCATGAATCTCTTTGCCGAGGGCGGCCCCTGGCTGACCATCCTGTTTTTCAGCGTCCTGTTCCTGGTGATCTTCCGACGGCCCCTGGGCTGGCTGCTGAAGCTCCTGGCCCGCTCCGCCCTGGGTCTGGGGTTTCTGGCCCTGTGGTCCCAGAGCGGTCTGGCCGCCGGTCTGGCCCTGGGGGTCAATGCCTTCAACGCCCTCACCCTGGGCCTGCTGGGGCTGCCAGGGCTGGGGCTGCTCTTTCTTTTCCGGTGGGTGGGTACATAATGCCCGGCGGCCCCGCCCAAGTCCCCCCTCCCGCCAAATCTCCCCAGAGAAAGGTGATCCTCCATGCGCCACAGCTCCTATCACACCCCCTCCCTCCCGTCCCGGATCGGCCGGGTTCTGCTGGTTCTCCTGTGTTCCGCCGGGGTGCTCTCCGGCGGTTTTCTCCTGCTGTGCGGCCTGGGGGTCCTCTCCCCCGCCGCCATCTCTCAGCAGGTGTCCGCCTGGCTGCATCCGCCGGCGGCCTCCACCCCCGCCTCGGCCCCCGCGGAGGACCTCTCCCTGCCGGAGGAAAACGACCCCTTCCAGGGGGTTTTCCTTTCCCTGGACCAGCTGGCCGATGCCCAGACCCTGGCCGACGGCTATGACGGGGTCATTCTCCCCATGAAAACCGCCGATGGCGCCCTGGGCTATGTCTCCGCCCTCCCCCTGGCCGCCGATGCCGGGGCCTCCTCCGGGGACCCGGACCGAAATGAAGCCCTCCGCGCCCTAAACGACACCCCCGGCCTGTACACCGTGGCCCAGGTCTCCTGCCTTCGGGACAGTGCCCTGGTCCGGGAGGAACCCGGTCTCTCCCTGCACCGGGTCAGCGGCTCCCCCTGGCTGGACGAAAGCCGCCAGAGCTGGCTGGACCCCGCCCAGCCCCAGGTCCAATCCTACCTCATCGGCCTGTGCCGGGAGCTGGCCCAGCTGGGCTTTGACGAGATCCTGCTCACCGACTGCGGTTTCCCCACCCAGGGAGACCTGGACTCCCTCCGCGCCGTGGAGGAGAAGGAGGAAACCCTGGAGACCTTCTGCCGCCAGCTCCAGGGCGCCCTGGCTGACACGCCTGTCACCCTGTCGGTGATGGGACAGCGGGACAGCGTCACCGCCGATCCCGTCAGCGGCCAGACCACCGCCCTGCTGGCCACCTTCGGCCGGGTGTGGACCCAGGCTGAGGACCAAGCGGCCCTGGCAGCGTTTGACCCGGTGATTCTGCCGGCAGTCTCATAAAGATGCGTCCTTTTTGCAATAAGCGCCTGCCCAGTTTTGGGGAGGCGCTTATAACTTGTCCAATTTAATTGACAATAGTTAGAGCATTTTTATATACTGTTTATAGTGCCAATAGTGCCAAACAAACTGAAAAGGAGGCTCCCATGAAAAAACAACTCTGCACACTCTGCCTGGCTCTGCTGCTTCTGCTCCCTGGCGCCGGTACATTCTGCTCCGCGGCCGAGGCGGAGCGGGCATATACCTGCTCTGACTGGGCGGAAACGGATGTCTTTTCCGCCCTGTACTATGGATTGGCCCGGGCACCCTACGGCGGGGATTACCGCCAGCCCATTCAGCGGCAGGCCTTTGGGGAGAACGCCGCCGCCCTGGTGGCCCGGACATACGGTACGGACCTGGACCTCTACCTCAATGTAACCAGCTTCCGGCTCCAGAAAGCCGCCGGCTGGGGAACCGTAGGACTGTACGACCCCGTGCTGGCGGTGGCCAAAGAGCTGGGGATTCTGCAGGGCCGGGAAGATGGCAGCTTAGACGGTGCCGCCCTCATAACACGTCAGGAAGCTGCCGTGATTTTGGCCCGCACCTATCGGGCCTGCATGGGAAAGGTGCCCGATGCCCTGTCCCCTCTGTCCTACGACGACAGCGCGCAGATTGCATCCTGGGCCCAAGAGGACGTTCAGCTGATGACCCAGCTGGGAATCCTGCAGGGGGTTGGGGACAACCGCTTTCATCCCCAGGGCAGCTACACCGTCGAACAGTGTTTTTCCTCCCTGGTCCGTTTGCTGCAGAAGATCACACCCTATCCAGGGCCCAGCCCCTTTGCCATGACGCAGGAAGAAGCTGTCATCGGCGGTTTCTGCGGAAGCCGGGAGATGGTTGCCTATGCGGACACTGAAAACACAGCGCAGGTAACGGCAGCAGCTTGGGCCGTTGGAAAGGGTACCCTGTCGGGCGCAAAATATTACATCTCTGTCTTTGACCAAGACCTGAAACGAACAGATTACCGGGAAGTGATCAAAGGCAGTTCAGACGGGCGGTACGGCGTACAAGACGCCCATTTGGAGAACCTGTCCCTCTCTCCCGACGGAAGTCAGGTCTTTTACCAGGCCAAGGTAGAACAGGATGTCTACGACTTTGACAGCAACGGCAACCAAGGGGACTTGCTGTTCTCACAAGGGCTGTACTCGGTCACCTTGGATCTGGCCACAGGAGAACAGACCTATACCCGGGCAGAGCTGCCCAGTGCTTGACTTTTCCTATTTCGCGAACGGCCTGCCGCAGGATGTGCGGCAGGCCGTTCGTTGTTGGGGGCAGGCAGGGTCCGGCCCCTGGCTTCGGAGGAGGGAGCCATTGGGGGGTGCCCGTTCCAACGGCGTGGGGATAAAACCCAAAACACCCGCCCGAGAGAGTCCAACCCTCCCGGACGGGTGCCAACCCAGCAAGGTCAGTGGATAAACATCCGAATGAGCTTGCCGTTAAACTTCTTATAGGGGTGATACCGCATGGGCAGATCCAGCCAGGTGGCCTTGTCCACGATGGCCCGGTAGTGGGAGAAGGTGTCGAAGCTCCGCTTGCCGTGGTAGCTTCCCATGCCGCTCTGCCCCACGCCGCCGAAGCCCATGTGGTGGGTGGCCAGGTGGATGATGGTGTCGTTGATGCACCCGCCCCCGAAGGAACAGCTGCGCAGAATCCGCTCCTTAATCCGCTGGCTCCGGGTGAAGAGATAGAGGGCCAGGGGCTTTTCCCGGCGGTTGATGAAGTGGATGGCCTGGTCCAGACCGTCATAGGGGATGATGGGCAGGATGGGCCCGAAAATCTCCTCCCCCATGGGCTTGGAGGTCCCGTCCAGGGTATCCGCCACCAAGGTGGGGGCGATCCATCCGCTGTCCGAGTCGGGGTCGTCCCGGTGGCCGCCGCCGTACAGGATCTCCTCCCCCTCCAGTAGGCCCTGGAGACGGTTATAGTGCTTGCGGTTGATGATCCGCACAAAGTGGTCGTTGGCCAGAGGGTCCTGGCCCAGCATCCGCTGGAACTGCTTTTTCAGCTCCTCCACCAGTTCGTCCCGGACCTTTCGGTCCACCAGGCAGTAGTCCGGGGCCACACAGGTCTGGCCGGCGTTGAGGAGTTTGCCGAACGCCAGGCGCTTGGCGGTGAGAGGGATGTTGGCGGTGCGGTCCACAATAACCGGGCTCTTCCCCCCCAGCTCCAGGGTCACCGGGGTCAGGTGGCGGCTGGCCTTCTCCATAACCATTTTGCCCACATCCACGCTGCCGGTGAAGAAAATGTAGTCAAATCGCTGCTCCAGCAGGGCGGCGTTCTGTTCCCGGCCGCCCTCGATGACGGTCACCCAGTCGGGGTTAAAGACGGCGGCAATGAGCTCGGCCATGGCCCGGCTGGTGTTGGGGGCGTAGGCACTGGGCTTGAGAACCACGCAGTTGCCCGCGGCCACCGCGCCGAAGAGGGGGTCCAGGCTCAGCAGATAGGGATAGTTCCAGGGGGACATCACCAGCACCACCCCATAGGGCTCGGCCAGCTCATAGCTTTTGGATTTGAACTGGGCCAGGGGGGTGGGACGCCGGCGGGGGCGGGACCACTCGGCCACATGCCGGGCCAGGTAGCCCAGCTCGTCCAGGTTCAGTCCCAGCTCACACATATACCCCTCAAAGTGGGACTTGTGCAGGTCGGCCTGGAGGGCGTCCAACAAAATCTGCTCCCGGGCCTGAATCTCTTTTTTCAGCCGCTTCAGGGCGGCCACCCGGACCGCCACCGGACGGGTGGCGCCGGTCTGGAAGAAGGCCCGCTGCCGGGCCACGGTCTCCTCAATCTTGGCAACGTGGGTGGCGTTACTCATGCCCACACCTCCTTAAGAATTCCCAGGATCTCGTCGTAGTCCGCCTCGGCGGGGTTCACAATAATGGCCCCGTCGTTCAGCGCCGTGCGGGCCACGGCTTCGAAGTCCTCCTGCTTCACCCGCCCGGTCTGGGACAGGGTGGTGGGCAGGCCGGTGGCGTCAGCCAGCTCCTGGCGCAGGGCTTTCAGGGTGTCGATGGTCTTTTGAGCCCGCTGGGCCGCCGGGGTGGCGGCGTAGACCTCGGGGCCGGCCACGTGGAGCAGCAGCTCCCCATATCTCTCCCGGCATTTGTCCAGATTGTACTGCATCACCGCCGGCAGCAGAATGGTCATGGCGTCCCCATGGGCCACATGGCACACCCCGCCCAGGGCGTGGCCGATGGCGTGGACCAGACCCACCATGGAGTTGGAAAAGGCCGCCCCGGCCAGCAGGCTGCCGTTGGCCATGGCCATGCGGGCCCGCCGGTCCCTGCCGTTTTTTACCGCCCGGGGCAGGCTCTGGGTGATCTGGCGGATGGCCCGCTCGGCAAAGGAGTCGCTCACCGGGTTGCGCTGGAGGCAGGTGGCCGCCTCAATGGCGTGGACCAGGGCGTCAAAGCCCGTGGAGGCGGTGATCCGGGGGGGCAGGGTCTCGGTCATCCGGGGGTCCAGCACCGCCACGTCGGGGAGCAGATGATAGCTGAGAAACTCCATTTTCACCTGGAGCGCCGGGTTGGCCACCACGGCCACCAAGGTGGCCTCGCTGCCGGTGCCCGCAGTGGTGGGCACCGCCACAAAGGGGACATGGGCCCCCCGGGGGAGGACCTCGCAGCCGGCGGAATCCAGCAGGTCGCTGCCCGCCTGGGCCAGGACCATCCCCACCCCTTTGGCGGTGTCAATCACCGATCCGCCCCCCACGGCGATGAGGCTGTCGCACTGGGCCTGGCGGTAGAGGCCGGCGATCTGGTTGACCACCTGGATGGAGGAGTCCGGGGGAATCCGGCAGAAGGTCTCCGCCGCCGCCATCCCCCCCTGGCGGAGGGCGGCCTGCACAATCTTTACCGTCCCCACCTGCTCCAGGCCCTGGTCGCTGAGCAGGAGGGGGCGGTGGGCCCCCAGGCTGTCCAGCTCGTGGGGGATGTGCTCCAGGGCCCCGTCCCCGGAGAGAATTTTGGCGGGCAGTTTGAACTCATAGTAGGCGGACATTCACATTACCTCCCAAACAGCACCGCCAGGTAGACCCGGGCGGTGGATATTTCCTTTTTTGGTCGTCGCTTCAGGATTCGCCTGGCCAGAACCGCGGGGAAAAGATACCCCTCCGCAATGTCCACACATCGCACAAAGGGCATGGCCAGGCCCATGTTTCCCCGCAGGGTAAATCGGTGCTGGGCGTACGCCTGGGCGATGCCGATCTGCCCGGTGAAGACCCGGAAGGCGTCATCCGGACTCTTAAAGCGAATGGTTACATCCCCGGGGGTGTCCTGGGGGAGCTTCCGGAAGCCCTTCTCCGTGCCGGTGACGGTGAACCCCCTGGCGCCGGGGATCTCCAGCCGCAGGGTCTTCCCCTGGGGCCACCGGCAGGCCTCCTCCTTGACCCGGCTGTCCCGGCAGGACAAAAACTTCAGCGCCCGGAACAGGCAGGTGGAGACCATGCTGCAGGTGGCGCACTGCAGGCACATTTTCACGGACCCATAGGCCATCGTTCCATCCCTCCTCTGGGTGATATTCTCCGTTTAGCATACTCCAAACGGGGTATGATTGCAAGGTTTTCCACGGCGGGAAAGGGCTTTCGGCAAGGCAACATCCCCCTCCGTGCCGGGAAATGGGCCGGAGGGGGATGCCAGTGCAGAAAACTCATTGTTCCGCGCGGTTTCTGTTCTGCAGGAGCAGACCGAGGGCAAGTCCGAGAAAAATCCCGGAAAAGGCCATGTTGACAAGGAGTCATCCTCGACTGGAATGACCACATTTCCTCTCTCGTCGATGACGTCCCACAGTCCCTCCTTCGATACTTTAATCAAACCGTTTTCCCAGTGCCAGACATCATCATAGGCCATCTGGCAGGGCACTTGTATGGCGGTCTTCCGTAAATTCACCGGCTTCTTACCCCTTTGCCCGGTGGAGCAGCGCCTGCTGATAGCTCCCCATCAAGCCGTAATAGTTGAGCAGATCGGGAAACTGGTTGGATGGATGCCAATAGTCCAAAACGATGGCGGCGTGGCCGTTTATCTGCATCGTGTAAAACAAGTTGCTGTTTTGCTGTTCGGCGTTGGCATACTCCTTGACAGGCGTTTCCATGATGATATTCAGGGCAGAAATTGTATAGCCGCAGACGATGACGGTCGGGTCGATTAGTTCAATCTCACGGCGAAGCTCCCGGCGGTCATATTCCGCATACCGCTGAATTTCCTTATAATCCGAGACTTTCTCCCCACCGCTTTTCTTGACGTTGACCACGGCGGCCTGACGCAGATAGGGATTTCCGAAAACGTGGTCCGCGGCTTCATCGGCATAGGGGTATAAGCAGTCTTCTGTGGTCAGCATCAGCCCCCGGGTCCACTGAGAAATTCGTTTCCAAATGGTATGCCTTCCAATTTTTCCCTCAGTCAAGAGATGGTCCGCTATCAAATCCCAATCGCCATCGCCGTGATACGCCTCTTTCAATAAAAACAGGGGTCGTACCGTTTGGGAAAACCACCGCTCGGGGCAGACAACGCCGTCCCGAATAAAGATGCCATGCTGATGGTCCATCCCGTCAAGGGGGTTCTTCTCTTTCCATGTGCGGAACAACATTTCCACTTCCCGCCGGTATGCTTCTGCCCGATCCATGCTATCCCTCCTGCTCCTCTTTTAGACATCTCCCCATAGGACGGATTCCCCAACGCGCAACTTCCAGCCCTTCAACGCCGTGTCGTATTCAACCCATTCTCCCGAAATACGGCGCGCCTCCAGAAATAGGAACTTATCATTCTGTAGCGGCAACAGTATGGTATCGGATACCCTTAATTATATTTTGTTTTTTAGAAAACGCAAGAGCGGTACTGATGAGCAGAGCGTTCTCTTTCTTACTGACAACCCCCGACCCAAGAGGCGTCCCTTCCCCTGGCAAAGGACCGGGCACAGACAAGGCCCCCGCTGGTGTAAATTCTAACCAGCGGGGGCGCTCTGCGCGGTTGGACCCGTCAACCTGCCTGTTCCCAGGGGCGGGGATTTGGTGTTATTGCACGTACGCCTGGATCACCTGGGCGGCCACGGTGCCCAGGGAGGAGCCGGACCCGCCCTGCTCCACCACCACGGCCAGGGCGATCTCCGGGTCCTCGTAGGGGGCAAAGCACACCAGCACCGCATTGGAGGTCTCCTCCCCGTCCACTTGGGCCGACCCGGTCTTGGCCCCCACCTGGACCGGGAGGGACTGGAAGGCCGCGGCCAGGGAGCCGGACTGGGTCACCGCCAGCATCCCCTCCTTGATGGCCGCCACATTGCCGGGGGACAGGTTGACCTTGCCCAAGCGTACCTTTTCCCGGGGGGCCTCCCCGGCCACCTTCTGGAGCAGGTGGACCTGCCACCGGTCCCCACCCCCCACCAGAGTGGCCACCATGTGGGCCAGCTGGAGGGGGGTGAAGCGGTTGTTCTCCTGGCCGATGGCCGCGGAGAGGACGCTGCCCTCATACCAGGTGCCCCCCACCGAAGCCGTATACTCCGGGCCGGCCACCACCCCGGCCTGCTCTCCGGCCAGCTCGATGCCGGTCTTTTCCCCCAGGCCCAGGGCCCGGGCATACTGCCCCAGCATGTCAATGCCCACCCGCCGGCCGGCGTCGTAAAAGAAGATGTTGCAGGAGTCGGCAATGGCCTCGGACACCGTCTCCAGGCCATGGGTCTTGCCCTCCTGCCGGTAGAGCCAGCACTGGGGCTGGGGGCTCTTGTAGTAGGTATAGCGGCCGGTGTCTAAAATCTGGGTCTCAGGGGTGAGAAATCCCTCCTCCAAGGCCGCGGCGGCGGTGACCAGCTTAAAAGTGGACCCCGGGGCATAGAGCCCCTGCACCGCCCGGTTCATCAGGGGGTGGGCCTCGTCCTGGGACAGGGCCGCATAGTCGGCGGAGAAGGAGGCCGCGTCATACCCCGGCTGGCTCACCATGGCCAGCACCCCACCGTTCCGGACATCCAGGGCCACCAGGGCCCCGCCGGTGGCCTGGGGATGGCGGTCCAAGAAGCCGGCCAGGGCCGTCTCCGCCGCGGCCTGGAGGTCCCGGTCCAGGGTCAGGGTCACATCCCGCCCCGCCTGGGGCTGCACCGCGTTGGTCTCCCCGGTGATCCGGCCGTCCTTGTCGGTCTCCAGCACTTTCTGGCCCGGGGTGCCGTGGAGGTAGGACTCAAAGGCCCCCTCCGCCCCGTCCTTGCCCACGGTTTCATCCATGGCGTATCCCCGGTCCTGGTAGACCTCCCACTCCTCAGGGCTCATCTGTCCCACCCGGCCCAGAACGTGGGGGGCCAGGGTGCCGCTGCCCACCCGCTGGACCGCAGGGGTGAAGCTCACCCCTGCCAGCCCCTCCTCCTTCACCCGGGCCAGCAGACGGGGGGTAACCCCGGCAATGGGGCCGGTCCCCTCCCAGGCCACATCCTCCTCCTGGCAGAGAGTTTTCAAACGGCGGACCACCTGGTCCTCCACGTCCTCCGCCAGAACCGCCGACCAGGTCACCTGATCCTGGGCCAGAATGGTTCCGTTGCGGTCCAGGAGCTTGCCCCGGGCGGCGGGGACGGTTTCCACTTGGGCAATGCTCCGCTGGGATTTGGCATAGTAGGCCGCGCCGCTGGTGACTTGCAGACCCCAGAGCAGGACAGCAAAGGCCGTGAGGGCAGCGGCAAAAAAAGCGGCGGCGGCGGGAAGGCGGCGGTTGGGCATGGTGGTCCTCCTTTCCAAACAAAGGGCGCCCTCCCGGCCTGTGATCCAGGAGGGGCCTGTCATAAAACAGTGTTTTTCCGGGCCGGCTCACCAGCCCTTCCTCTTCCTGCGGGGATGCCCTTTGAGCCGGGTCAGGAGCACAGCCAGGGGGAAGCAGGCCGCGGACAGGAGGAGCTCCGGCCCGGCAATGCGCAGCCCCGCGAATACAGAGGCCCCGGCCAGGCAGTGCCCCAGCACCAGCAGGACCTCCAGCCCCGCCAGCGCGGCCAGACAGGTGAGCCACTTTCCCCAAAAGGAACTGGCTTTGTGGAAAATGACCCCGGACAGCCCCCCCAATAGGGCCAGCAGGGCCATCTGCCAGGGGGTGGCGCCGGCCAGATAGCAAAGAATTCCCCCAAAAAATCCACATTCCGCCCCCCGGTCCGGGCCCTGCTCCACCCCCACCAGACACACCAGCGGGGGAAGCACCCTGGGCCGAACCCCGGCCACGGGAAACCAGAGCAGGACCAGCACCTCCAGGAGGAAGGCCAGGGCGGTGATAAGGTAGAGACGAAGGCGGCCCATTCAGCGCTCCTCCCAGAAGGCTGTCACCACGAACACCTGGGACAGCGTATTCAGGTCCGCGGCCGGGGTGAGGATGGCCGAGCGGGTGAGGCCGCCGGGGTCCTCCTCCAGGGACATCACCGTGCCCACCACCAGCCCCGAGGGATACACCCCCTGGGCCGCGAAGGTGACCACCTCCTCCCCCAGGGAGACGGAGTCGGCCTCCGTCAGGCAGGCCAGGGCCAGCTCTCCCCGGGACAGCAGGTCCAAGGACCCCTCCAGGGAGCCCAGCACCCCGGACTTGGTCCCCTGGCCGGCCATCTGGAAACCGGGGTCCCACAGCAGGGTCACATTGGCCCAGCTGGCCCCCACCTCCTTCACCCGGCCCACCAGGGCCCCGTGCTCATCCACCACGCACTGGCCGACCTGAATCCCCTGGTCGGTTCCCTGGTCCAGGGTGACCTCCCCCTTCCAGTTGTCCGGGGCCCGGGCCACCACCCAGGCGGCGGTGAAGGTGAGGTCCTGCCCGGTCTCCTGGAGCTCCAGCAGGGACCGGAGCCGGGCGTTCTCCTCTGTGGCCAGGTCCCCCGCCCGGGCGGCCCGCCGGAGCTGGGCCACCTCCTGCTCCAGGGCCCTGTTCTCCTCCTGCAAGGCCTGGACCCCCTTGAGATAGTCCCCGCCCTGGCGGATTTTGTCCGTAACCAGGGAAAAAAAGCGCGAAAAGGGCCGTGACACGGTCTCCCCCACCCCCCGCAGCGGCTCGGTGGTCCCCGTCAGGACCAGTGCCACAGCGGCGGCGATGAGGCTCAGAGACAGAGCCACGGCGATGATTTTTACCCATGTATGCTGCATCCATCGTTTCACGGCAGGTCCTCTCCTGTTCCCGGGCGGGCCGGGACGCCGGAGTCCACCCCCCAGGTCAGCGGCCAGCCAGTGCCAGACAGTCCACGCCGAAGTCCAGGAGCATCCGCCCCAGGCGGCAGACCGGCAGGCCCACCACATTGTGGTAGTCCCCCTGAATCCCCGCCACCAGCAGCCCGCCCAGGCCCTGGATGCCGTAGGCGCCGGCCTTGTCCATGGGCTCCCCGGTGGAGACATACTGGCGGATCTCCTGGTCTGTCAAGGGCCGGAAGGTCACCTGGGTCTCCTCCACCTGGGTGAGGACCTTGTCCCCCCGGCAGACCGTGACCCCGGTGCAAACCTGGTGGGTGCGCCCGGACAGGGAGGCCAGCATGGCGCGGGCCTCCTCCTCCCCTTTGGGCTTTCCCAGGATTTCCCCGTCCCGGACCACCACGGTGTCCGCCCCGATGACCAGGGTCTCCGGGTCCACCTGCCCGGCGATCCAGCGGGCCTTCTCCCGGGAGAGAATCTGCACCAGGTCCCGGGCATCCCGGCCCTGGAACGCGGCTTCGTCAATCTCCGGCGATTGTGTGGTAAATTCCAGTCCCATCTGCCCCAGCAGCTGACGGCGGCGGGGGGATTGGGACGCTAAGACTATTTTCATGGGTTGCCTCCGTTTTTTCCATCGAATTTGGGTGGTTTGCAAAAATTTCTTCCCCCTGTCCTCCTCATGTCCCCTGGACAGAGGGGGCCTGGCCCACGGTGATATCTACGCTGCCCACCGCGCCCTGGCCGGTGACGGCCACGGTGTAGAGTCCGGCCTCCTCCACCTCCACAGTGAAGTCCTGGGTGGTCAGGCCCTCCCCTTCATAGATGGGTTCCTCCTCCCCCTTCCAGATGGTGATGGACAGGGTCCCCGCCTGGCTGACCAGGGAGAGCGCAATCTCCTCTCCGGCCTTCAGGGACAGGGTCTGCTTCTCCGTGGTGTGAAAGGCGGTGTACGACATGTGAAGTCCCCGGAGGGTACCCATGCGGCTGCCGCTGAAATCCGGCTGGCAGGCGGTGAGAAGGAGGAGGAGCAGGCACAATAGGATTGGGAAGAGGGACTTCATGATATGCGATCTCCTTTCGTGGGGGGCGTTCCATCGCCATCGCCGTTGGAACGGGCGGGAACGGTGCCCTCCCGGGCGGGGCCCCATTTCTTTGAAGAAATAGGGGAAAGAACACCAAGGGGAAGGAGGTTCCTTCCCCT
>OLNL01001713.1_pt1 | contig 19083 bp, 16 predicted proteins | sample 1672181 | NCBI WGS metagenome assembly OLNL01 (sample SAMEA3136656, study PRJEB25190) | human gut metagenome | biome: human gut; feature: human-associated habitat; material: faeces | place: Austria | collected 2013
CCCGGCTTCCCGGGCGGCGCTTCGTTTGCAAGCCTATGTCACGCGAAACGCATTTTCGCGCAATCCGTTCGCAGCCGCACAACGCAACTGCAACAGGCGACGATTACGCTTCGTTGACGTCGGCGTCCATGGCGTCCTCGAAGTACTCCTTCACAGGGCCGTCGCCGAAGTCCTTCACCTCGTCGAAGTGCCAGCAGTCGGTCTGCGGCATACCTGGGACGTTGTCGGCCACGAACACCGGGTCCTTGCCGGCGGCGCGCTGCTCGGAGTAGTCCTTCAGCGCCGCAAGCGCCCACTTGCCCAGAAGCAGGATGGCGATGAGGTTCATCATGGCCATGAGTCCCATGAAGATGTCGGCCAGGTTCCAGGCCAGGTCGAAGCTGTTCACCGCGCCGTAGAAGATAACTGCCAGGCACACCAGACGGAAGATGATCAGCGCTGCCTTGGAGTCGTTCTTGATGAAGCGGAAGTTGCTCTCGGCGTAGAAGTAGTTGCCAATGAGGCTGGAGTAGGCGAACATGAAGATGGCGAACGTGATGAAATGGATGCCCATGGGGCCCACGGAGTTGTTCACGGCCATCTGCACGAGCGGCATGCCGTTGAGGCCCTCTGCCGCAGCGGGATCCTGCACGTAGAACACCAGCACCATCATGGCCGAGCAGGTGCAGATGACGAGCGTGTCGATGTAGACCGACAGGCTTTGCACGAGGCCCTGCTTGACCGGATGGGAAACGCTTGCGGTGGCGGCGGCGTTAGGCGCCGAGCCCATGCCGGCCTCGTTGGAGTACAGGCCGCGCTTGATGCCGAGCATGACCACCGAGCCGGCGAAGCCGCCGAAGATGGACTGGAAGTCGAAGGCGCTCTCGAACATCAGGCCGAACACGGCGGGCAGCCAGGTGATGTTGGCGATGGTGGTCCACAGCGCGATGGCGATGTAGGCGATGGCCATGACCGGCACGATGATGGACGTGATCACGCTGATGCGCTTCGAGCCGCCGAAGATGACGCCGGCGGTGAACACCACCAGGCCCAGACCCGCTGCCACGGCCACGCCGTTGGTGGCGTAGTCGGGGATGTAGTACTCAAGCGCGCTGCAAGCGTTGAACGCCTGCAGGCCGTTGAAGCCGAACGCGAAGCACAGGATGAGCAGAACGCTGAACAGCACGCCGAGCTTGCGGCTGCCGAGCGCCTGATGGATGTAGTAGGCCGGGCCGCCGCGGAACTCGCCGTCGGTGCCGCGCACCTTCCAGATCTGGGCGAGCGTGGATTCGACGAAGGCCGACGCGGCGCCCACCAGGGCCATGAGCCACATCCAGAACACGGCGCCCGGACCGCCCGTGGCGATGGCCGTCGCCACGCCGGCGATGTTGCCCGTGCCCACGCGGCTGGCCGTGGAGACCATAAGCGCCTGGAACGACGAGATGGAGCGCTCGCCCTGCACATGCTTCTTCTCGGTCAGCTGCTTGAACATGTCCTTGATGAAGCGAATCTGCACGCCCTTGGTGCGGATGGTGAAGTACACGCCCACTGCGACCAGCAGGATGAGCAGGATGTACGTGTACATGAAGCCGTCGATCTCACCTGTGACATCGACGAGCCATGCGTTGAAATCCATGATGGCTTTCCCCTTTCCCCGATACGAAACCTATTCCCTGGATTTGTGCAAACGCACAAGAATTCACGGAAACGCCACTATACCGTATTTCGAAACAAATTGGTAACATTCGCGGCTCCTAGAAGCAAACAAGGCACGCTGCCCTTTCCGGGCAACAAGGCATCGGGTAATCGGACGATCGAGCGGCTGGACGGTTAGCGCTACGTCCCCGAAACGTCCTAAGCGTACGTGCCCATTCCCTAGCGTTTGTGTTCCTCATTGTGCTTTTTCACCTTGTCCGGCTTACGACCACCCAAAGGGCTATCATGGTCACTTACCGAATACTGAGCAACGATGCGTAAGGGGCGCTCATGCTTTCAGAACGTTTTCTCACGAACCTAGTCAAGGGGATGACCAAGCGGCATCTCGACCTTCAGCCCACCGACGAGCACTTCTTTCCCGACCCCAAGCCCGGCACCAGGTACATGCTGTACCTGCACGTGCCGTTTTGCCAGGTCCTGTGCCCGTATTGCAGCTTCAACCGCTACGTGTTCCATGAGGACATCGCGCGCACGTACTTCAAGAACCTGCGCCGCGAGATGATGATGCTCAAGGAGCGCGGCTGGGATTTCGAGACGCTGTATTTCGGCGGCGGCACCCCCACCATCCTGCTCGACGAGCTGTGCGAGACCATCGACCTTGCGCGCGACAACTTCCACATCAAGGAAGTGGGCGTCGAAACGAACCCGAACCACCTTGCCGAACCGTGGCTCTCCGAGATGAAAGGCCGCGTGCAGCGCCTGTCCGTTGGCGTGCAAAGCTTCAACAACGACCTGCTCAAGCAGATGGACCGCTACAAGAAATACGGTAGCGGCGAGGAGATCTTCGAGCGCATCGGGCAGGCCGCGCCCTACTTCGACAGCGTGAACGTGGATATGATCTTCAACTTCCCCAACCAAACGGAGGACATCCTGTTCGACGACCTGGAGAAGATCGTGGCCTGCGGGGCGCGCCAAACCACGTTCAGCCCGCTGTACGTCTCGAACGCCACCACGCGCAAGATGGAAAAGTCGCTGGGCAAGATGGACTACAACCGCGAGTTCCGCTACTACCAGATCCTTGACGAGGTGCTGTGCGGCGGCGAGCACCCCTTCTTCAGCCGCGACACCATCTGGACCTTCAACCGCCTGAACGAACAGGGCGCCCATGACCACAACCTGTACGCCGAGGAGCTACAGGTTGCCTACAACGAGTACCCCGGCATCGGCAGCGGGTCGATCACGCACCTCAATGGAGCGCTATACGTGAACACGTTCAGCCTGAGCGAATACAACGAGGCGATCGAAGCCGGCCATATGTCCATCATGGGCAAGTGCGTCATGAGCAAGCGCGACCTGGCCCGCTACTATTTCCTGCTGCATCTCTACCAGCTGCACCTGGACAAGAACGACTTCAAGAAGCAGTTCGGCTGCAGCATCGAGCGCCTGCTGCCGGCGGAGATGGCGTTCTTCCGCGCCCATGGCGCATTCGCCACCGACACCCGCGACGAGCTGACGCTGACCACCATGGGGCGCTACCTGACGCTCATCCTGTCCCGTCAGTTCCTCTCGGGCATGAACAACCTGCGCGACCAGGCGCGCGACGCGCTTGACGGCGAGGAGCGCAACCTGCTGTTCGGCGACGAGACGAACTGCAGCGCCTGCCTTGACTAGCACAGGCTTCACATCCCGTTAGATGGGCGGCATCGCACAAGATGCCGCCTTTTTTCACGTTAAAACGCCAGTTTGCCGGCTGTTTTCGCATCGGCTCAGCTGAAAAATGCATCAATTTGCGAAAAGTGTCCCCTTGTGGCGAGCAGAAGGCACTCCTATACTCCCAACTAAGATATCTGTTCAGGGCGAGGTGAAATCCCTCACTGGCGGTAACGTCGATATGCTGCGAGAAACGGCACGGCGAAGTCCGCGACCCTGGCAGGTTGCAAGCAGCCGGCCCCGTGGCCGCAACCGCAACCCGCACAGGCTGATCTGGTGAGAATCCAGGACCAACGGTTACAGTCCGGATGGAAGAACAGGAGCACGAACGCACACGGCACACAGCCGTTGCCTGCTGCGGCATTCCGCAGCACCCCGGGTGCTTGGCGGCGCTTCTTGCCGGCCGCATCCTATTCGTCGCTTATCAACGCCCGCAGATTCCCTGCGGGCGTTTTTTCATGCCTGGACCCCGCAGGGCGGCCACAAGAGAAAGGGCTTCCCATGGCAGGCATACCCGAACAACGATGCGAGCGCGCAGCAGCCGAGGCGCAGGCCGCCGAACCGGCGGCGCTCGGCGCCGCTGACGCCCGCTTCATGCGCCGCGCCATCGAGCTGGCCTGGCGCGGTTGGGGCTGGACGAACCCGAACCCGCTGGTAGGCTGCGTGCTCGTGCGCGACGGCCGCATCATCGGCGAGGGCTGGCACGAGAAGTGCGGTCAGGCGCACGCCGAGCGCAACGCGCTTGCCGACTGCGCGCGCCGAGCCGCTGAAGAGCCGGCTGGCGAAAGATGCGCCGATACCGCACCGAACGCCGACCCCGCCCGCGGCCATGCGCGCGGAGCGACGGCCTACGTGACGCTCGAGCCGTGCTGCCACACCGGCAAGCAGCCCCCGTGCACCGAGGCGCTCATCGCCGCCGGCGTTGCGCGCGTGGTGGTGGGCAGCCGCGACCCGAATCCGCTGGTTGCGGGCAAGGGGTCGGCTAAGCTGCGCGAAGCCGGCATCCGCGTGGACGAAGACGCGCTGCGCGCCGAATGCGACGAGCTCAATCCCATCTTCTTCCGCTTCATCAGCCGCAAAACCCCGTACGTGGTGGCGAAATGGGCCATGAGCGCCGACGGCAAGATCGCCTGCGCATCGGGCGATGCACGCTGGGTGAGCGGCCCCGAATCTCGCCGCGACACCCACGAGCTGCGCCATCGCCTTGCCGCCATCGCCGTGGGCATCGACACGGTGCTCGCCGACGACCCGCTGCTCACCTGCCGTCGCCAGGACGAACCCGGCAACCAACCGCTGCGCGTGGTGCTCGATTCGCGCCTGCGCATCCCCGAGGATTGCGCGCTCGTACGCTCATGCGCACAAGGCGAGGCCCCGCTTGCGGTTGCCACCTGCGCCAGCGTGGACGACCCCGCAACCAATGCCGGCGCGAAGGCCCAACGCCTGCACGCGCGGGGCGTGGAGGTGCTGCACGTCCCGCAAGACGCCGTCGGCCACGTTGCGGTTCGGCCGTTGCTGCGCGCGCTGGGCGAGAAGGGCATCGACTCGCTGCTCGTCGAGGGCGGGTCGGGCATCCACGGCGCCTTCTTCGACGAGGGCGCGGTAGACGAGGTCGTGGTCTACCTTGCCCCGAAGGTGGTCGGCGGCGCCGATGCGCCAGGGCCCGTCGCAGGCGCAGGTGCCGCGAAGATGGCCGAAGCCACGGCGCTGGGCCGCCCGAGGGCCCACGCGCTCGGCGGCGACCTGAAGATCACGTTCGCGGCATCGGGCGCGGCCCGCGTGGCCGATCGCACCCCCGCTTCGCGCAACGCGCTCGGCGCGGCGGCCACGACGCAAGGAGGCGGATCATGTTCACCGGCATCGTAGAGGAGACGGGGCGCGTGACAAGCGTCCCCGCGGCAGGACGCGCGGGCCGGCTGGCCATCAAAGCATCCCGCGTGCTCGAGGGCACGCGCATAGGCGACAGCATCGCCGTCAACGGCGTGTGCCTCACCGCCACCGAGCTACTGCCCGACGGCTTCGCCGCCGACGTGATGCCGCAGACGCTTTCGCACTCCAACCTGGGCGCGCTACGCGCAGGCAGCCCCGTGAACCTGGAGCGGGCCATGACGGCCGACGGCCGCTTCGGCGGGCACATCGTCTCCGGGCACATCGACGGCACCGGTACCGTGCGCCGCGTGCGCCGCGACCAGAACGCCGTCCGCTTCCCCATCGGCGCGCCCGCCGGCATCATGGCGCTCATCGTGGCGCAAGGGTCCATCACCGTCGACGGCATCAGCTTGACGGTGGCCGACCTCTACGACGACGCGTTCGAGGTTTCGGTCATCCCGCACACGGCCGCCGAAACCACATTGGGCTCGCACCGCCCCGGCAGCACGGTGAACCTGGAGAACGATGTGGTGGGCAAGTACGTGCAACGATTGCTGTACAACAGGATCCGGAGCACCGAGGAACCGGACGCAGAGCATGCGGGTAAGCCGGCTTCCACGCCCCTGACCTTGGAATACCTTGCCGCAAACGGCTTCTAGCACAGCGGCATCGACCTCTTCCCTATCCCGTAACCCTATCCGAAAGGACGAACCTATGAGCATGAACACCATCCCCGAAGCGCTCGACGAGCTGCGCGCCGGCCACGTCATCATCGTGGTGGACGACCCCGACCGCGAGAACGAAGGCGACATGATCTGCGCTGCAGAGTTCGCCACCCAGGCCAACGTCAACCTCATGGCCAGCGTGGCCAAGGGCCTCATCTGCATGCCGATGAGCCGCGATTTGGCGCACAAGCTCAGCCTTGAGCAGATGGTCTCCGAGAACACCGACAACCACGAGACCGCCTTCACCGTCAGCATCGACCATGTGAGCACCACCACGGGCATCTCCGCGGCCGAGCGCTCCATCACCGCGCTCAAATGCGTGGACGACGACGCCAAGCCCGGCGACTTCCGCCGCCCCGGCCATATGTTCCCCCTTGTTGCCAAGCCCGGCGGCGTGCTCGAGCGCAACGGCCACACCGAGGCCACCGTCGACCTCATGCGCCATGCGGGCATGAAGCAGTGCGGCCTGTGCTGCGAGATCATGCGCGAGGACGGCACCATGATGCGCACGAGCGAGCTGCTCGAGCTGGCGCACGAGCACAACCTGGTGATCGTGTCCATCAAACAGCTGCAGGACTGGTGCCGCATGCACGACAACCACATGCACGAGCAGGCAAGCGTGCAGCTGCCCTGCGAGTACGGCACGTTCCAGGCGCACGGCTTCGTGAACGACATCACGGGCGAGGAGCACGTGGCCCTGGTGAAGGGCGATCTGGGCGACGGACGCGACGTGCTGTGCCGCGTTCACTCCGAATGCCTGACCGGCGACGTGTTCGGCTCGAAGCGCTGCGACTGCGGCGAGCAGCTGCATGCCGCCCTTGCCGCCATCGAGGCCGAGGGGCGCGGCGTGCTGCTGTACATGCGCCAGGAAGGCCGCGGCATCGGGCTGATGAACAAGCTGCGCGCCTACGAGCTACAGGAGCAGGGCATGGACACCGTGGAGGCCAACGAGGCGCTCGGATTCGCTCCTGACCTGCGCGAATACTGGAGCGGTGCGCAGATTCTGCGCAACCTGGGCTGCAAGTCGCTGCGCCTGCTCACCAACAACCCCGATAAGGTATACGGCCTTTCCGGCTTCAGCCTGGAGATCTCCGAGCGCGTGCCCATCGAAATCGCGCCCCAGGAGCACGACCGCCGCTACCTGCAGACCAAGGCGCACCGCATGGGGCACCTGCTCGAGCACGTGGAAGACTAACCGATTCGTACAGAAAAGCGTTGCACCAAGTTCGTACAACAGAAAGGAGCCATCATGGCCGTCAACATCATCGAAGGCAAGGTAATCAACGAAGGCATGAAGGTGGGCATCGTGTGCGCCCGCTTCAACGAGTTCATCACGTCGAAGCTGCTCGGCGGCGCGCTTGACGCGCTGCGCCGTCACGACGTGCCGGAGGAGGCCGTCACCGTGGCCTGGGTTCCCGGCGCGTTCGAGATCCCCGTGGTGGCTCAGCGCATGGCGCAAAGCGGCAAGTTCGATGCCGTCATCTGCTTGGGCGCGGTCATCCGCGGCGCCACCTCGCATTACGACGTGGTGTGCAACGAGGTGTCGAAGGGCATCGCGCAGGTGCAGCTGGCAACGGGCACGCCGGTGATGATGGGCGTGCTGACCGTCGACACCATCGAGCAGGCCATCGAGCGTGCGGGCACCAAGGCCGGCAACAAGGGCTTCGAGTGCGGCGTCGGCGCCATCGAGATGGTCAACGTCCTGCGTCAGCTGTAGTCAGGGCCGCACCGTCTTCGCCAGCCCGCCGATACAGGGCGAACCCGCCGAAAGCGGCACATCGACCCCCGCACCTTTCGTGAACATCCCCGCACGCCCCCGGCGCGCGGGGACGTTTTTGCTAGACTGGGATGCATTATGACTAACGAAAACGCTTCCCAAACCGCTGCAAACAACGCTTCGAATCCCGAGAATCCGCAGGTCACCGGCAACAGCCAACGCAAAATCGCCTGCATTATCTCCTGGATCGCCGTCATCGCCATGCTGGTGCTCATCTTCTTCATGTCCAGCAGGACGGGCAATCAGATAGACACCGGAACCGGCATCTTCTCCGTGGTCAAGCAATGGCTAGCCACGCAAGCTGCCGCCTTGTTCGGGCACGAGGCCGACGTAAGCCCCGTCGGGCACTTCTGCGAGTATCTGGTGCTCGGTGCGGCGCTATGCAACGCTGCAAGGTTCCACCTGAAGCCGCAAGGACCTGCCGGCGCGTTGTTGGTGGCAAAGCCCATTGACGCGCTGTCGAAGTGGGCGCCCGTCGTTGCCGCGGCGCTCTCGAGCGTATACGGCGTCACCGACGAGTTCCACCAGATATTCACCCCCGGCCGCAGCTGCGACCCCATGGATTGGCTGGTGGACACCATAGCCGCCGCCCTTGGCGCGCTCATCTGCTACCTGGTGCTCAAGGCGCTGCGGGCAAGAAGGTAACGCGAAGCGAAACGGCCCGGGATCGAACGATCCCGGGCCGTCGTGTATTCAGGGTTGAAATCGATACGCCGGCGCAAACCCCCGCAATTCCGCGCTGCCCGCATCAAGATGAACACGGCATCGCGCTGACGCGCAGCGTGAACCACGCGACCTCGCAGCTCTGCACCCGAAGATGAACGCCGCCATGACGCGCTAGCGCAGAACCTGCAAAGCCGCGGGCAGCGCCTCCACGTCGAACGTACGGGCCTCAATGCGCTCGCCGTCCACCTGGGCCGCGGGCACCTCGTCGAACTCCACGTGCACCTTGCGCGCCTGATGCAGCTCCATGCACCCAAGGCGCGTGTGGTTGCCGCCCTTTGCCATCAGGAAGATTGCCGCCGCGCCCGCGGGCGTGATGGGCGGATGGCTGATGCACACATCGAGCAGCCCGTCGTCAAGCCGGGCGTCGGGGCAGATGCGGAACCCGCCGCCGTAATAGGGCCCCATCTGCACCGCGAACGTGATGGACTTGCCCTCCATCACAGGGCCGTCGTCAAGCTGCAGACGGTATTCACGCTGGTCAAGGTGATGGAACAGCTGGTCGAAACCGCTTGCCATGTACAGCGCAGCCCCATGCCTGCCCGTGCGCTTGCGGCGCTCCATGGTGTCGAGCGCGATGGCGGCATCCAAGCCGAACGACAACGTTTCGGCGAAGAAGCTCCCGTTCACGCGCCCCACATCGGCAGGTTGCGGGCACGCCGACAGCAGCAGATCGCACGCGCGATCGACCTTCTCCGGCACTCCCAGCGTGCGCGCGTAATCGTTACCGGACCCCACGGGAATGACGCCGAGCTGCGGGCGATCGCCCGCCGGACGCGTCATCAGGCCGTTCACCACTTCATGGATAAGACCGTCGCCGCCAAGCGCCACCACCGTCCGCACGCCCTGCGCGCCCTCGGCGATGGCGCACGCATGGCGCGGGCCCGCGGTTCGAGCAACGGTGACCGCATCTTCGCCGAGCACCGCACGCAGGTTCGCCGCCGCCTTATCAGCAGCAGCGGCCCCTGCCCCGCTTTGCGCGGCGGGGTTGGCAATCAACAGGATATGCCCCAGGGAGCTATTCACCCTGCTCCTCGCGAGTCCACAGGCCCGTTTTGCCGCCGTCCTTCAAGAGCAGGCGTACGTCCATGATCTCCATGCCGCGGTCGACCGCCTTGCACATGTCGTAGATGGTCAGGCACGCCACGCTTGCGGCGGTAAGCGCCTCCATCTCGATGCCGGTCTTGCCCGTGACGCCCGTGGTGGTGGTCACATGGATGCCCACGCGGCCATCCTCGCGCTCGCCTGCGTGCACCGGCTCGCACTCCACCTTCGCCTTGGTGATGTTGAGCGGATGGCACATGGGGATGAGCGTGCTGGTCTGCTTGGCGGCCATGACGCCTGCCACGCGCGCGCATGCCAGCACATCGCCCTTGGCCGCCTTGCCCTCCACGATAAGCGCCAGCGTATCGGGATGCATGCTGATGAAGCCCTCGGCCACGGCCACGCGCTTGGTGATGTCCTTCTCGGACACATCGACCATGCGCACATCGCCCTTCTCATCGATATGCGTCAAATGCTGCTGCTCAGTCATATTCGCTCTCCTTAAATCAAATATCCCTATCCACCGATTTGGCTCATGCGGCGTTCGGTGCCGGTGATGTCGTCGTGATCGTCGGGCTTCGCGCCGATGGCGGTTCGGAACGCATCGGCCAAATCTCGATCGATCTGCTCCTCGGGCTTGCCGCTGCGCAGGATGCCGCGGATGTCGTATTCGCGGTCGCTGAACAGACACGGGCGCAGCTTTCCGTCCGCCGTAAGGCGCATGCGGTTGCATTCGCCGCAGAAATGCCTGCTCATAGGGCTGATGAAACCGACGGTGCCCTTTGCACCGGGGAACTCGAAGTAGCGCGCGGGCCCCCAGCCGAGCGGCTGATGCTTACCGGCGGGCACCAGCTCGGGCAGGCCTTCGGCACGCGCCTGCCGGTTGATGATTTCGAACAGCTCCTCGCAGCTGATCACGTCGTCGGGGCCCCAGCCGCAGCCGTTCGACCCCGAGCTTTCGCCCACGGGCATGTACTCGATGAAGCGGACGTGCAGCGGGCGATCGATGGAAAGCTTCGCGAAGGCAAGGTAATCCTGATGCAGCTGGCGCACCGCAACCGCGTTGATCTTCACGGGGTTGAACCCGGCGGCCAGCGCGGCATCGATGCCGTCGAGGGCCTCCTGCAGATACCCGCGGCGCGTGATGGCATGGAACTGCTCGGCATCGAGCGTGTCCAGCGAGATGTTCACGCGCGAAAGCCCCGCCTGGCGCAGCTGGTCGGCCATGCGCGGCAGCAGCACGCCATTGGTGGTGAGCGAGATGTTCTTGATGCCGGGCGTATCGTTGATGTCGCGCACCAGGTCGACCACGCCCTTGCGAACCAGCGGCTCGCCGCCGGTCAAGCGCACGCTTTTGATGCCCAGGTTCGAGAACGCGCGAACCACGTGCGCGATCTCCTCGATACGCAGGATATCGGTATGGCACATGGACTGCACGCCCTCTTCCGGCATGCAGTAGATGCAACGGTAGTTGCAACGGTCCGTCAACGATATACGCAGGTAATCGATGGTGCGGCCGTGTCCGTCCTTCATGAGGTCCCCTCTCGTTTCAGAATCCCCAGTGTACCACGGGCGAGGCGAATGTATCCGGCTCGGTAGCAATTGCCCCACCGAACCATCAGACCCGTTCGCCGAAAACTTCTTGTGCCGAGACGGCCGCAGAGACGGCTCGAAGCCGCCCTTGAGCCGAAGCGCCTGCGGCGCTGCCCCGAACCGAAATGCGCCCGACCGCAGCCAAGCGCGTCGGGATCAGCGCTCCACCAGGTACAGCTTGTCGTCGGGAATGTGGATCCACAGCTCCTCGCCCTCGTGCGGCAGAAGCTCGGCATCCGTCTTCAGCTTGTCGACGCGCCAGAACAGGTGTTGGTGCAGGTACTTCATCTCGTCCTCGGTGCGCTCGACCGCCGGCGCCGCTTCGGGGCTGCGATCGAGAAAGCCCAGCAACGCCGTACGCTCGAAGCGCGAATCGCTCACACGGTCCACGCGCATGCGGAAGCAGTTGCGCCCCGGGCCGCCGGCGCGTTGCAGGTAAAACGCGCGCACGCCCAGGCATTTGACGCCCTCGGGCACCTCGGCGGCCGTCTCCACCTGCACGCCCCACTTCGGCAGCCACACCGTGTGCGGCCCGCGACGCTGCGCCGGCGTGGCGTTCTTGCAGCCCGACAGCTTGATGCCCGCCTGGCTTTGCGGACGGTTCACCAGGTCATCGCCCGTGCCCATTTCCATGATGTGCCCGGATTCAACCACGGCGATGCGATCGCAGAAGCGCAGCGCCTCGTCGATGTCGTGCGACACGTACAGGATGGTGCCGCGGAACGCGTCGAACAGGCTGACCAGGTTCTGCTCCAGCACGCTTTTCAGGTGCGCGTCGAGCGCGGAGAACGGCTCGTCGAGCATGAGGATGCCCGGGCGCGCCGCGAGCATGCGCGCAAGCGCCACGCGCTGCTGCTGGCCGCCGGAAAGCTGCACGGGATAGCGTTTCTCGAAGCCCGACAGGCCGAAGCGCTTGAGCTCGGCCTGCACCATGGCGTCGCGGTCGGCCGGCGACACGTCCTTGGCGATGCCCGCCGCCACGTTCTGCGCCACGGTCAGGTTGGGGAACAGCATGTAGTTCTGGAACAGCAAGGCGGTTTTGCGCTGCTGCGGCGAAAGGTCCACGCGCGCCTTCTTGCCGGGCGCGCGGTCGAAGAACACCGTGCCGTTGACCACGATCTTGCCCGAATCGGGACGCTCGATGCCGGCGATGGAGCGCATGGTCAGGCTTTTGCCGCACCCCGACGCGCCCAACAGCCCCAGCGTCTCGTCCCCCGCCGAGAACCGCGCCTGCAGCTGAAACCCTTTGAACTTCTTCTCGATGTCTACTTCAAGGCTCATGCTTTACTCCGAACGCTTGCGATACTTGGTGGTGTGACCGCTCCATAGGTTAATGAACACGATGACCACCAGGGAGAACACGATGATGACGCCCGTCCAGAACCAGGCGACGTCGCTGTTGCCGTTCATCCACTCGAAGTAGATGGCGATGGGGATGGTGCGCGTGATGCCCACGTAGTTGCCCGCCATGAACAGCGTGGCGCCGAACTCGCCCAAGGCGCGCGCGAACGCCAGCACCATGCCGGCCGCGATGCTCGACCACGACAGCGGCAGCATCAGACGCACGAAGATCTTCGCATTGCTCCATCCCAGCGTGCGGGCGGCGTCGAGCATGTTGCGGTCAAGGCTTTCGAAGGCGCCAAGCGCGTTGCGGTACATAAGCGGGAACGCCACCACCACCGCTGCGATGACGCACGCCGTGGGGCTGAAGATGAGAGGGAAGCCCGTCTCTATCCAGAACCGGCCGAACGCCGTGTTCGAGCCGCAGATGAACAGCAGGATGAAGCCGCACACGGTAGGCGGCAGCACCATGGGGATGGTGAAGATGGCGTCGAAGATGCTCTTCGCACGCGAGCTGAGGTTCAGGCAGAAGTACGCCGCCAACAGCCCCAGGATGACGATGAACACGATGGCGATGCCCGTGGTGCGCAGGCTCACCCACAACGGGCTCCAATCCAGGTTCTGTAGGAACTCGCCCGCCGCAGCCAGGCCCGTTGCCTTCGCGACGATGCTCACCTGGTCGGCCGGCACGATAACGCCGAAATCGGCGAAGGAGGGCTTGGCGTAGCTCGCGTTCTCGCTGTCGGTGATGTCGCTACCGTCTACCCCGATGGCCAGCACGTAAGCCTTGCCCGAGATTTCCTGATCGAACATAAGCCGCACGGCGCCGAGGTCATAGGTTTGCTGCGTGGTGAAATACCACGTGGAAATGCCGCTCAAGGGCACCGAACCCGACGACCGGCCCGCATCAAGCGCGCAGAACAGCTGCTTGAGCTGCATTTGCGTCTGAGCATCCTCAAGATCAAGGGATAGTTGCTCGGCCATGGCGGGCGGGATGTAGGCCACCACCTGGTCGTTCACCGCAACGAGCTGCGCCGCCTGCCCGACCCCTTGGCCGATAAGGTACGCATAGCCGCGATACTCGCCGTCGATGCTGCGGTTGGAGCCTTTCTGAGCGCGCGAGAAATCGCTTATCGCAAAACTGCTGCCCTCAAGCGCTGCCGCGTCGCCTTCCTTGGACACCTGCACCGCCGACGTGTCCACATCGCCTGCGGTTTGCGCATCGGCATCCGAAGAGGCGGCGGCCGGCTTCGCGGTTACCGCGGGCGTATCGACATCGCCCAGCGCGTCGTCGGCAAGCGCCGCGGCCGGCACGCACAGCGCCAGCGCCGCCGTGACAGCAAGGCTTGCGATAAGCCTTTTCGCACGTTTTCCCTGTTTCGTCATATATCCCGTCCTTGGACGCGGTAAGGGGATGGGGGTCGAATCGTCCCCATCCCCTTGCTTGGTTCGCTTATCTGCTATGCGGTTCCAAGCGCGGCGCTTACGCCAGCTCGAAGCCCCACTTCTGCCAGATCTCCTGGGCCTTGTCGCTGCTCAGGCACCAATCCAGGAACTCCTGGGTAGCGGCAGCGTTCTTGCTCTCGGAGGTGACGGCGCCGGGGTACACGATGTTCTTGTGCGTGTTGGCAGGCACGGTGCCGACGATCTGCACGCCACCGAAGCGGTACACGTCGGAGGTGTACACGAAGGCGACGTCGACATCGCCGGACTGGGCATGCTTGCACACGTTGCCCACGGAGGTGTCGGTGACCACCTTGTGGCCGGCATCGACGAAGGCCTGGTAGCTGCCGCCCTTGCCGGAGATGTCCTTGCCGGTCTTGCCCTCGTCGGCAGCGGCGGGGGCGTACACGCCTACCGTGGACAGGGACTGGGCGGCATAGTTGCCGGCGGGCACGGAGTCGTCGCCCGCGCAGATGGAGTACTTGCCGGCGGCGATGTCGTCAAGGGTGACGTCCTTGATGTCGGCACCTTCCTTGGAGACCATGACCAGGTCGTTCTTGAACATGTCGACGCGGGTGGAGGAGTCGACATAGCCCTTCTCCACGGCGGTGTCCATAGAGCCCTTCGAGGCGCTGATCAGCAGGTCGGCGTAGGAGCCGGCGCCCAGCATCTCGTTAAGCTCGCCGGAGGCCTTGTACTGCGTGTCGGCGAAGGAGACGTTGTCATGACCGTCGGCGATATAGGCGGCCTGGACCTCTTCCATGGCCTTGGACAGGGAGTTGGCCGCGAAGACCTGCAGCTCGACCTGCTCCTTGTTGTTGTCGGCGGACTGCTCGGTGGCGGAATCGCCCTTCTGCTCGGTGGAGCCGCCGTTGGACGAGCAGCCGGCCAGAGCGAAGGCGCCCACCATCGCGAACGCGCATACGGCCGCGACCACGATGCGGAGTTGCTTCTTCATGTCTTCCCTTTCTTTTGCGATGAGATCATCCCTCTTTGTACGCAACAGCGAACAATTCGTTGCTGGTCGTTATACTATTCTCACCTTCGTATGTTAGTCAATTGACAATAATCCGCTTTCGTGAATTATTTCGCTACTTGAATACTCGGAAATGGGAACAAGGCAGATGATGGCAAATAGACCGGGAACGCGAAACGGTGCCCGGCAAGCCGAAGAACAGCCCGAACACCGGCCCCAACGCCGACGCCGGGCGGATCTGCACGATGTCGTTGAACTGCGGAACCGCCAGAAAGCCTTCAAGAACCGCCAGGTACACGACGAAGCAGGCGGCGAACACGCTCAACGACCGCTTCCAGCCAGGCCGCAATGGCGCCTGCAGGGCTTCTGACGCAACGGAAGCTACCGGCGCGTGCCCGACATCGCGAACAGCAGTTGCGGGCATTTCATTATGTTCCGGTCGATCCGATTCCATGGTGTCGCACCTCCCGCATCCGTTCGCTCGAAACGCCATCCAGATTCGTTCGCCCTTACTATAACGAATGTCGCCGGCGCAGAAGAAGGCGAACCGAGACGCGGCATAAAAGCCATCACCAGCGAAACGAACGCCGAATGCCCGAGAAGCCGCCGCGAGCGAAAAGGCAAGCCGCCTACGCCCGCCGATGCGGTGGACGCGAGAGCCGCAGCCCCCGGCAACCGGCAGGATGCCCGATCTTCGCCGGATCGCAATAGCATCCGCAAGCCCGCCCACCTGTCGCGGCAGGGCGCTACGACAACGAGGCGATCGCCTCAGGAATGGCGGCCACCACGTCTTCAGCGGTTACGCAAATGCTGGTCAGGCGCTTTGCCGCCGCCCGCGCCGCCCGCGCGTGCAGCGCCGAAGCAAGCACGCACGCGTCTACCGGGGCCAAACCCTGCGCAAGCAGCGCCGCGGCCATGCCGGCAAGCACATCGCCCGTTCCCGCCTTCGCCAAGGCAGAGGTTCCATCCGACATGCGCACGATGGTTTCACCGTCAGATATATAGGTAACGGGGCCTTTCACCATGGCAATCACGCCATAAGCCTGCGAAAGCAACAACGCCAACTGCGCCGGGTCGTCGGTAGGCAGGGCCAGCGGAGCGGCAAGGCGTGCAGCCTCTCCCGCGTGCGGCGTGATGACCGTGGGCAAGCCGTCGATGAATCGGCGGCGCAGCAGCAGGCGGCCTTCGGGAGAGGTCAGCGCGTCAAGACCGCCGCCGTCGACAAGCACCGCAGCGGCCGCGCCCTCGAGAACGGTGCAGGTCAGCTGGGCGGAAAGAGGATCGGCGGCATCGAGGCCGCTGCCGACGAGGAACGCCAGCGGATGACGGGGTGCCACGGGGCCAAGCGCTTTCGGGCGCGGCGCCGCATGCACCGGACGGCTCGATCGACATGCGCGATACGCGCCCGCCCGCCCGTCCGAGCTTGCGGGCGCAGCCTGAACCGCGGCAGGGCCGCCAGCGATGCTCCCCCGTTCATCAGAATCAAGCTGCGCGTACGCCGCCAGCTCGTCCCACGCGCGCACCACAAGCGACGGGCTTGCCGCGCGCACCGCCGCGACGGATTCGGGCGAGCAGGCAACTTCGGTATACCCCGCGCCCATGCGCTGCGAGGCAACCGCCGCAAGACATGCGGCGCCTGGATAGTCGGCGCAACCGGCGATCAGCGTCAACTTGCCGCGCGAATACTTGTTCGCCAGGTCGTCAGGCCACGGAAGCAATGCCGCCACCTGCTCCAACGTATACTTCTTCGCTCGCTGCATCCGTCCTCCATTCACCAAGCGCTACGCACGCATATGCTCGCATCCAGTGTACTCCAACCACGTAAGAGCGAAGTAAAACATGGCGTTCGCCACCGCAAGCAGGAAGCCCGGCGACAACGCGCAAACCGCAACACCACCCCAAGCACAAGCGCGACCGCATCAATCGTCAGGGAAAACCGAGCCCCCCAGCGCGCCAGACCCCCCAGCATGCGCCAGAGCCCCCAGCACGCGCCGGGCCCCACCAGCGCGCGCTAGGCCCCCGAGCGTGCCAGACCCCACCAGTGCATGCCAGAGCCCCCGGCGCGCCAGACCCCCCCAGCATGCGCCGGGACGAAAACCTGGTGGGTTCGCCGCCCGCCATGTTCTGGCGAGCCGAGCCCCCAGCGCGCGCCGGGACGAAAACCAGGCTCCAGAGCGTCAACCGAGCCAAGCATCGGACTTCGGATCGTTAATCTAGCTAAGCGGCGAGTTCCCAAAGCATTAGCCGGACCAAGCAGCGAGTTCCCGCGGCGAACAATCGTCAATTTTGTCCAGCCGTGGTCAAAACGAACGATTTTTCGCAGCCTCAAGGCCAAAACACGCGATTATTTGCGCTACCGGAAAGCCCATACGCGAACAACCGGCAAAAACGTCCATTTCTCACTTCCGAGACCGCGAAAAACCGTCTGTTTTGACCGCCAGCGACCAAAACCGACGGTTTTTCGCATCGCCCACCCCATGCCCAACAAGCAACACTTCCGTCATCGATCTCGGTGATGGACGGCTTCTTCGCCAGGCTTAAGAACACTGATAACGGAAATCGAGTTCTACCACCATCGCGACTGGTCCGGCGTGACGATTCCCGAATTCTGCCGCATTCTCGATGCCTACCTCGGGCATTAGAATGAGCGAAGGCCGAAGGAGAAGCTGGGCTGGCCGAGCCCAATGCGACACTGCAGGAGCCTGTGGCCGGCTGTATAACCGGTCCGAAGAAATGCCCGCATACCCATATCACAACTATCTTGCGCAAACCTTGCCGATTTCTTACGCAAGCCTTGCCGATCCCTTCCCTGATCCCTACCAAAATCTTCCCCATTCCTTGCACTGCAAAATTATCGTTCCACCTGGGGAAATACTCTGATACCTCAGATTGCATGACCATTGTGATCTCACATATTTCAGCAATCGAGTACTGGCTTGCGCACGAATCGCTCAAGCCCAAGGCCACGTCCGCCCATGCAGCAACCGAACTTCCGTCCTCGGGTCCCACCATCGATGACCGCCGCCGCGCCGAGCAGCTTCTAAAACAGTGCGCCAGCATCCCGTTGCATATCGCTGCCACGAAACCGCTCCATAACAGCACGCGCTTCCGCTGCCACGTTTGGTCCCCGCCCGTAGCACGGGCGCTCTACAGAATCGCGGATGGCGTTTACGTTTGCTCTCCCGAACTCGCCTTCGTCCAATCGGCGGCTACGCTCGACAAGATCGATACCGTGCGTTTAGGGTGCGAATTGTGCGCAACGTATTCCATCGACCGCCATGCACGCGGAGGGTTCTTTCAGCGCAATGCCATCACCACGCGCGAAAAGCTCGGCGCGGTCGTTCGCGAAAACCAGGGGGCAAACGGGATCAAAACCGCGCGATGGGCGCTCGATCACGTGCTCAACCGATCAGCGTCGCCTGCCGAAACGAAAGTTGCGCTCGCTCTTACGCTCCCCTGCAAAATCGGCGGAATGGGACTCCCCCAGCCTTCGCTGAACCGCTTCATCCCGCTCAACGCAGCAGAACAAAAGGCGCTCAATAGAAGCTATTTCCTTTGCGACCTCTATTGGGAGCAAGCAAAGCTCGCTATTGAGTACGACAGCGATGCCGAGCACTCCGGATCCGAGCGCATCGCCTCGGATGCCGCACGAAGGAATGCGCTGCTCCGCCTGGGAATCACGGTCATCACCGTGGGAAACCAGACGTTTCGCGACAGGTCGGAATTCAAAAGGGTCGGCGCAACCGTCGCGCGGCTTCTCGGAACGCGCATCAGGCCGAGGAACGAACACTATGACCGTCGGCAAATCGAGCTTCGCAAGCGTCTGAGCAGCCAACCGATTTGGGAAAGCGCCCGTTATAGCGAGTAGCGCCAACATGCGCCGCTTTCGCATTCGACGCGCGAGGCACAGCGTAGGTCGCCTACAGCGAATCCGGCAGGCAAGGGCACTGCCGCGCCCAACGGGCATCCATCTGCCGCAACCATCAAGCGCGAAAACGAAACTGCCGCAGCGAACGGTCCCCGCTCAGCAAACGAACGAACACGCCGGGGTGACGGATTCGCAAATTCGCCCAGACAAGATCCGTTCATTTTGTCCCTCAGCGGCCAAAATGAACGGTTCTTCGCCACTGAGTAGGCCAAAAGAAACGATTATTCGCGCCGCGCTCCCCATTCGCACGAAATACCGTCCAAATTGTCCATCCCGCGCCTCAGAAAACGCGAAGAATCGCTCGTTTTGGCCTGCTGGGGCC
>OLNL01001739.1_pt1 | contig 18841 bp, 17 predicted proteins | sample 1672181 | NCBI WGS metagenome assembly OLNL01 (sample SAMEA3136656, study PRJEB25190) | human gut metagenome | biome: human gut; feature: human-associated habitat; material: faeces | place: Austria | collected 2013
CCTTGAAGTAGTCGCCGAAGGAGAAGTTGCCGAGCATCTGGAAGAAGGTGCCGTGACGGGTGGTCTTGCCGACCTCGTCGATGTCGAGCGTGCGCACGCACTTCTGGTTGGAGGCCATGCGCTTGTGGGGAGGGGTCTGCTCGCCGAGCAGGTACGGGATGAACGGCACCATGCCGGCGATGGTGAACAGCGTGGTCGGGTTCGGCGAGATCAGTGACGCCGAAGGCATGACCAGATGGTCGTGCTTGGAGAAGTAATCCAGATAGCGCTTCGCGATTTCTGAAGTGCGCATGAGTTGGTGAGCTCCCTTGTGGGTTGGGGCCGTGCTGGCCCGCATGCAAAATGATAGATAAAAATTTGAACAGCTGTTATGCGTGTGAAAGTGGGGGGCATGCCCCGGATTCGCTACCGCGCGGCGCGGTCGATGTAATGTTGGTTGAGCTCAGCCTCGCGGGCTCGGCGGGTGGCGTTGAACTCGTTGACCAGGCCTTCCAGCGTCCTCATGCCCACATGGTCCTGATCCGGGCCGAACACGAACGCTCGTGCGGCGTCAGGGGTGTTGGCCTTGACGTAGGCCTGGGCTTTGATGACGGCTAGGGCGCCGACGGTCACGCCGACACCGATCCAGAACAATCGTTTGAACATCACTGAGCCTTGCTTTCCTGCTGTCCGGAGCCTTCGACGGAGTCACGGCCGGTGCTCTTCTTGGCGACGAACGACTGCGCGGTGGATTTCAGCGCATAGAAGAACGACGCGATCTTGATGACGGGCTTGCCGAGGAACGAACCGTAAAGATCGGTCAGGGCGCCTACGTTGTTGGCAGTGGACGACGCGGCCGCGGAGATCCTGTTGACATCCTCAAGCGATTTGTTGACCTGCTTGACGGTGGTGACGCCCTCATCGAGGGCCGGGATGGCGTGCTCCCCCGACTCGCGCACGGTGTCCGCGATCTGGTCGAACAGCTTGCCGAGGCGAATCAACGGATAGATCATGAAGCCTGCAAGCACGGCGAATGCTATTGCCGCGATAAGGCCGGCGATCTGGCCAACACCCATGTGTACCTCTTTTCCGTCCCACAGGCATACGCCCGTGCACACAATACCCGCAACACACTAGCCGTCACCCGAGACCGACGCTGCCGGCGGCATGCGGGTCGGCCGGCCCGGTCGCGCGTCTCACTGATTGTATGACACGACGGTGAGAGCCACTTCGAACGGCTTGGTCGTATCGAAATCAAGGCACGTAACCGACCCGTTAGCCGGCCTCTCGCTCAGGTCATACCCTTCCGGCGCGAAGCGGTGCATGAGGCTGAGCAGCGTATTGCCATGGGATATCTGCAGCACGTCGTCGCCGTCCTTGAGATCCGGGTTGGACGCGATCAGGGAAAACGCCCCGTGCACGCGGGCCCAGTATTCGGCGTCGGATTCCGCGTCGTGGAACGGGTCGGCCTCCTTGAGGAAGTCGCGGGTCGCGGCGAGGCCGTACTTGGCGACGATGTCGTTGTAGTCCTTCGCGCCGTGGGGCCCTCCCGCGGCCGTCCAGGCGAGCGACATGTCCTGACCTTCGAAATAGCCGTAGCACTGCTCGCGGAAATGCATGTCCGACACGAGCACCGGCCGGGCGTTGCCGACCTCCTCGTTCACGTCGAGGATGCGCTTCGCGGTGATCTGCGCACGCGACGTATCGGAGCAGTACGCGGCAGCGAACCGCACGTACTTGAGTTTTTCCGCCGCCTTGTCGGCGTCCGCCAACCCCGCTTCGGTCAGCGGCGCATTGCACCATCCCTGAAGTCGGTTATACCTGTTGAACGTGGTCTGTCCGTGGCGGACAAGATGCAGATGGAGAATCATACTGACGATTATTCCATGCTTCCCGCATGCCACAAAACCCGCCGCGCCCATCGCCACAGACCCCTCCAGTCTGCTAACGCCCCCGCTGGCGGAGGGGCTGGCATGCGCGGCATGACTGGGGGGTGGTTCTCAGCTCAATGGAACAGCCCGCACTCAGTCCCTACCCATCCGTCCGGCTGATTCGCTCCCATCCCGTGTGCCACACCAGGCGAAAAACACCCCAAAATCGCATGGTGTGGTACAGCAGAGAGCCACACCATGCGATGTGAGCCTTCACATCACGTGGTGTGGCAAAGCACAGGTCGCGGAAACCGCCATTTTCCAATGACCGATGAATGGACCCGGAATCGCCCTTGGCCACACCAGCCCCAAAACCCTCAAAAATCGCATGGTGTGGTACAGACGATAGCCGGATGACGGTCGGCGGGGAATCATCCCCACGCCTTCCCCGCGAAAGTCCCATCCGGCGACGCGCAAACGGGACTTTCGCCGGATAAACACATATGAACACATATGAACACAGGTAAACACAAGTGCAAGAACACCAATGATCGCGAACGCGGGTTCAGGTCACAACTATAGCCATGAAACCCGCGGTGAAGTAGACTAGGCCACATGAGAGAGCAAGAACAGAAGGGGCTGCCTGACAGCCAGCGGCAAATCCGTTTCGACGGCATCGACGGCCTGCGTGCCGTGGCGATACTCGGCGTGGTCGCATTCCACACCCGCCCATCGCTGCTTGAGGGTGGTTTCATCGGTGTCACCATGTTCTTCGTGATCACCGGCTTCCTAGCGACTCGTTCGGTGATTCGCGCAGTGGACAGCCATGGCACGTTCCAGTATGGAAGGTATCTGGGGCGCCGGATCAAGAGGCTGTGGCCGGCAACACTGGCCACAATCGCCCTGACCGCTCCGTTCGCATGGCTGTTCGCCCCGAGCCTTCTCGACAAGGTGCGCACCGACGCGCTTCCAGGCGCGCTGTTCGCCAGCAACTGGGTGAACATCTTCCGCAAACTTCCCTATTTCGCGGCGGCCGGACTCCCCTCCCCTCTGACGCACCTGTGGTTCCTTGCGCTGGTCATGCAGTTCTATCTCGTATGGCCGCTGCTGATCATGGCGATCGGCCGTCTCGTTCGCGCCAAATGGGCTCGGACCGTCGTGATGGTGATAATCGTGCTTGCGTCGAGCGCGGCGATGTGGCTGCTGTTCGATCCCGACGACACGTCGCGCGTGTATTACGGTACGGATACGAGGCTCGCGGAGCTGGCGATGGGGGCGATGCTGGCGATGCTGATGCAGCGTGCCGACCGGACCGCTGACGATCGCAAACAGACAGACGACGGTCGCGGCGCGTCCGCTATCATCCTGGACGTGTTCGGCTGGCTGTCGTTGCTGGCCCTATGCGCCGGTTTCTGGTTCATGAACGGCTATGACGACACGATGTATCACGGCGGGTACCTTGTCGCCGCCATATTGGGCGCCTTGGCCCTCGCCGGCGCCATCAGAGGAGTGAGCCTACCGCGTGTGCTCGGCTGCGCTCCGCTGCGTTACCTAGGGTCGCGCTCGTATTCGCTGTATCTCATGCATTACCCGCTGCTGCAGTTCATGAATCCCGCCACCCGCACCGAAGCACTGCCGTGGTGGGGATGGCTGATTGAGGCAGCCGTGATATGGACGGCGACGGAGGCGTTCTACCAGCTGGTCGAGGCCACTCGCATGTACGAGCCGACGCCGCGCAGCAGGCATGCGAGGGCATCGGTGGAGCCGAGCGGACGGCTGAGGCCGGGGTCATGGGTGATGGCGGCTCTCGGCATCGTCACCGTGGCCGCGCTCACCTGGGCGCCGGTGAATTGGGAGCAGATCGCCCACGACCGCATGATCCAACTCCGGCCCGAACTCGCCGAGCCGGCGAAGCCTCTCGCCCTGCCCAAGCCGAAGAGCATCGAAAAGCCCTCGGACGACGGCACGGCGAGCAACAATGCCACGGCGAATCAGACGAATGACGACGGCTCCGAGCGGAACGGAGACAGCGCAAAGCCGACGTCTCCATCTGTCACGCCCATTGCAGAGAAGGTGCCCGACAACCTGGATGTTTCGGAATACCACTATGACCCCAATACAGGAAGCTGCAACGCCGACATCATGATGATCGGCGATTCCGTCACCTCCGGCACGAAGGATGCGATCCAGGCGGCGTTCCCGAACGGATACATCAATGGCAAGCCGAACCGTCAGATGCCTCAGGCCGTCAGCGTGTTCCAGCAGGCGACCACTGCCGGGCACAGCGGCAGCGTCATCATTTACGGGCTCGGAACGAACGGCATCATCCGCAACGAACAGGTGGTCCAGCAGCTGATCGACCTTGCGGGCGGCAAGCCGGTGTATTTCGTGACGATCCGTATGCCCTATCCGAACCAGGAGAAGAACAACAACTCGATGATGCGTGCCGCAGCCAGCCACAACGGCAATGTGGGCATCATCGACTGGTACAAGTACAGCGAGGGCCACGGCGAATACCTGTACGACGACGGCATCCATCCCAACATGACCGGCGCTTATGCGTATGCGACGATGCTGCGGCAGGCGGTGTGCGGCCAGTGACGATGAACGCGGCCGATGGCCGGCCGAACCCGTGAGAACAGGACCGGAATACACGAACGCCCCGGGCGCAATGCCACGGGGCGTTCGTGTGTATGTATGTCCTTACGCTGTAAATTACAGGTGGTGGATCCAGATCAGCGAGCGTAGAACTCGACGACGTACTGGATGTTGACCTGAACCGGGATCTCCTCGACTTCAGGCTTGCGGGTCAGGGTGGCCTTCAGGGAAGCCAGGTTCACGTCGAGGTAGCCGGGGACGGGCGGCAGCACATCGCGGTGCACGCCTTCGGCGGCGATCTGGAACGGAACCATGGTCTGGCTCTTGGCCCTCACCTGAATGGTCTGGCCGGGCTTGACACGGTAGGACGGACGATCCACGATGTTGCCGTCGACGAGGATGTGACGGTGCACCACGAACTGACGGGCCTGAGCGGTGGTACGGGCGATGCCGGCACGCAGCACGAGGTTGTCAAGACGGACTTCGAGATCGGTGAGCATCGCGTTACCGGTCTGGCCGGCGGTGCGGGTCGCCTTCTCGTAAGCGGAGCGAAGCTGCTTCTCGGAGACGCCGTACTGGGCGCGCAGGCGCTGCTTCTCGCGCAGACGAACCGCGTAATCGGATTCGGTGCGACGACGGGTGCGGCCGTGCTCACCGGGAGCGTACGGGCGCTTTTCGAAGATGCGCTGAGCCTTGGGGGTCAGTGCGATGCCGAGGGCGCGGGAAAGGCGCACCTGACGGCGAGAACGCTGAACGTTGGTCATTCTTGTTCCTTTATTCTGTCGTTATCTGAACGGAACGCGAGGCTGTCCCCGCGCTGAGTCGGCCTCCCCAGTGCTTCGTCGTGACGTGCACGAACGGCGGAAAACCGCCGCCGACCCACTGATGGGCTAAGACTCCAGATAGCATCCGCCTTATGGCAGACACAATCGTTTATAATCGCATACCCTATGGACGACCCTGCGTGTCAGGCTCCGCCGGCCGGGGTGAGCCGCCCCGCGTCCATGGCATACACGCGGTCGGCGTATGGCAACGTGTCGCCGTCATGGGTCACGATAAGCACCGCCGCCGTCTCATCGGCGACGTTGCGCAGCAAACGCATGACCATCGTGGTGCTCGTCGCGTCGAGATCACCGGTCGGCTCGTCGAGGATCAGCAGCTTCGGCCCGTTCATGAGCGCCCGGGCGATGGAGACGCGGCGCATCTCGCCACCCGACAGCTCCTTGGGATAGCTGTCGGACAGGTCAGCCACGCCGAGTCGATCCAGCAGCATCGTCGCCCGTCGCTCCAGGGCGTCGGGCTCGTGCTCCGCCGTGAGATCATCGTCGATGACGTCGGGCATGTCGGCATCGTCCTGCTCCCGTGCGGAATCGGCCGCGCCGGCGGCATCGGCTTCGCCGGGCGCCGCAACATCATCCGGCACCACCGTTTTCTTCGCCGGGCCAAACAGCACGGCCGGAAGAATGACGTTGTCGAGCACGGTGAGGTTGCCGAGCAGCGTCTGTCCCTGCGTGACGAACCCGAGCGTCGCGTTGCGCAGCTGCGAGAGCTCCTTGTCCGACAGCTTGGAGACGTTTCGGCCGTCGATCTCGACGGTGCCGGACGTCGGCTTGAGCAGGCCAGCGATCAGATTGAGCAGCGTGCTTTTGCCGTTGCCGGAACGTCCGATGATGGCGACCAGTTCGCCCTGGTCCATGGAGAAGCTCACGTGGTCGACGGCGGCGAAACGCGCGCCGCGCCGGGTGAATTCACGGGTCAGATCATTGATTTCAAGCATCGCCATGATGAATCACTCCCCCTCGCGCAACGTGAGATAGGTTTCGGGCGCGGACAGCTTGACCGCAGTGACGATTGATGCCAGCAGTCCGGTCGCGACGGCGAACACGAGGCTTATGGCGACGAGCGCGACGACCTTGAGCGCGTCGGTCTGCAGGTATGGCAGCTGCAGCTGCCTGCTGATCAGCGTGTTGAACGGGAACACCGCCAGAGACGCGCCCGCGATGCCGATGACGCCACCGACCAGTCCGATCAGCGCCGATTCCTTGACGATGAGCGCAATCAGTGTGCCGCGCGTGGCGCCCATGATGCGGTAGGCCGCGAATTCCTTCTTCCGCTCGTTCATCGCGGATGCGAACACTGCCAGCAGCACGATGAGGCCCATGATCCAGAACACTGCGACGAACAGCGTGACGTACCCGACCAGCGCGTCGAGGTTGGTCTTGGTGGTGGCTGTCACGCCGCCCGGATACACGAATCCGAGCCCTTCGAGACCGGATTCCTTGGTGATGTTGAGCGAGACCTGCTTGGCGTCATACCCGTCCTTGACCTTGATGAGGATCGCGGAGACCGCCTTGTCGGCGTATTCGGCGGGGATGGCCGTGTGTCCCACCGACGACGAGTACGAGATGATCGAGGGGATGGTGGACATATTGACGAACACCGAATTGTCCAGGCTGGTGCCGGTCGAGCCGAGCTGGGCGGCGACCGGGAACTCATGCCCGTACAGCTTGATCGTGTTGTTGCCGGATACGCTGATGTTCGAGCCGGCTACGACTTCTCCGTCTTTCAGCGTCCCGTCGAACTGCGATGTGATCCAGGGGGTGATGACGAAGTCGGTCGCGGGGTTGAAGCCTATGATCTGCACCTTCTCGTCGCAGCATGCGGCCGCGAGCGATGATATGTACGTCTGGGCCGTGACTTGGGAGATGCCATCGGCCTTGGAGACCAGGTTCTCGATGTCGTTGGTGAAATAGAACGTGTTGGATCCGCCGTTAGTGAGCAGGGCCTCGGCTTTGGCGCCGGTATCCTGCGGCACCACCATGAGGTCGGCTCCCATGCGTTCCTGCATGCTTCGCAATCCGTTGCGCAGGTTCATGGACAGCAGCGAGCCGCCGAAGAACGCGAGCGTCAGCATCATGACGACGATGACGAGCGCAGCCGTGCGAAACGGCTTGCGCTTCAGGTTCTCCAGTGGCAGTCGTTTGAGAGTGATTCGTGTGATCATCGCTTGACGGGCTTGGAGTCAAGGTAGATGGCGACGACGGCGAACAGCAGTGCCAGAATGCCGATCACGATGAGCGTCGGCCTGGTGACCATATGGCAATGCATCATGGCGCCCTTGCACACGCCGATCAGCACCGTCGGCACGGCCAGCGACAGCAGTGCGTTCAAAGCGACGGCGATATTGAGACCTGTACGTATCTTCGGGCTGCAGAACAAAGCGATGATACCCAGCAGGGCGATGACCACGCCGATGCCAAGCTCCGCCTGCGCGGTGTAATGGCACGCCATGGGCATATTATCCTTGACCTCGCACACATGGGCGAATGCCTGCGGGGCGACGGCGATAAGCACGCCGAACACGATGGTCGGCAGCGATGCGAATAGTCTACGGAACATTGTTGTCTCCTCTCGGTTGAAGATGGACATCGATGATTATGTCAACCGTTTCCGGGAAACACAAGCCTTGACTTTTCAACGCTTTTCATATATGCGCCGGTCATCCGCCGGTAAGGTCCCACCACCATCCTCCCGCTGGCGGGAGGTGGTGCGAAGCCGCCGGTGGGTGGTTACCTCAGAGCTTCTCCAGCGGCGCCACGCGCAGCATCAGCCGCTTGACGCCCGACGAGCCGAAATCGACCGTGATTACGGAGTTACGGCCCTTGTCCTGCGTGTCGACGACGGTGCCCAGCCCGTACTGGTCATGCGTGACCTTGTCACCGGCATGGAAGTCGGCGATGTTGAGGTTGTTGTCCTTGCTGAGCGACGAGGCCGGTTTGGCCGACGAGAGGGATGACTTGGGAGCGGTGCGGCGCGTCGTGACCTTGCCGCCACGCGACAATCCCGTGGATGAGCCGAACCGGCTGCCCGACCCGTACTGCTGTCCGGAGCCCTGACGGCCGGAACCGCCGTGGCGCGAAGATGAGCCGAATCCCCTGGCCCCGCCATATGACGAGCCCGATCCGCCGCGCGAACCGGAGCCGAACGACGAGGAACCACCGTACGAGGACGATCTGCCGTATGTGGTGCCGCCGAAGTCGTCATCGTCCCATCCGCCGAACTCGTCGTCGAAGCCGCGGCGTGACCAGCCGGAGCGCATGCCCTCCATGCCAGTTTCGCGCCGTTTCCAGTCGATGAGCCGGTCGGGGATCTCATCGAGGAACTGGCTGGGCATCATCTCGTTGGCCTGCCCCCACTGCGCGCGCACGGCGGCACGGGTGACGTACAAACGACGCTTGGCACGCGTGATGCCCACATATGCCAGACGACGCTCCTCGGAAAGCTCGTCGGCGTCCTCCATCGCCCGCGAGTGCGGGAACGTGCCCTGCTCCATGCCGGTGAGGAACACGACGGGGTATTCCAGGCCCTTGGCGGTGTGCAGAGTCATCAGCGTGACCTTGCCGGAGTCCTCGCCCTCGGAGGGCAGCTGGTCGGAGTCCGCCACCAGCGCCGTGGTCTCCAGGAATCCCGCGAGCGTGGCGTCCGGCGTGTTCTGCTCGAATTCGGCGGCGACGGACTGCAACTGGGACAGGTTCTCCACGCGGGAGGCATCCTGTGGATCCTCGGACCGCTGCAGTTCTTCGAGCAGACCGGACTGCGAGAGCACCTCCCCCACCACTTCGGACGGCTTGCCGTCATGTTCGGCCGCGAACGCGCTCAGGGAGCGCATCAGGTCCCTGAATGCGGCGAGCTGCTTGCCGGTGCGGGTGGGCACGCCGTCGATCTGGTCAAGATGGTCAATGCCGTCCCAGAACGTGGTCGCATGAGCATCGGCATATGAAACGATGATCGATTCGGCACGAGGTCCGAGACCGCGCTTGGGCACGTTGAGGATGCGCCGCATGTTGACGTTGTCGGCCGGATTGACGATGGCCTGCAGATACGCGATGGCGTCCTTGACCTCCCGCCGCTCGTAGAACCGCGTGCCGCCGACCAGCTGATACGGCAGTCCGGCATGCACGAGCGCGCCTTCAAGCGCACGCGACTGCGCGTTGGCACGGTACATGATGGCCATGTCCGAATACGGCGTGCCCTCCTCGGCGCGGACGCGAGCGATCTCCCCCGCTATCCACGCGGCCTCCTGCTCGGCGTTGTCCGCGGCATAGCCGACGATCGGGTCCCCGATGCCCAATGCGGTCCACAGCTTCTTGGGCTTGCGACCCTGGTTGTTGGCGATGACCGCGTTGGCCGCGTCGAGGATGGTCTGCGTGGAACGGTAGTTCTGTTCGAGCATGATGGTCTTCGCGTTGGGGAAATCCTGCTCGAAATCCTGGATGTTGCGGATGTCCGCGCCGCGGAACGCATAGATCGACTGGTCGGAGTCGCCGACGACGGTGATCCATGCCGGGCCGGCCCGTCCCGCCGAGGGGGCGTCCGGCACGACCTGCCCGGCCGCGTCCACGCCCGCCAGCTCGCGGATCAGCTCGTATTGGGCATGGTTCGTGTCCTGGTATTCGTCGACGAGGATATAACGGAACTTATGACGGTAATAGTCGGCCACCTGCGGTTGGGTGCGCAGCAGTTCGACCGTCCGGCCGATCAGATCGTCGAAGTCGACGGCGTTCGCCATGGCCAGACGATGCTGGTATTCGGCGTAGATGACGGAATACAGCACCTCGATGTCGCCGAAATTGCCGATCTGATAACCGCGCTGGCCGGGCCGGTAGTCGGGCGCGTAGCGCTTGAGCTGCTCCTGCCAGCCGATCAGTGAGTTCTTGTAATCGGAGATGCGCGAGAGGATCGCGCGCGGCGTGTAGCGCTTGAGGTCGATGTTGAGATCGGCGCCGATCAGCTTGACGAGGCGCTCGCAGTCGGCGGTGTCATAGATGGAGAAGCCCGACGCCAGCCCTATCGACTGGCCGTCACGCCTGAGGATGCGCACGCATGCGGAATGGAACGTCGACACCCACATGCGCTGGGCGACCGGTCCGATCAGACCTTCGAGGCGTTCGCGCATTTCAGCGGCCGCCTTGTTGGTGAAGGTGATGGCGAGGATCTGGCTCGGCCATGCTCCGAATTGCGTGAGGATCCACGCGATGCGCCGGGTGAGCACGCGTGTCTTGCCGGATCCTGCGCCGGCGCCGATCAGCAGTGCGGGCCCCCGGTACTGCACCGCCTCGGCTTGCTGCGGGTTGAGGTCGCCGACGAGTTCCTCGGCGCTTCTTGCGATGAGATCCGGATCCTGCTGCACGCTGCTCCCCTGACGGTTGACGATGATTCGGCTTTCCTGTTTACCACATGGTTCGGTCAGTGTCACTCGATATGGGCGACCTCCCATTCCGCCAACGCGTTCCTCAGACCGGAGGCATACAGGTCTTCGCCTTGTCCGGCCTGCGGGTGGATGCCGTCCGGTCCGAGCCAATCGGTGTGTGCCGCGATAGCACTGTTCCAGTCGACCAGAATCGAATCTGTGGGATGCTTGCGCACGTAGTCGGAGGCCGCCTGATTGGCCACGGGAATCCACTCGCGGTCGCCATACGCATTGATGATGACCAGCACATGCCCATCACCCGCCGCGGCTGCAATCCGCTCGTATTCGCCGACCGTGGTCGCGCTGTTCGTGTTCAGCGAGATCACCACGTACTTGCGCAGACGGCCTTCCGCCTTCATCTGCGCGACGATACCGGGCGCGGTCAGGATGGACCGCGACACCTGGGCGTCCACGGCGATGCCGGGCAGTGATTTCTGCAATGCCGCCGACGCGCCCACGGTGACGGAGTCGCCGATCACGGAGACGTCCTCGCCGTTCAGGGTCTTCTCGATGGCTGCCTTGGCCTCCTCGCGGCGCTTGCGCTCCTCCTCGGCGCGTTTCTTCGCCTCGGCCGCGGCCTTGGCGTCCATCTTGCGCTGACGTTCCTTCTTGGCGAGCGCGCTCTGGTTCTTCTCCAGCATGATCTGTGTCTGCGTCTTCGCCGGGGCCTGGGCCACACCCATGAAGAACCCGATGGCGATCAGTACCACAACCGACACGGTGACGACCATGCGCATCGCCTCCGCGGTACGGGAGCTGCGGGATGCGACGACCGGCGCGTCTTGCGGCGAGGGCAGGGGCGCAGCCTGAGAGTACGGCTGAGTGAACTCGACGTTGTTGAGGTGCGTCCCATACACGCCACGTGCCCGCGCGCTGCCGACCCGTCGCGGAGCCGAACGTTGCGCCACCGTGCGGCGGGGAGCCGACTTGTCGCGCTTGGACTTGATCCATTCCGCGACCGGATTCTCCACCATCCACCATGACACCGCGGTCATCACGAGGCTCAGCAGCAACGTGAGCGCCTGGACCACCCACAATCCGCTGCCACGATAACCGGGAAGCATGAGCTGCAGCAGCAGGTACAACGGCCAATGCCACAGGTACATGCCATACGAGTATTTGCCCAGCAGCGCGAGCGGACGCCAGCCGAACAGGCCGATCATCCATGAATCCTTGGAAATGCTGCCGCCGATCAGCACTACGGTGAGCACAGAGGCCAGAATCAGACCGCCGCGGAACGCTGACGCATCCTGCCCGACGCGCGGCATCATCATGATCAACACGACCAGTGCGCCAGTGGCCAGCCAGGGCATAACCATGGTGAACAGGCGGCGCGGCTCGGCGTCAGACTCCTCGCTGTGCCGCACGACGAACGCCAGCGCGACACCCAACAGCATGCCAAAACAGTGCGTGTCCGTGCCGAAATACACGCGTGTGGGGTCGGCGGACGGGTTGTACAGCACCCACATGCCACACGCGGACAGCGCGGCGAGCAGCACCGGCACCAACGACTGCACGAACGTGGAGCCGATTCTGTGCAGCATGGCCGTCAAAAGCGGCAGCACCAGCGTCGCTTGGGCCAGCAGCGCCACGAACCATAAGTGCCGCAACAATTGCGGCGACGTCGCCGCGAAATAGCTGTCTCCGGAGAAGATCTCCCCCCAATTCGACGTGAATGTCAGCGCGGAGACGCTTTTGCCCGGCACACCCACCAGAATGTCATGGTTGACGAACAGGCCGAGCGACACCGAGCCGGCGATCATGAACGCCATCGCCGGCCACAGTCGAGACAACCTGCGCAGATAGAAATTGCCAAGACGCAGTCTGCCGGTACGGTCGATCTCACGAAGGACGCTCAGGGCGAGCAGGAAGCCGGATACGGTGAAGAACACGTCCACGCCAATGAAACCGCCGGGCAGCGAGCGTTGCGACAGGTGATACCAGATGATGCCGATCAGGGCGAATCCCTTGATGCCGTCCAGGCTCTCATAGCGGTCATTGCGCATGCTGATACTCCTTACACGACTTCCCGTTCCGTCGAGGTTATGCTAGAGCATCCCCCTCCCAAAAAAACATTTTGGAATCACAAAGTGTTCGTCAAGGACTCGTGGCGGATTCATACAGGTCGCCGCGGTCATCTGCATGGCGTATGCTGTCCCTCTGTCCTATTCATTGACGGTACAGGCAAAGGGGACTTATGAAGGAGCTGGAAGAGCGCATTCGGCGTGATGGAACGGTCAAGACCGGTGACGTGCTCAAGGTGGACGCGTTCTTGAACCATCAGTGTGACGTGCGTCTGTTCGACCATATGGGGCAGGAGTGGGCCCGGCATTTCGCCGGCAAGACCATCACCAAGATCCTGACCATCGAGGCGTCGGGCATTGGCATCGCCTGTTGCGCCGCGCGCCACTTCGGCGATGTTCCGGTGGTGTTCGCCAAGAAGGCCCAGTCCATCAACCTCGACGGCGACCAGTACACCACCACGGTGTACTCGTTCACCAAGCGCAAGGAGTTTCCCGTCATCGTGTCCAAGAAATATTTGGGCGCCGACGACCACGTGCTGCTCATCGATGATTTCCTGGCGAACGGCAAGGCGTTGCACGGGCTCATCGAGCTGTGCCATGCGGCGGGGGCGAGTGTCGAGGGAATCGGCATCGCGGTCGAGAAGGGGTTCCAGGGCGGCGGTGACGAACTGCGCGCGCAGGGCTATGACGTGGATTCGCTGTCCATCGTCGAGTCCATGAATCCCGAGACCGGCGAGATCACGTTCAGGGACTGAGTCCGGAACAGCAGAGAGCAACGGTAGAGCAGAGGAGAGAAAAGGAAACCATGTCGCAGAAGAAAACGAAGAATTCCGTATCGTTCGAGGCGCTGTCCTCGCTGGACGCGCCCGTGTCGTTCTGGAAGGGCATTCCGTTCGGCCTGCAGCATGTGATGGCGATGTTCGTCGCCAATCTAGCCCCGATATTCATCGTCGCCAACGCGGCGAAGATGACGTCCGCGCAATCGGCGGCCGTGATTCAGTCGGGTCTGCTGGTGGCGGGTCTCGGCACCTGCCTGCAGTTGTATGGCGCGTGGCTGATCGGCTCGCGACTGCCGATGGTGACGGGCATCTCGTTCACCTATGTGGCCGCCGCGGCCGCGATCTGCGCCGACAAGGGTTACGGAGCCGTGGTCGGTGCGGTGATCGTCGGCGGTCTGCTTGAGCTGGCGCTGGGCCTGACCGCCCGGTACTGGCGCCGTTTCGTGCCTCCGATCGTCTCCGCCATCGTGGTGACGTCCATCGGCTTCTCGCTGCTGACCGTGGGCGCCACGAGTTTCGGCGGCGGTGACGCGTCCGCCGCGGACTTCGGATCCTGGCAGAACCTGACGCTGGGTCTCATTTCGCTGGTCGCCTGTCTGGCGTTCCAATTGCTGATGAAGGGCACCGCCAAACAGCTGTCCGTGCTGTTCGGCCTGGTGGTCGGCTATGTGGTGGCGATTTGCATGGGCAAGGTCGATTTTTCCGGGTTCCAGGAGCTTTCCGTCGTTTCGCTGCCGCAGTTCATGCCGTTCAAGCCCGAGTTCGATTGGGGCGCGATCATCTCCATCGGACTGCTGTACGTGGTCTCGTCCGTCGAGGTTCTGGGAGACACCGCCGCACTGACCAAGGTGGGTCTGAACCGTACGCCGACCGAGCGTGAGACGGCCGGAGCGATCGCCGGCGACGGCCTGATCTCCTCGGTCTCCGGACTGTTCGGATGCCTGCCGCTGACCAGTTTCGCCCAGAACATCGGACTGGTGGCGATGACGAAGGTCGTCAACCGCAAGGTGATCCTGTCCGGCGGACTGATCCTGATTCTGGCGAGCTTCGTGCCTGCCGTGGCGGAGGCGTTCAACTCGCTGCCGCAAGCGGTGCTCGGCGGCTGCACGATCATGATGTTTGGCAACATCATTCTTTCCGGATTCCAGATGATCGCCGAAGCCGGCTTCACCCAGCGCAACATCACCATCGCCGCGTTGAGCCTGACCATCGGCATCGGCTTCACGCAGGTGAGCGACATCTTCGCGCAGTTCCCGGCCCTGTTCCGCCAGATCTTTGCCTCGAACTGCATCGCCGTGGCTTTCGTGGTGGCCGTGATCCTCAACGCCGTGCTGCCCGGCGAAGAACGATTCCTCTCCGCCCCCGCCAAGAACGAGGACTAAAAAAAACTAAGCTGCAGAGCATCTGCCATCTCCAGTCGCGAAGCGACTGGAGATGGTCATTGGCGATCAAATCACGACCTCGCCGAAACATTCCGCGTCATGCACCCTGCCGGCTGATTCCGCCCTTGTGACCGGTCGCCTTGAACGGTTTGGCGGATCTTCCCCTCACCGGGCGAAAAACGGCCCGATCTTTCGGCGGGTTTGCCTCCGGGGCGTCATGACGGTGCCTGCCGGCCCGCCCGACCTCATCCTGCGGCGTGCGGATCCCTTTGGCCTGCAATGCGCGCAGCCACTTGTCTTTGTTGTTCGTCATCTCTCGTCCTTCGCCATCGCGTCACTCAACCGTGACGGATCTGGCGAGATTGCGCGGCTTGTCCACGTCATACCCCTTGATCTCGGCCATATCCATGGCGAACAGCTGCAATGGGACCACGTCGACGAGCGGGCTCATCAACGTCGGGCATTCGGGACGCCGGAACACGACATCCGCATAACGTTCATCATCCCGGTCGCCCTGTTCGGCGACGGCGATGATGAACGCGACTCTGCTCTTGACCTCCTCGATGCCGGACCGCACCTTGGCGTGCAGCACGTCACGGCCGCGCTCGAGCGGCATGATGAACACCACCAGCTCTCCCTCATCGACCAGCGCTATCGGGCCGTGCCTGCCTGCGTGTCGAGCACCCATTGGATCTTGGCCGGCATGCCCTTGAGCGAGTCGATGATCTGACGGCATCGGATTCGCGCGGTATCGACGCCACCTGCGTGTTGCAGATCGACAGCACCATGGATCCCTGCTCGCGCTCGTGGCGCAGGGCCATCAGCGTGTCCATAGTCTCTCCGGACTGCGATATCGCCACGACCAGCGTACGCGGGGGGTGAGGATGGGCGTTCACGTCGGAGGGCGCCCCGTTCGTGGCCCGGCGGGTGTGTCCGATGGCGGCCGTCGCGGGCGGCATCGGGTTACGTTCCACGCTTTCGACGAGATTGGCGAGCCTTCCGGCCTTCTTGCGCACCACTGCATGCCCCATGCCCGAAGCGACGAGCGCCACTCCCGCAGAGTCGTACCCGCGGTATTCCAAGCGTTGCAATCCCTGAAGACAAACCTGAGGGGGCTTGCCGCACGTGGCCGAAACATTACCTGCATATCCGACGATTCCGCACATGGTCTCACAGCTTAGCCCAGACGCCACCAAGCCGCCAACATCGCAATCCGCCATGTAGGACAAGTACGAATAATAAGTCATCTCAAGCTGTTCAGCATTCCGGGCATACACCAGCACGGCATTGTCATATATGAGATCGCTTCCATAACCCAACTTTGCTGAAATATCCTCGATGCGCCGTTCCACATCGTCATATCGGCGAAGCGCATCATTCAATCGTTCTACAGGGGAAGAATCAATATATCGCGTTGGATGACGCAGAGCGGAGCATCATCAATGATGTATGTACGGCTCTGGGAGGGCAAACCTGGAACCAGCTTAGTGCGCGTACCCACAGTGAATCACCGTGGCTCAACGCTCGAAATGGTGTGCCCGATGCTGCCTCGTGCAATGCAATCATCAGCAAAAGATTCCATATCGGCCTATTACCGATTGAATCCCATCATTACAGCTTAGCGATGGAATGATCAGCCGACTTCGGCAGCGACGGTGGAAAGATAACGATTCGCCGGGTGCCGTATCATCGTAGGCATCGACGCAATCGCAGATTCGTGATGACCGGAGGAACGCTTATGGAAAACAGGGGCAGCCGTCCGTTCGGCTACTGGGATTCGAGTTACCGGGCCAAACTGCGCAGGACATGGATCGCGTTGCCCTTCTGCATCGTCGCGGCCGTCGCCATGCCGATATTCACCGCTGTCAAATACGGTGACGTGGTATCGGGACTCGCATTTTCCGTTGTGCTCGCCGTCGTCTGGGCATGTCAGCTGATGTACGCCAAGAGCAAGGCGAAGGCGGAGGCGGAAACCAGAAACGCCGTGCCCCGATACGATGACAATGAGCTGCCCCGGTGAGTCCCGATCCGGCTGTCGGGCGCGCCGTTTATAGGGGCTTATGCGGTTGGCATCGGTCGCTTATGATGGGAAACGTCAGTCGAATCGAACGATGATGGGAGCATGACATGGCCAAGGCGCTGATTGTGGTGGATGTGCAGCCGACATTCTGCGAAGGCGGCGAGCTGGGGGTCGAAGGCGGCAACGCGGTCGCCGGGAGGATCGCCGACTATGTGAACGCGCATCGCGGCGAGTATGCGTATACCGCCACCACGCAGGATTGGCATATCGAGCCGGGCGCACACTGGTCGGGCAATCCGGATTTCGTGGATACGTGGCCCAAGCATGGCGCGGCGGGCACGCCGAACGCCGAGCTTCATCCGGCCATCGCGGTTCTGGGCATCGCCCATCATTTCAAGAAGGGCCAGTATTCGGCGGCATACTCCGGTTTTGAAGGCATCGAAGACAATACCGACCGTATCCAGACGCGCGAGGAGGTCACGGCCGAACAGTCCGCCGGCAAGACGCTGGCCAATGCGCTGAAGGCCGCAGGCGTCACGCAGGTGGATGTGGTGGGCATCGCCGAATCGCATTGCGTCAAGGACACCGCGCTTGACGCGAAACGTCTCGGCTTTGATGTCACCGTGTTCGAGGATCTGACCGTTCCGGTCAGCGAGGAGTTGGGTGTCGCGGCCCGCAAACAGATGGCCGATGCCGGCATCATATTGGCGGAGGCTCGCTGAGCTTTCGTCGTGTGGCCTCCCGGTATGAAAGGGAGGCCACACGACGGGGCGCATGTCAACGGCAAGTCGGTGTAGTGGTATCACCGGATCAATCGTGCGGTCGTGTTTCCTTGAGCGCGGATTTGACGGCCCATTGGGTCAGCGCGTATTGCGCGTAGATGCTCGCCGCGACGATGACGGCCGAGACGGCCACACCGATGATGTTGACCGCGGTGTCGCCCTTGCCGAGTCGTTTCAGTGGGCAATGCGCGGCCTTGCCGCAGCCCTCGGATTGGTACACCAGCTCGTCGGCGTCGCCGTTGTCGCCGGCGCCGTCCGGTATGTGTTCGTTGTGATCACCCATGATGCTCCCGATTCATTTGGCCGTTGTGGCCTTATGGTCACGTACGCAATGTATCAAGCCAAGCTGGAAGAATGCTACTCATTGGCGCTGACGAAGCAACTTCGCGATGCGGTTCAACAGACGGCCATACTGCTCTCCGAGGGGAAGAGCGTGACGATCAGCGCCACGGAACAGGAACTCACGACGGAACAAGCCGCGCACACTGGGAGTATCGCGACAGACGCTGGTCAGAATGTTAGATAAAGGACTCATTCCTTTTTCCCGCCCATCACGTCATCGCAGAATCCGCCTGACAGACTTGCTGGAATACGAACGGGCTTCCCGCAGCCGCCGTGATTCCTCCATCAGGCAAATCACGTTGATTGCGTCGTAATTGTCGTACTTGGGGTAATCCTCGGGCTTATAGCGTTTCACGAGGATAAGTTCGTCGTGACGTTTTCTGATGTCCAGATTCGTGAACCACGAGGCAGTGCCGATGCTTCGCCAGTTCTGCCCCGATTCGTCCGTCCAGAATCGCTTGTCATTCTCGCTGTGAGCCTCATAATCGCCCGGCACCCGAAACTCCATGTTCCCCGAGTAGCAGCCAAGCCAGATTCGGTTCTCTTTGATGAGTGGGAACACTTCCTTATAGGTGACAGCGTTCTGATTGCCGATGACGACGAACTTCTTATCATGCTCCATGAGTTGAGCAATGTACTCACGGAAGAGGCTAAACGGTGGGTTAGTGACCACGATGTCCGCTTCGTCCAGCAACTCCACGCACTCGGGTGAGCGAAAGTCCCCATTACCTTCAAGGCGTTCAATGTGAAGTGGCCTGATTTTTGTTCCGCTCTTATAGTGGGGCGGCTTGCGCCGTTTGGTTTGCGTAATACT
>OLNL01001745.1_pt1 | contig 18778 bp, 14 predicted proteins | sample 1672181 | NCBI WGS metagenome assembly OLNL01 (sample SAMEA3136656, study PRJEB25190) | human gut metagenome | biome: human gut; feature: human-associated habitat; material: faeces | place: Austria | collected 2013
AATTCATAAACATTAACTATTGCAGGCTTTTCCTGTCTCATTCCCTTTCGAACTGCCCATTTCTTTGCTTGATTTTCAAAAGTCGTAATATAAAATCCTCTTCCAAAATCCAAATACTTTTTTGAATGTATTACATCTGGTTTGTTTATAATTTCTGTTGATCCATGATATACAATCATACATTAACCCCTTTTTCTCTCACATAATCAGTAATGTCCTCTACCAAATATTCCTTTCCCTGTGTATGAAGAACATCGTAGCATTTAATAATATAATTATCCAAAATCCCGGTTGAGTTTAATATTTTATACACTTTGGCTGGGGACATTTTCCATTTATCTGCAAGACTATATATCATGAATATTGAAAAACTCAATTCTTTTTTCTCACACATAATCACTACCAACCTTTCTGTTATATTCTTACTTAGATTATAACAATTATTTTATTTTCATACACTATATTTTTTTATTATTATCAAAAAGTAGGCATCCAATATTGCAACACCGCCGTTCCCCCAGTTAGGAATACACAGATACTTTCCATATGCATGTTTTCCTACAATGCATTTAGTAAAAATCACTTCACAACTACTGTTGCTACTTTACTCCAATTAGACGTTTTTCCGTTTACATCACTTACACATATTCTGACATAATATTTCTTTCCTGACTTCAAATTTTCTTTTGTGCAAGTAGTTTTATTTGGATCATATATCATTTCCGATATCATATCTGAAAAGTCAGCCTTTGTACTGAATTCAATCCTGTATAAATCTGCATTTTTATTATACTTCCATGTAACTTGAATCGTTCCCTTTTTATTACTTACACATTTCCAATTCTGCACAGGACTTGGAAGGATTTCGAAAGTTGTGAAACCAGAACAGTTCTTATAGCTTCCCTTTCCGGTAACCAGAACCGTAGCTGTTCCAACTTCTTTATTATTGAAATACTTTACCGTATAATTTTTACTGGATACTTTTTTCCCTTTATAAGTTACCGTAATTCCTGGTTTAACCATTTTACCAGTATAATTCATCGTTTTGGACTTCAAGCTTAAAGAAAAACGTCCTGCTGCCGGTTTACAGTTTATAAAATCAAAACCATTTCCTTTTGCATATTTTTCGACATTTGTACCAACATTTCCATAGATTTTAAATCCATTAATTTTGTTTATAGTTCCATTGTCTTCATATTTATATCCAAACGCGTTTTTTCCTATGGAAATGCTTCCGTATAAATCCTGTAATTTAATTGAAGTAGCAGCACAATTTATAAACGCTCTTTCCTGAATATCTGAAAGCCTGTAAGATAACGTAATATTTTTCAAATTGATACATCCCATGAACGCTTCTCTTCCTATAATTCTTGCAATTGGAATGCTTACACTGGTCAGTTTAATGCAATTTGAAAAAGCTGATGGAGATATTGTTTCAACTGCCGGCAGCTTAACGCTCGTCAATCCACTATTTGAAAAAGCAGAAAGACCAATACTCCTTACTTTGGGCATAGATACACTGGTCAGATTTGTACATCCTGAAAAAGCAAGATTGCCTACTCCCAGAATGCTTGGCATAGATACACTTTTAATTTTTTTACTGTTAAATGCATTTATGCCACGAATATATAAAACTTTTTTGCCTTTTATCGTTTCTGGAATCTTCACATTTACTGCATTTCCACTATAATGCGTAATAACAATTGCACCATTTTCTTCAATATATGTAAATCCCTGATATTTCTTCTCAGCAGAACTTGTCCCTGCTTCCAATTCTGTACCTGTTTCAACTGCCGGTGTGCTCTCTGTTATAAATACTTCCTGTGCACTTACAGACATTGGTGTTATTGTCATCATGGCCGCTAAAATAATAGACATTGCTTTTTTCTTCATGTACTTTTCCTTCTTTCTTTTGTCATACATCATTTATTTTTTTATCTCAAAATATTTTTTTACTGTTCCACTATAATTGCCTTTTCCTGTTATTGTAATAACCGCTGTTCCAACCCTCTTATTTTGACTATAAGATACTATGTAATCTCTATTTTGTTTTAACTTTGTTTTTCCAACATACATTGTAAATGTTGAAAAATCAATCATTTCAAAGATAGTTTCTGCATTGCGAATCGTAAAACCCAGAATGAGAAAACACTTCATGCTGAGTTACTTCTTGCAGAGATCACACAACTTATTACCGTCCTCATTGTTGATAAGATTCATCAGCACGAATACATCTGAAGTTTGAAGCCTTTGATTGCCTGATTTTAATATACATGCGCTGCTACCTTCCATAACGAAATCATTAATCAGCATCAGATTCACATGACCAAAGGTATTAATTCCATGACACGTTGGTATTAAAATAACCAAAAACCTATGCAACCTTAGAGATAAACAACTTCAGTTTTGCTGAGATTTTTAATAGATTCAAACTTTTTCTAATTTGCAAGGAAAGTCTGTTTGACTTCAATTACCTTTAGGAGACCATATTTAAACTGTCATTTAATGCATCTAATAAATCCTGACATTTCTGATATGCATTTTCACATTTTGTTAGATCACTGTCTTTTTTCGTTTTGTTCCATTTGTTAAATTTCTTCTCGTAATCGTTATATTTATCAATTACTTTCTTATATTGGCCAGCGGCTTTAACAAGTTTATCTCCATCAGGTACATTTTTCTTAATCAAATCCTGAAATTGAGTTTTTGACATTTTTAAAAGTTTTTCTTTTAAAGTTTTTCCTGCATCATTAGCAAATTCTTTTTTGGCCTTTTGATCGCCACATATTACAAGTATTAGTCTCTCACTACGATCAAAAAACTTTGATACTGTCTTATCATCAAGTTCTTTAATGCTATTTAATCCCGCTAATTTCCATCCATCAGTAACGTATTTTGTCAGAAAATCTTTCCAAATATCATTGTTCAGTTGAGCAAGAACTGCACAATAAGATGCAAGCGCTTTTTTCATATTTTCATTTTTTGAATTTGCTGTAATATGTACAGTATAAGACCTATTTGCTGTATCTTTCCATTTCACATCTGCCCAAGATACCTGTGCTCCAACTCCTCCAAAAGATTGAGCAAAAATATTATAATTAACAGTATATTTCGAACCATTCTTCAGGGTTATTTGTTTCGAACCTGATTTTAAGCCTCCCTTTATCTGCTTATATATTTGATTCGCAAGTTTATTTTGATTTGTTTCATATTTATCAATATTGCTATCCTTTATTGTATTCAGAACTGCTGTTGCAAAAGCTTCCAATACTTCATCTGGAACTTCTCCCGAATATCCGGTAATCGTCAATTGATTTCCTAAGTTTTCTAATTGTTCTTTTGCATTTAGTATTGTAATATCTTCATGGCTTTGCGCTTTTTCAGCAAATATATTTGCAAAAGATACTGCTGATTTTTCAATATCCTTTTTTAGAACCGCTATTTCAAATTCAATTTTTTTAGAACCACTATATTTTCCTTTTCCGGTTATTATTATAGTTGCAGTTCCTACATTTTTATTATTTTTATAAGTTATTTTGTAATCCTTATTTTTTACTAATTGCTTATTATTTAAAGTAACCTTCGGGACCGGTTTAATTGATTTTCTGGTATATTCGTAAACTTTTTGTACATCAGATATTTTAGCTTGTGAAATATCTGAGGGATTTTTTAAGGCTACAAACGGTAACTGTTCATTTTCCGCATAAACTTCAGCATATGTACCAGAATATCCATAAATTGTGACAGCTGTACAATTATAAAATACATATCTTCCTATCTCTGTTACACTGTCTGGTATCACTACTTTTTTCAGTGTACTGTTATTTTTATGGTTATAGCAGATATATCCCGGGATTCTTTTCATTCCTTCTGCGAAAACTACTTCCTCCAGGTTCAGAGCTCCTCCCAGCGCTCCATCACTCTCCCTTCCTAAAGGACCTTCACATTTTGTCACGCTGCTTGGTATCTCTATTTTACTAATACCTGTGCCCGCTATACATTCACTCCCTATATACTCTAATCCTTCTGGTAAGATAAGTTTTTCCAGTGATTTACAATTTCTAAACGCACGTCTTCCTATAGACTTTATCCCTTCTGGTAAAATAAGTTCATTTAAAAATTTACAGTTTTCAAACGCTCTATCTCCTATAACAGAAACCTTTTTTTCATCAATATACTGCGGAATCACAAGACTATCCATATCTCCTTTATACCCCACAATAGTTACTTCATTATTCCAAACAGTATATGTATAATCTTCATATGTTAAATAATTGCTATCCGCTGAATATACATCTTGATTTGTATCTTCCACATCTGGTGTCTCTTCTCCGTCACTAATCATTTCTTCAATATTCTCATTTTCTTCCGCATCAAAATGAACTTCTCCATCTGTAAATTCATTCTCGATAATATCTTCCGCCGTACTTTCCATTTCAATGTCACTAAAACTCTTTTCCAATTCACTTGCATAAGAATTTATTGTTAACTGACAACTTATAACTACTATTAAAATTACAGCTAAAAATTTTTTTCTCATATACTTTTCCTTCTTCTTTATTTTTCATCACTTTTGCAATTTTTTCACAAATAGTTTTATAAAAGTATAATACAATCTCAAGGAATGAACATGAAGCTTCTCACCCCGCCTTAACATACAACAAATAACATCTGCCATTTCAAACCTATAAAGAAGTTTACCTGTTCTTTAATACTCATCAAATTTCATATGTCCGATTCCCTTTATTTCAAAATCCATAGCAATCTCTGCAAGAACAAGCCCGGAGATTAATTTAGGAAAGTCTGATATCTCCCCTGTTTTTTTCAAATTATCAAGAGCATTCCAAAGATTCTCTGTTGTAAATCCCAACTGCTCCTCGTTTTTCGTTGTCAGAATGATATAGTTCTTATCGCCTATTATCAACGATATCGGCAGTTCCTCCTCAACAGGTATAGATAATTCCAAATCTTTATTCCTGATTGCTATATGTGTTGCACCATAGAGATTTCTACATCCCCAACGCTGTTCTCCATCTTTTCCTGTAAAACCAAAGAACTCCCTTCCACTCACTATTAGCTCATTTACTTTATCCGCGGATTCCAGCCCTGACCATACCGTTTCGGTTTCCAGACTACAGCCCTGTTTGATAAAAGCACTCGATATCAAGAAAATTCCGGAAGAAAACTTAATCTTTTTAGATTGTGTCTTCCACAGACATACCCGTTCTCTTCCGTCACAGAGTTCCATGTCATGGGCAACCTGAGCCCTCAACAGCATCCCTGATACATAGGCCATCTCTGCCTCATTTGAAAGAATGATGTTTAATATCTTTCCATATGACAAATCTTCGATCAGCTCCTCTGTCATCTCTGTGAGCTGGAAGGAAGTACCTATCTTATCCCTGACCATTTTCTCATATTGGAATTTCTTACTCTCATCCAACCCGGCAGTAACTGATCTTCTTGATTTATCCACAGGTTTATTATCAACCCGCACTTCTTTATCCATAGTTTTTTTCTTAGACTTTTCTTCCGCTTTATGTGAATTTACAAAAACCGTCTCTTTACGTCTGCCATATTGAGAGGTGATCAGTCCTCCATCCTCCAGTTCGTCAACATATCCCCAGATTGGCGACCACTGATCATCAGCATCCCCAAAATAAGTACTATCGTATCCGATAATAGTTAATCTTCTATCATTTGCCTGATCCGATTTCTCGGGATCCGGTATCGGAGGAAATTCTATTCCAGCTCCTTTAGGATCAGAATAATAAAGAGACATCTCTTTATCGGAAACCAGGTCAACACGATAATACTTCTTCTGCCTTTCAGGATGCCCATACAAGGCTTTTGTCTCTTCCGTCATTTTCCAATATTTTTTTTGCACTGGAGTATATCCTGGATTGCATTTCTTGATCTGCGGGCATCTGCCTTCTATACACTTGCACCGGATTCCCTGTCCGTTGACATATCCCCAGCAGGGATCCTTTTCTGCATAATAGCATCTCATTTCCGTTTCCATAATACGGGACTGTTTCTCCGTCAAGCGAACGGAAGTCTGCCTGATCTCCTGCTTTTTGCGGATTATTTTAATGTATTCATAATCCTCTACCTGATCCACAAATTCCTGATTACAGACAGGTTTTCCCTTGCAAGGATAAACATTACTTCCACCAATGATATTACTTTCCATTTCTATTCACCCCAAGCCTATCTCTCATTTTGTTCCGGAGCAGGCGCATCTATTTCATAGGAAACCTTCAGATTCGAATAAGTCCATACCCTGAAAAAATCATCCGGTGCTCTGTTGGATTCAATCTTCATCCTAAAGACCATATCAGCATCAATATAACAGGATACCTTCAGTGCTTCATCACTGAACTTTCTGACCTTTACCGGAAATATCTCAGAAAAGGTCTGGCTGTTTTCATCCCCGTCAGTGATAATAAATCTTGCATCATCGCTGCCATCTATCACACCAAACGTAACTGTTTTCTCTTCCGTTGGGACCCTTTGTCCAATCTTGAAAAGCGGATAAAATTTGTTGTTTGAAAGTGTCAGCCCAATTGGTTTATTTAAGGTATAGCAGCCTGGTTTATAACAGATCTGCGCAACACCCGTGGCTATATCCCACATAGCCTTTCTGGGAAAGATCAGTTTCTTCCGGTCAAATAGTTTCAACAGCTTTTCCTGAAGAGGACGCAGCCTGCTGGATCCGCCTTCACATAGAATACAATCTATTGATTCCCTGTTCATTCCGGCATCCGACAGAGCCCTCATAAGACAGTCAACAGCCTGATCAACTTCATTCTCAATAAGCAGTGAGAAATATGGATAATCAATTTTCTCCATCATCATTCCATGCCCATCGAGATTTGCATCCATTATAGTAACAATATCCTCATCTGCCAGATCACATTTTGCCTGCTCACATTTCTGTAATAATCTGAGCTGAACTCTTGGAGATAAATCTTCTAAGGCAAAGTCCTCTCCTGATCTTGTGGATACATTCATACAGATTCTTTCTGCCAAGTGTCGGTCAATATCATTTCCGGCCATGGTAATTCCCACAGATGATAGTTCATGGACTATATTATCCGTGATTCTAAGCACAACAACATCAAGCGTTCCTCCACCCCAGTCAAACACTGCCACATTATGATACTTTCTCATCTCCGAAGCACGACTGCAGTAAGCCGACGTCGGCTCGCTTACAAACATTATTACCTTAATACCTGCCTTTAGTGCCGCTTTTCGGATATTGTTCTTTTTCCTAGAAGAGAAACCAACCGGAACTGCAACAACCGCCTCATCCATGATATCATGGGTACTGTTTTCAGCTTTCCTCTTCAGTGCCTTAAACAGTTCTGCCGCAATATCCACCGGTGTCCAGGACTTGCCAGCTATGATCCATTCCCTTTCTTCACCAATAACCGTTTTTATGGAAGAAAAAACCTCATACTCATCCTCTTCTGCAATGCTGCCTTTGGCATCAAGCCCCGTAACCACTTCCCCTGTTTCTCTGTGGATTGCAACGAAAGAAGGCAACGGCCTCCTGTCAGTTTCTCCTATATCAAACTCGTCATCAATACCATCTCCAATGGCTGTTATCGCGTGTACAGCACAATTGGTTGTTCCAAAGTCTATTCCAAAATAAGTTGCCATTAATTTCCTACCTTAATACCTTTCTGCTCAAGTATCTTAAAAATCTGTTTTAACTTTTCACGATATATTTTCCCAAGCATTTCATTCATAGGTACGTTTATTGTTTCCGCATAATCTCCATATTCCGGCTTGAGAGCTCTGGCAATATCCTGTAATAAAGCAACCTGCGTATCTTCCCGATACTGTACCTGTGCATCATTAAGCTTCTTTCTTTCATCAACTTCCTGGTTTGCCTGACTGACCCTTGTCTTTAACCCTTCAATCTCTGCCTGCTGTACTTTTATCTCTTTATCTTTTTCGCTGACAGTTCTTTCTGATTCATTTAACCTCTCTTGCAAAAAATCAATCTGCGATGTCAATCTGGCCGTTTCACAGATTGCTTTATCCAATTCCTCTTCAACTTTTTCAAAATGCTCTGCCAGTTTTCGCAATTCCATACTTCTTTTAGGAGGCTTATTTTTTTTCTTTTCTTTTAATATCCTGGTTTCTTCTACATACTGCTTGCCTTTAGCGATCCACATATTCATATTAAAAGCTGCCGGGATACCAGTCCCTGCTTCCTGCACAGACTTTAATGCCAAAGTATGTTCCATGATCGTACAAAAAGACTCCATATGATTTGAAGCCATTTTTACAGTTTCCCATTCTGGAAACTTAGTGTTTTTAGGCAGAGCCTCAAGAAGCAGTTCCCTGACAATCTCATATGCTGCTGTATCTATTTTTTCTTGTTCAGGCAATTTAGCAGAATTAACCATAGCCGTCAGGATATTCCCAAGGATCGAATATGTATTGGCGTCTCCTGCCAGCGCAGAAGCAGCAAAAGAACACATTAATTCAAATGTCCCATAGTCAGTATTTTTTTTAAATTCTCCACAGTTAAGTATGATCTTCCATGCATCCTTTATTTGTTTCTTATCCAATTCGGCAAAGATATCCAGAAAATTAGTGCCTTGATCCAGCTTTACCGCTTCAATTGCAAGGTTTGCTGTATCAGTATTAACTTTCACCTCATCGAGCAGCATTGTGTAATCATCAATAAACACCCGATACTTTGTATCATTCTCCTGTTCTTTGAGTACTGCTGCCAGTTTCTCTCTTATTGTTTTAACATCCATTTTTTCGCCTCTTTTCTGTCGCCTGCCTATTAGCAATTGGTAACACCTATACCCTCTGACACATTGCTTTTCACCGTAATATCCTTAGCAAACGACACGTTTTAGTCTAAATCCATTATACAGTCTATAACGTTGGACTTCAAGTTTTTCATCTCACCTTGAAGTGCTACTTTACAATATAACTCCACTTCTGACATAGCTGATTTTTATATAAGTTTTCAATAGATTTTGTCTCCGCGGAAAGGATAGAAACCCGGTTGACTACACGGAAGCATTCAAACAGAAAGCAGAATCACTGGACTACTATAAGATGCGCAATCTTAGAAATAACGGAGTCCTGGCATATGGAATCGTCACTACTTTCTCCCACGAAGATGCTGAGAAGATAGATATTGAAAAATCGCAGCAGAACAATGTGAAATGGCTGAAGAACACCTTTAACCTGACCCCGAAAAATGGAAAAAGTGTCCGCGGTGTTATGTACCATGGAGACGAATACAAAAATGTCCACTGCCACTCCCTTGTCGTTCCTGTAAATGAGCAGGGAAAGATCTGTGCCTCCAATGAAAGATTCCCTTTTCAAAGAAGCAAAAATATTGTATCATAGTAATAATTCGGTTTTTTGCCCGATGTATCTGTCATGTACAGAACAGTAACTTATGATAAAAATTCTGTTGAGAGGAGAATTTATGTTCGAAACGATCATTGACGCAATCAACACATTTCTTTACAGCAAATTGCTGATTGTGATATTAATTGGTTCCGGCATCTATTTTACTATTCGGACCAGATTTCCACAGGTGCGTTTATTTCGGAAAGCCTGTAATGCTGTAATGGAGAAGCCAGAGGGAAAAGAAAGTGTGTCATCCTTTCAGGCACTGATGGTCTCTACAGCATCTCGTGTAGGAACGGGCAATATTGTGGGAGTATCTTCCGCTATCTGCATCGGTGGCGTAGGCTCCGTATTCTGGATGTGGATCATTGCCATTCTTGGCAGTGCATCAGCTTTGGCAGAAAGCACACTGGCACAGATATATAAGAAAAAAGGGAAAGATGGCAAGTGTTATGGTGGTCCGGCTTATTATATAGAAGCAGCACTGCACAGCAAAGGATTGGCAGTGGTTTTCTGTGTAGCCATGATCCTGACTTATGCATTTGGATTTAATATGCTGGCTTCTTACAATCTTCAGTCTACCTTTGCTGGCCAGCCATTTTACAATGCAGATATCACACCTTGGATCATAGGCGGAATTCTGGCACTGGTAATGGGATGGTGTCTGTTGGGTGGCGGTAACAGAATTGTGAAAGTAACCTCTACCCTGGTGCCATTTATGGGAATTGCATATATTCTGGTATCCCTGTTAATCGTAGTATTGAACATCGGACAGCTTCCGTTAGTCATGACACAGATTTTCAAAGAAGCATTTGACTTTAAAGCCATTTTTGCCGGTTTTGCCGGATCAGCCATGATGCAGGGAATCCGAAGAGGTCTGTATTCCAATGAAGCAGGTATTGGTTCTGCACCAAATGCAGCAGCGTCTGCAGTAGTCAGCCATCCGGTCAAGCAGGGACTTGTACAGATGTTGTCTGTGTTTATTGACACGTTATTATTGTGTACTGCAACTGCCATGATGTGTCTGGTATCTGGTGTGATACCTGCGAAAGAACTTCAGGGTGCACCATGGGTGCAGGCAGCACTTCACAAGACACTGGGGTCTTTTGGCCCATATTTTATTATGATCGCCATGGTATTATTTGCTTTCACCACATTATTGGGAAATTGTTTCTACTGTGACAATCTGCTGACGTATATTCATAAAAAACAACCGGACAGGAAATTCATGACAGGATTTCGCATTGTATCAGCACTGGCAGTATTTTTGGGTGCAGGTATGGAAATGACATTACTGTGGCATATCTCCGATGTATTGATGGGGGTAATGGCGTTGATCAACATTCCGGTGATTCTGATACTGTCCAATACTGTAGTAAAAGCATTAAAGGATTACGAAATACAGATTCAGCAGAAAAAGAATCCTGTATTTTTCAGTAAGAATATTGATCTGAAACAAAAAACAGATTACTGGAATGAAAAAACTAACCAATAGTTAATAGAAATTTTCTCTCTCCTATTATATGGTAACTATAGAATAAACTTGGGCAAAGCATTACGTGTACCAAAAGTCATAATATTTGCCTGAAACTATTATAGCCTATCGTGTAAGGAGGAGATTTTATGAGTATGAAGGACCGCTTTATAAAAAAACGCAGAAGCTATCTGGTATTTTTCTTTCTGACAGCATTTGCCGTACTTTCATTTTTTCCAAGGCTGACACTGGCTGCTTCCAAGCCAACTGCCAAGCAGCTTAAAGTAAGCTGCAGCGGATTCCAATATGACAATGATACCGCAAAGTTATATCTGAAGCTGAAGCTGAAAAATACTTCCAGTTACACAATTACAAAAGTGAGGATGGAATATGAAATCCCAATCATGGAGGATGGAACCATAACCCAGACCTTCAGTGTGACAATCAATCCCGGAAAAACAGTAAACAAGACTGTTTATGTTGGAAAAATGGCTCAGCAGCCATATAAATCACCTAAGGTAAAGTGCTTGTCGTTCTGGTACCGGTCTGCTACCCCTAAGCTAAGCCAGCTCAAGGTCAGCTACAAGGGATATGATTATAATCCCAACACCGGAGAGCTGTATATAACTGCCCGTATGCAAAACACTTCAAGTTATACCATTACAAAGGTAAAAATGTATTTTGAGATACCACTGGATGAAACTGCAACGCCCACCCAAACCTACAATGTAAGAAATTCTGGTATAAGAAGTAGCATCCCACTGCTGCAGTAAGATACTGTCACTTTATTTGTGCACAAAAGGACTCTTGTTTTTCAGGAGTCCTTTTTTATTGTCATTTGGAAGCTTCTTTATCATCAGTAAGCCTATTTCTGCCTCTTTGTTCAGAAAGTTTTTTTGATAAATTGAGATAAAATTTCTCAAAAATAAAAAAAATACTTTTCTTTAAACAAAACCATGGTATACTATGTTAGACAAGTCTAACCGCAAGATATTTCTAAGGTCACTGTCAACTTTGGTTGTAAACAGTCATAAAGAAACGGAAGGATACATTATGCCACTAAATCTAGCAGATTTTAATACAAAATATAGAATCAGCAAAGTCTGCGGACAGGAAAAACAGCGCCATTATCTGGAATCTCTCGGATTTGTAGCCGGCAGTGAAATAGAACTCCTGTCAGAAATCCACGGATACTATGTTGTCATGGTCAAGGGAAGCAAAATTGGGATTGAGAAAAGTATGGCAAAGAAAATTATCCTGTACGCAGCTTAGGATGATATATGATCATCCATAAAAACAAGAAAAATGAAAGCAGGTCATTCATCACAATATGGGAAAAAACAAAATTATCATACGTCTCTGTTATATCGAATTTATAATATTTGCAGGAATCCTTGCTGCTATGATTTTCCACTCCAAACATGGATTTGGAAAATCTTTTTTTGCGCTTATGATCATAGCAACATTGACGGGATGCGGAATTTCCCTTGCTCTCAAAGACTATCTCAAGGGTATGATCCAGAGCTCTACTTTTGATGTTGCAGGTGTCCATAACAAGAAATCACTAGAGAAAAAGCTACAGCAGATTCAAGACGAAGATGATACCCTAAACACCGGGATCATGATGTTTGATTTAAATAATCTAAAAGTTATCAATGATACCTATGGTCACGAAGAGGGCGATGTATTTATCCAGACCTTTGCGTCTTTTCTCACACGGATCCTTACAGAAGACAGTTACCTTGCACGATTCGGCGGAGATGAATTTCTTATCATACAGAAAAACACCACCTGGTCCCAGCTAGAGCAGCTAAACATCCGTCTCCAGACCATGATTGATCAATATAACCAGACTGCAGACCATCCGCTAAGTTATGCAGTAGGATATGACATCAGCTGTAAAAATCATTATTATCTGATCATGGATCTCCTTAAGATTGCAGACGAAAAAATGTATCAGGATAAAAAATATAAAAAACAACAGCTTGCTCAGAAAAACCAGTATCTTACCAAAAGCGAACTTGCACAAAGCATTTCCACTGAATCTCTGAAGGAAAAAATATTTACCATTCTCACCAACGCAAATGGTACAAAAAAATATGCCTTTCTCATGACAGATATCAGCAATTTCCATCTGATCAATGACTACTGGGGTTATGAAACAGGAACAAAATTACTGAATTATGTTCTCCGGCGAATGGAACTATTTCAGGACTCTACTTTTGTAAACAGATACCATTCTGATATTTTTGTTGCGATCATTGATATAACTGGACGCAAAAATACAGAGATAAAAAAGCGTATTGAGCAGTATAACAAACAGATCACTGCAGAAGTCCTTAAAACTTTTCCTCTGAATTATTTTCATCTGAACACAGGGATTTATTACCTGAAAGAAACCAGTGCTCCCTCGGAGGAAATTATTTCTCATACAAACATTGTACGGGAAAAAGCCAAAAAAGAATTATCCGGAGTATGTGAATACACCAATGATATTGCACTGAATGAACAGCGCAGGGCTGATACCATCCATTCATTTAAAAATGCAATAAAGCAAAAAGAATTTAAGATTTATTTTCAGCCCAAAATATGCGGTCGAAGTCAGAGGATTGCAAGTGCAGAGGCACTGGTAAGATGGCAGAGAGAAAAAGATATTATGTGGTATCCTGACATGTTTCTTCCCATTCTTGAAGAGACCGGTGAAATTCAGGCACTGGATTATTATGTCTATGAAGAAACCTTTGCATGGATGTACCAACGCCAGAAAGATCACCAAAAAATCGTTCCCATTTCGCTGAATGTGTCACCTGTTCATTTCGGAAATATCCGTAGCTTCACTGAAAAAGTCACGGCATTACTGGACAAATATAAAATAGATCCTCATGATGTAATATTTGAAATCACAGAAACTACCTTTATCCATAATATTGATGCTGTAAATGAAATGATCCGCTTCTTTCATGACAGAAATATACGGATATCCATAGATGATTTTGGCTCCGGTTATTCTTCATTGAATACTTTAAAGGATATTCTCTTCGATGAAGTCAAAATAGACCGACGTTTTCTCTCCGATGACCTGTCAGAAAAAGGAAAGATTGTCCTCCAGGAGATTTTCCATCTGCTGAAACGGACGAACAAATTTATTGTATGTGAGGGTGTGGAAACAAAAGAAATGGTGGATTTTCTTGTAAAAGAAGGCTGTGATGAACTGCAGGGTTATTATTACTACAAGCCAATGAGCCAGGAGGCTTTTGAAAAATTACTGTTTTAGCTTGACTTTTTAATTGTAACCCCAATCTGCTACGAATAAGGAACGCTTAGTATTAGGTTGCTTATAGTATATCAATCGTATGGAGTATAGTCACTACGCCATGTTTTGAGGCACTTACGAATATAATAAAGTCTCATATACAAAAATGCATTTCTCACTAAACGATTAGATGAGAAATGCATTTTGCATTTTAAAGGTTTATTTTATTTATGGTATGCGTTATTTACGAAGATTGCTTATAGTTTTGTTTAGTCTTGTTTTACATTGAAGGCTTTCATTCCCGGATATACTGCGCTTGCACCGAGTTCTTCTTCGATGCGGAGAAGCTGATTGTATTTTGCAACACGTTCAGATCTGCTTGGGGCGCCGGTCTTAATCTGGCAGGTATTCAGTGCTACTGCAAGATCTGCAATTGTTGTATCTGCTGTCTCGCCGGAACGATGAGAAGAAATTGCGGTGTAGCCTGCTTTGTGAGCCATCTTGATTGCTTCCAGTGTTTCGGATACGGAACCGATCTGGTTTAATTTGATCAGGATCGCATTACCTGCACCAAGGCTGATACCTTTTGCAAGCCTTTCTGTATTTGTAACAAACAGGTCGTCACCGACAAGCTGTACTTTGTCACCAAGTCTGGCTGTAAGTTTCTGCCATCCTTCCCAGTCTTCTTCATCCAGACCATCTTCGATGGAGATGATTGGATATTTCTCACATAATTTAGCCCAGTGTTCGATGAGTTCTTCAGATGTATATTCTGTGCCGGCTTTTGGAAGTTTGTAGTAGCCTTTTCCCTTTTCACTCTTCCATTCGGAGGAAGCAGCATCCATGGCAATTCGGAAGTCTTTGCCTGGTTCATATCCGGCTTTCTTCACTGCCTCGAGGATTGTCTCGATTGCTTCTTCATCGGATTTCAGTGCAGGTGCGAAACCACCTTCGTCACCTACTGATGTGGCAAGTCCACGCTCTTTCAAAATAGAAGCAAGTGCGTGGAAGACTTCTGCACACCATCTTAAGCATTCCTTGAAGGAAGGTGCCCCAACTGGCATGATCATGAATTCCTGCACATCCAGACCGGATGATAATGCATGGCATCCGCCGTTTACGATGTTCATCATTGGTACAGGGAGACGGTTTCCAGATACTCCGCCAAGGAAACGATACAGCGGAATTTCAAGAGAAGCTGCCGCTGCTCTGCAGCATGCGATAGATACTGCAAGGATTGCATTTGCTCCAAGTTTGGATTTGTCTTTTGTTCCGTCTGCTGCAATCATAGCTGCATCTACTGCATAGATATCGCCTGCATCAAGACCTTCGATTGCTTCGTTGATTGTTGTGTTGATGTTCTCTACTGCTTTCTGTACGCCTTTTCCAAGATAGCGAGCTTTATCTCCATCTCTCAGTTCCAGAGCTTCAAATTCTCCTGTGGAAGCACCGCTTGGAGCTGTTCCTCTTGCAACAGTGCCGTCCATCAGATATACTTCTGCTTCCACTGTTGGGTTTCCTCTGGAATCCAGAATTTCTCTTCCAATTACTTTCTCAATTTCTAAGTACATGATAAATCCCCTTTCTGGTTTTGTATTTGGACTCCTGGTACACCACAACTGGGATGTACCGGGGGATCATATCTGAGGTACGGCCTTCAGCATAGCCGTGAGTTCAGCAAGCACAGATGCGACCCATTGTTCCGAAGGTTTCAGCAGGTCTTCGGATGGAGTTCAAATGATTGATTCACGCTAGAGTTTATGATACCTAACTCTGATAGTTAGTATATTCTAACTCTTGTCGAAATGCAAGAGGGTAATTGGGGAGATATTGAGAAAGTATTTCAGAAAACACATGTATATTTATGGTTTATTGTGAACTTCCAGTTTTTTTCCGCCTAAATCGAGTGTCGCTATATCTGCGACTCAAAATAATTCTATTTTTCCGTCTTTTCTCCATCTGATCCTGCATTTAAAAAGTTCATAATCTCCTCATATGACCGCCCACTTTTTACAACCGCTGACAGGATCTGCTCACTGAAATGCCAACCAATCATCATCTGGAAGATCCATCCGTTATCGACAGCCTACTGCCGGTCAAAAGAACTGCCAGAGCAGTCCAACATTGCGTTATGTACCCCGGTATGTTTTTTACCGCAGGGAACTTACTTGATTCGGTTAAATTCCCATTGTAAGAATCTCCATCAGTACCCCAAGCAATGACGGATTCAAATTCATGGATACCAGAACTGGCACTGCCTCTGTGCCCAGCTCTTTCACTACTTTATAAACGTCTGTCTTCTGTGCATAGGTAATCTGAGCTTTTTCCAGAATCTCATAGACTTCTTCTGCATAGTCTCTCTGATAAACAGCTGCATCTGCCGCAAAAGTAATCTTCACCTGCGCATCTGCCGGCACATCTTTCAGGATCACTATTGTTCCATGAAGCTTCTCATCCTCTGCGAACTCTGCATCCTTATATGCCTGTCCGTTTACAGTAACCTCCTGCGGTTTGTCCTGAATGTTGCAGAAGCGGATCTTCCAGGAACGTTTCTGCGGGATCACTGCTGTATTTCCCTGTGCAGCTTCTACAATAAATACTGTTCCATTCTCATCTGCAGTCTTCGTCATTCTGGTGGATACCCAATTCTGATCCAGGTCTTCCGGTGTGTCCCCACCGTCTTCCCAGAGTACAAATTCTCCTGATTCTCCAGGATATACAAGTACTTCCAGTTTCTCAGGATTCTCAATGGAATTATCATATCCTTCCATGTCCTTCAGTGGAATGATGCTGCCTTCACGCACAAGTACCGGCATCTCATAAATATCTCTCCAGAGATCCACTTTTCTGCCGCCCTTATATGCTCTTCCGTTAAAGAAATCATACCAGATTCCCTGCGGGATCCATGTCTTTGCGCCTGCAAGTCCTGTTACCGGATCCAGCTTATCTGTGATTGGAGATACCATCATCTCTGTACCGAAATAATAGTTATTCGGTACTTCATAGGTTTCCTCGCGCTCCGGCTCCAGATAATACATCGGCTGTACCAGTGGCAGTCCCGCTCTGCTTGCACGACGATTCATAGTGTAAAGATACGGAACCAGCTTATGACGCAGTTTCAGGAAATTCTTCATTACTGTTTCTACAATCTGGTTGTATTTCCACGGTTCTTTTCCACTAAACGGGTTATCTGTGCTGTGCAGACGATTCATTGGTGAAAAGACTCCAAGCTGTACCCATCTTGCAGTGAGCTCGTCGTCTCTGTATCCCAACATATGTCCACCGATATCATGACTCCACCATCCAAAACCGATGTTGCTGGCATTTGCCGTAAAATATGGCTGAAATTTCAGACTCTCCCAGGTAATGATCGTATCACCGGAAAAACCAACCGGGTATCTGTGGCTTCCTGGACCTGCATATCTTGAGAAAGTCAGCGCACGTTTTCCTTTCCACTTGCTGTCCAGATAGTGATAGTGGTTCAGCATCCAGAGCGGATCCAGTCCCGGAACCTTGGTTACAGTTCCCTGCTGCCAGTCAAGCCACCAGAAATCTACTCCCTCTTCTTCCATCGGATGATGCAGTTCCTCAAAATATGTCTCAATGAATTTCGGATCTGTCATATCAAAAAGTATCGGTTCTTTACTTGCGGGATCAATTCCCATCTTCTCTGCAACTCTCGGATAGGCTTCTTCATAAGCACGCACTCCATCTGCCGGATGTACGTTCAGTGTGATCTTATATCCATGTTTGTGCAGCCAGTCCATAAATTCAGGCGGATTGGGGAAAAACTTCTTATTCCAGGTATATCCTGTCCATCCGCTTCCATATACAGGAGGTACATCCTCTACCAGATGCCAGTCCATATCTACAACTGCAATAGAAAATGGCACTTCTTCTTTCTCAAAACGCTCTACCAGTTCTTTGTATTCTGTCTCTGTATATTTGTGATATCTGCTCCACCAGTTTCCGAACGTATATCTTGGAAGCAGAGGTGTTTTTCCACATAATCTGTAAAAATCCTGCAGACATTCCACATATCTGTGACCATATCCAAAGAAATAAAAGTCTGCTCTGTTTCCCTGACGTGACTCTACCATTCCATCTTCGCCCATAGCCATTGTGTGGGAATCATCCAGCACTGAAAAACCGTTTCTGGACATAATTCCATGACTCAGCAAAATCTCACCGTCTGCTTCATCCAGGGTTCTGGCTGTTCCCAGCAGATCTTTTGGTTCATCACCATAATGCCACACACGCTCGCTGGCTTTTCCACCCGCAACACGTATCATCAGACCGCTTGGAGAAAATTTCTGCCTGTCATAGTGGATTTCCAGATCTTTGGTGTAAATATGTAATTCCTCACCGCCATCGCTCACCCTGAATTCCGGCACCGGGAAATCACGATTACATACCATTTGTGTTGCTCTGTCCTCAAATCCTCCGTCTTCGCTGTACTCAAAACGGATCAGGGCAGTTGTCAGCATTGTAATCCTGAAATGATCGCCCACGATCACAGCTTCCTTTCTGCATACAGGATTACCTTCCAGCACAAATTTCTTTAAGTCCATAAAAGCTTTTCCTCCTTTACATTCCCGGCAGTCTGATACTGCCTGCTTTTGAAACTATTTTATACTTTTGTACATCAATTGGCAATA
>OLNL01001762.1_pt1 | contig 18647 bp, 15 predicted proteins | sample 1672181 | NCBI WGS metagenome assembly OLNL01 (sample SAMEA3136656, study PRJEB25190) | human gut metagenome | biome: human gut; feature: human-associated habitat; material: faeces | place: Austria | collected 2013
GTAATGCAGAAAACAAAAGCATTGTATGGAGCACATCAAATGCAAGTGTGGCAACCGTAGACAATAACGGTGTTGTTACCGCTGTTGCAAATGGAAATACTACTATTACTGCTGCAGCACTTGACGGGTCTGGAAAATATGCAGAGTGCAGTGTGGCTGTGGAGATTCCGAAGGAAAATAATCAAATTATAGAGTTAGCTGGCAGTAAAAGTAAAAAAATTGGCATAACAAAATCTTCGTTTTCAGAAATAACAGATTTCTCAAAAGTAACATTTGATTTTAAAAACTCAGATACTGTGTACGAGATTTGTGGTTTTGATAATACCTCACGTTATGCATCAGTAACTATTCAAGCATTACGAAAAGGAAATGGAATCATTACCGCAAGTTATGATAATAAAATTATTGCACGATGGACCATTAACGTAACATCAAATTGGGATGAATATCTTGGATATGTTAATTGGCGAAAACAGGTTGAAAGTCAAATTTGGACAAATGGAATGTCTGTAAAAGAAAAATGTGATGCCGCAAAAGAATATATTAAAACCAATTTCACTTATAAATTAGGATATTGCCAAGGTGTTTTGATTTATGAGGACAAAATGTGTGATTGTATTGGCGCATCAAATATAATGGGAGATTTTGCAAAAGATATTAATTGCACTGTCGGTTATGTCAACATGGGAACAGATACCGTATATACATATTTGTCAGATGCAGTGTCTGCCGGCGGAAATCATATTTTTACAGTTATACAGATGAATGGAACGTGGGAATCTTATGATGCCCAGCCACAACATAATTGATAGATAAAGAAAAACACCTCTCCGAGCATCGGCGAGGTGTTTTGTTATATGAAAATAAAATACCGCCAAATTAACAATGTAAACATTTATTGTATCGCAGAAATTTCTTCTTCAAAATATTGTAAATCAGAATATGTAACAAGTTTTCTATTAAATGGATTGTTTAAATTGTTTTTTCTTTTTTATACTTACAATAGCCAGAGGAACAGTCACCTGCCCCTCTGGTCTTTATTTCACGATGCGATTTTTCCTTCTTTTTTTGCCATTTCCTTTCCCTTTCGTTCTTCCTCCAGTGCTATTTTATAGTTCTTTGCTGCACACAATGATTCAAAAGTCTGAATATTGGTATCCAGTATGTGTTCAATCCAAAGCCACTGGTCAGTTGTCAGTGAAATTGTGTTCCTGACCTCATCTGCTTTATCCTTAGCCATAACATTTAAGAGTCCACTGTCTTTCTGGATGACCGGCGCATAATAATTACGGATTTCAATTTCCACCGGTCTGTCAGCCCCTCCATTCCATCGGATAGTGATTTCATATACAAAGCATTTTCCATCAGCCCTTTTTCTTCTGATAAGTGGTCTCATTCCGGAACTATAAACAATCTCTGTATGATATCCGCCTCCAGTCTCCTCCTGATGCAGCATCCCTTCCTCATAAAGTCTCAGTGCTTCTTCTATCGCTTCAATCTGGCTTTTATTTCTTGGATACTTAGCCAAATTGCTTTCAAGCCATGCCTTCTGGCGGATTAAAAGAGGTTTGTTTTCCTGTGGATTTTCCAGCAGCAGTTCTGCCGGAGTTTTTCCTTTCAGTTTCCCTGCTGAAATTGCTGTTATATAAGCAGGGCTCTTAGCCGATTCCCCTTTTACAGTTCTTTCTGATAACATCTCCTTCAGATAAAGATTCTGGATTTTCCGCATGATTCCTGGTACTGCTTTTACACCCACATTTGCTGTAGCAGCCTTTTTATCTTCATTAATAAGCACAAAACCGAAACGGCTAAACGTATCATGGTGAAACAACAATGGCTCACTGCCATCCTTATATTCCGGTGTTGTCAGTTCATTTAAAATAAAGAAAGTCTGTTTCTGTCTAATGCATGCACATTCTTTTGGATTCTTCATATGTAGTATTCTCCTTTACTTGTAATATTTTTTATCAGCTTTTCCTAACCAGGCTATACACATCCTGGTCCTGACTTAAATCACTTAAGGTTACGCTGTTATACTCCATTCCTTACATTCCCTGATAAGCATATTGCTCATCTGTTCTAACTCTTTTTCAACACTGGCTTTCACATCACCAAGCGTGCCTGCTTCATCAGGATATTTTTCAATTAATCTTTCCAGTTGTATATCAAATTCTGCGATTGATATTTGAACATCCTTCCGTTCCTTTTCACACTTTGTCGCAACCATTTTCCAATATTCCGACTGGAATTCTTCTGGTGTAATGACTGCAGGTTCTTTAAAAGATTTTACAAATCCCATCATTCTGTCAAGCAGAATGGTCTTCTCCGTTTCTTCCCTCATCTGCTGTGCTTTTTCAAAAAACACCGAATATGTCTCAGAAATCCTTTCATACCCTGCCTCAATTTTCTTCTGATATTTCTTATTTAAAATACCGTTCCAAACTTCATTAAATTCTCTCATATCATTCATCTCCGTTTCGTAATCAGTGATTATTGCTTTTATCAGAGCAGACTGCTTATGCAGCCCGCTCCGGATTTAATGGAATACTTGTGAGGACCTCGCTCCAGTCTGCCCCGCAGAAAGTAATACACCAGACATATGCATTGAGTTCCTGATTATAAAATACAATTTCATCAGATTCCTCTATTAAGATACGAGCCGCCTTTTCTGATACAAGATAAATCTGGTGAATATCGTATGCCACGCCATCTTCCAGGTTCTGAATATCTGCCTTCCATGCAGCAATCTCATCTTCCTGTTCTTCCTCATCTGCATTGTCAATCAATTCTTCCAGTTCCTGAATCCTCTCCTGCGCTTCCTCATCTGTATAATCATTACCCTCACAGTCATAATGGACATATAAAGAGCCATTCACCAGTTCCCAGTTTCCAATTCCATATTCCAGCGTCTTTTTAAAGATGTCATCTGCCAGAACTCCCTTAATCACCTGAAACAATGTCGCCTCATCCACTCTATTATTTTCAATTCCGGTCCTGCTTGCTGTTACATCATAATATTTATTTAACATATTCTTGTTCTCCTTAGTAATTTTTATCAGTATTATTTTGTGCCATATTCAATTGTATTTCCGGGGCAGTCTGCACTGCCCCTTTTATCAAATCGGGATACTGGTAGGAATCAGCTTCCAACTCATTCCATAGTGGCAGATACCCCATACATAAACATCAATTGCTAAATTATAATAGACCAGTTCATTGGACTCATTCATCAGGATTTTTGCGCCTTCCTCTGTAATTTTGTAATAGTCATAAACCCATCTGACTTCTCCGTAATTGGTCAACATGTCAATGTCTCTTTCCCAGTTTGAAATATCCTGACCTTCTTCCTTATTATCAATCATCGTCTCCAGTTCTCTGACCCTTTCATATGCCATTTCCGAATCATAGGTGTTTCCATCGCCGTCTATGTAATACATATCGTCACCGTTGACCAGTTCCCAGTCCCCTTCATCTACAGCATAGATGTCATACAGTTCTGCACCGACCACCTCCGAAGCTGTGAAATAATCAACCATCCCTACTTTTATCGCAAAATGGCTGAGTTTCCTTTTATGCCAAGTACCCTGTTTTCGTCTCATATATAGCCTCCTTTTTTCTTGATATAAAAAGTATGCGGTTTTTTTTCTCATTCGATAAAATTTTGCGAATTATTTTTTTATCTTTTATTTTCCGTATAAAAATGCCCGTGGATTTATCACCAACAAACCCACAGGCATTCAGTTAAAATCATTTAATCAAATGGTATTTCCTCGTCCGAAACATCTACAAATTCTTCCTGCTCTGACTCCTCTTCCTCATCCCTGTCCGGCATAAAAATCACATACATCCGGCTTCCTTTATGTAATAACTTGGAATTGACATTCCTTGAAAGATTTCCCCTGGAGTCTGCTTCAATAAGACCTTTATCATCCAGGAATTCCAGGAAGAGTTTCGTGTCCAGGTTCTCCTCATTCGCCAGTTTCTTAAGAACAGACGGAAGGATTGCCACCTTATTCTCAGCTTTAAAATATCTTCCCCAGTACTGGGAATTGTTCATGCATTCCGTCATTCCCAGACCTTCAAATTTACCGCTATTCTGGATAACGGAATCCATCAGGCTGTCATAGAATCTCTGGTTCTGGTCTGCACTGTCTACGTCTGCCATCCAATTAACCGCATCTTCCAGTTTAATGTGCTTGCCATCTTTAAAGAGGTATTTTTCTGCAAGCCTGTCAGCCAGGAGCATGACTGCTACCGGAACAATCTGACCGCCTGATTTTTTCATCTCATTTGCTTTCTCCGCTACTTCTACCTGGATTTCCTGCAGCATCTCATTCATTTTCTCCACTCCAATCTCTATCAGGACTTTTACAAAATCCCTGCCGCAGAATCCGTGGTTATTTCCGAAGAAGTTTAAAAAGTCTGCAACGTTCAGTCCATTTTTATTGAAAGGACAATCCGCTTCATTGGTTCCTCTCATCAGGAGTACCCTGTTGACAGAACCTGTATTGTGAAAATCCTTTGTAATGCGGTTCTCTGATGTGATAATGCCTGTTGTATTCCATGTTCCCGGCTCCCGCAGGCTTAAATCTTTTCTCATACGTCCCCGGCCAATTCCATTACACAGTTTCATTATCAGTGTCTGCAATTCCCTCTGCTGTCTCTCTGTCATATTGTTTGCATCTTCCATGATAAGTGGAAGACTTGAATAAACATTGAGCACTCCCTCGACAGAATTGTTAGTATTGTCAACACTATAGATAAAACGGTCTGTATTCTGGAATCCTGCAAAAATGCTGCAGCAGATTTTACTGCTAACAGATTTTCCGCCCCTTGAGGGGCCGTGTAAATTCGCACAAAAACCTTCGAGTCGCAACTGCCCTACAATCATGGCTGAAAGATTCGCTGCTGTCAGAAAATCTATCATTGGAATGCCCCTCACTGTCTTAAACTTTTCATACCACGCTTCACGGTTTCCTTTTTCTTTCAATGCCCTGCCAAGACCTGCCAGGATTCCCTGTCCTTCAAATTCAATCCGGCTGTCTGTATATGGACAAAAGATTGTCCTGTCGTGGTTCCATCCCAGTTTTGATGTCGTATAGATAATGGGAATCGCCTGCCGGTCCCGGCTGTAATCTTCCATGTCCTGGAGAAATGCTATCAAAAGTTTCGCGTTATTACTCGTTACGCTGATGCCATATTTATGAAGGCTTGTTATCTTTTGTGACGATGCAAGGATATCTTTGTCAACTTCCAGCCTTCGCCATTTCCCGCTGTGCCTGAACAGCAGCACCACTTTTTCTTCCCCGGTATTCAGCGATTTTTTGATTGCCGCAATGAGGATTGGCTGGCTGCAGGCTTTCCGCATTCCCTTGTCATCCCCGTAATACACGCCTTTATCGGTTGCCTGCCAGCAGGTTCCGCAGTACAGGTTACTTATCCCTTCCGGAAGATTCGTATAATTTGTCTGCCCGTCTATGATGCCGGATACCTTCTCAGCCGAGGCCATCACCATACGAAGTTTATCCTGTTCTTCTTTTTTCCTTTGTTTATAATAGGCTGCCAGATACTCTGTGAACATCTTTTCCACTTTCTTGCCACCAAGTTGTATTGCAAGTTCCTGGCATTTATGTTCTGCCTTTTTTCTTAGGAATTCATTTTCTATAGCACCGATTTCCTCATATAGCCACTGTTCTTCAAAAACATCCGGGTCCTTTATCTTTGCTGTCAGTTTTTCTAGCGGTGAAATCCTTTCTGGTTTCTTTATAGCAGTATTTGCAGTCATCTCAGATGCCTCATTACCGTTTTTATCGTAAATATCATTGGTCATATCCAACTCTCCTTTTCAATTTTTAACTATTATGCTTAAAATAAATACCAGCGAAAATCTGAGCTCATTTTTTGTTTGGTTATTATTCATGGTCAGGTCAATGTCTGCACTTCTTTTTTGTTTTTCATCTCCCTGTGCCTTATATATACACCATTTTTAAAGGTGAAGCAAATTTTGCCGAATTATTTTGATGCCATTATATTCCCCCTAAATCATCCCCATTTACTGATTAGACTGCATACTATATTTTACGTTTGGTAATTAATCATGTTTTTGTGAGATTTTGATTTTTTGCACCTTTTATTTTCCCATGTGTAGTGTTTGGTAATAATACATGATATAATTAGATAAAACTATTTCTATCATGAAAGGATGACCCATATGCAGGATTCTTTTGATTTCAGGGGATTTTTCCCAAAGGAATATACGGTAAAGGAAATATCTTCTTCTCCTGAAGCACTGACTCTGGACCTGGAAAGTACCAGTACACATGCCCCTTGTCCCAAATGCGGTTTTTCCTCTTACCGGATTCATGGAAAAAGGAAACGGAAGAATATTGTAGACCTTCCGTTTTTAGAGCGCCCTGTTCTTTTAAATATCACACTCAATGAATATATCTGCCCTGAATGCATGCAGATTTTTGCTGAGAATCCCGGAGATTTTTTACTTGAACGCAAATCCGTCACTGCACGCTGCGAAAATCACATTTCCGAGGTAAAACACATTCTCCGTGGAAACAATGCGAAAACCAAAAACGTTGTCAACAGCGGCCATATCCCTGTCCAGTCTGGTGTAGTGCGCTACGTTCCTGTCAGACCTGTTGATATCTGTGATACAGACAGGGATTGGATTTACAAGATTTGCTACAAAGGCGATGACCCGTCAGAACACCCATATTCCTTAGAAGAACTGCTTGAGAAGATACACACAACCTGTGAGCGGGAACTGCATCCAGACCTTGTGGACCTGTCGCTGTATGACCTGTCCCTTCTGGTATCATCTGATAAGCGTTTAAAGGAAAGGATAAAGAAATGAATATAGAAGAATATTACCCGGATACCCCGATAAGAGATATAGAATATACCGAAGATGCCATCATTATCCATACAGCACCACCAGAAAAAGAGACCACCACCATCCATGATTTACCAATATTAGGAAAGGGAGTCATCATAAAAGTTTCCTCTGACGCAGATTATCCATGGATGGATAAAAATAACCCGCTTTATACAACCCGGCTGAGTGAATACATGCATGCATGTGTCAAAACGATTCCGGATGGATTATCATTTGAAAAAGTCCTCGCCCTGGATAATGTACGCTGCACACCAGATGAGCCGTTTGAGATTTTCCATACCCAAAAAGGACTAGCAGAAAACCTCCCTTTAGCTGTAACACCTCCGTCACGTGGTGCAAAATCAAAAATCAATTATGAGAATCTGCTCCCGGAAATTAGTAATGTTTTGAGAAACGGAATTCCTGATACGCCTGATACGGCTTCCCCGGCTGAAAAAGACCTTAGCATCTATGATTTCATAGAGGATTCTGATTCAGGCAATGCATCCATCCCACGGCATCCTGTTTCTTCTTATCGGGAATTAAGGGAATATCTGCTGTCTGCTGTTGATGGTTTAGATACCCTCTCCCTTGAAACACTGCACAAAATCATGCATACATTCTTTCCGTATTTCCGGTTTCCTTCTTCAAAATCCGCAAATGTTTCTGATTATAAGAAAACATATGATGATTACCTGCAGATGAAATTTGAAGATGTTGGAACTTCACCAGAAACAAGATTCCAGGCATACCGGCAGATGGAACTGAAACCTGTAAAAATCGCCCTGTCAGGAAGGACTTATGAAGAACGGCTGCAGGAAATCAAAGATAAAGAATCTGCCATTGTCACGATTCCCGCCAGGGATTTTAAAGAACCTTTTACAGAATGGTTAGCAAATGCTATATGCTTCTGCAGGCTGGTTCCTGCAATACAGATAATCAATAAGACAGTCCGCTTTTTACTGATGACATATGACCCGGAACAGAAACAGTTTCTTCCGGTTGAACCATATACTGTCACGATAACCAATACAGGCAATTTAAATCTGCTCTATAAGGAAACCAAGTTCCTGTATCTCGGTGAACGCTCTTACGGTTTATGGAAATATACACGATACAGTGTATTGAAGAATATGGAAATCCCTGATAGCGGGAAGATAGAAATTGGTATTGGAGACTGTATCCGTTTTTCCACAGATACTGACAATTACCTGATACCAACACTTGAAGTCATAGAACACACGATATGATTATATTTTGGAGTAAAATAGCCAATATGAAGGGCGCGCTTACACACCACCAGGTTGGTGTAAATGTCACCACTCCGTGTCTCTCCCTGCCGCCCTCCAGCCGTCACCCCAGAACCGTCTCAAAAACAAAAGACAGTTTATTTAAAATATTGTGATACTTCACGATGTGTGATGGAAAAGATTTTAGATTTCCGGCATTTCGGTATATTGATTTCCGGATTCGCATATGCTATAATTGCCGTAGGCAAAAGAGAGAATAAGTCCATGCGGACCAAAAAGAATGAAGCCCTCAGTACCGCTAATACTGAGGGCTTCTTCTTGCTTTTTATAGTGGACAGGAAAACCACTAGGCTAGTGTTGTCCCTATTTGTCTCCATCTAACCATTTGATGATGTAGTGGCAGGCTACACCAGCCGCACAGGAAACAAGAAAAGAGAGAATAATTTCCATGGGTACCTCACCTCCTCCCGTTGCCGGGTCTCGGTTGGACAACATTATGATTATAACACATCTTAGAACAAAACAGGTGATTTATCTTCATACTTTCACATATTGATTTCCAGATTCACACATGCTGCATCCACCTATCTCATTCTCAATCATATCCACTTAAAATAATTCGCAAAAAATTCCATTTCCTGTTTTTTATCAGCATCCTGTTTTTAGCATATTAATCCATATCAAAATCCAAGGAGGAACACTTTATGCAAAAAACAGAAAAACAACAGACAACAAAAAGCAGGCAGGAAGTCCTCAAGGGCCTTACCGAACAGTTGGAAAAATCCATACATGAATTTATGCAGGGGGACAGGTACAAATCCTTTCTTACGCAGATGTCAAAACTCCACACTTATTCGTTGAATAACCAGCTTCTTATTGCTTCACAAAGGCCAGACGCAACCCTCTGTGCCTCTTATACTACATGGAAGAAAAATAATCGAAATGTTAAAAGAGGAGAAAAGGGAATCAGAATCATCTGCCCTTCTTTCCATAAGGTACAGGCACTTCAGGACGTTAAAGACCCTCAAACAGGGAAACCGGAATATTTACCAAATGGAAAAGTGAAAAAAGAAATCGTAGAAAAAGTCATTCCGTTCTACAAGATAGGCGTTACTTTTGATATCTCGCAGACTGAGGGTGAACCGCTGACTGAGATTGCATCAGAACTAAAAGGCAGCCTTGACAGCAGACAAAACGAATTAAAAGAAGCACTCCTTGAAATCAGCCCGGTTCCGGTCTACTTCCAGCCTGTCTCCGGCGAAGCAAACGGATACTATGACCTGACCAAAAAAGAAATCGTTGTGGACAGTAACCTTCCCGAGAAGCATTCTTTAAAGACACTGGTTCACGAACTGGCACACTCCCTTATCCATGATACAGATATCCCGGATGCTCCGAGAGATTCTCAGACCCGGGAGGTCCAGGCAGAATCCATCGCATATGTTGTTTGTCAGTATTTTGGACTGGATACCAGTGAGTATTCTTTCGGTTATATCTCCACCTGGAGCAGTGGAAAAGATACACAAGAACTGAAAGACAGCCTGGAAATCATCCGCAATACTTCCAATGACATCATCTCCAAAGCAGAACAGAAACTGACAAAAACGGATTCTTTAAAGCAGGCTGAAAATATATCAGCAATACCAAAAAGGAGGTGCATGTAAATGGATGATACAGAAAAGGAACTGGCAGAATTAAACGCACTAAAAGCAAAGCAGGCCCTGCATCGTAGACAACTGGAGGAAAACCGAAAGCGCGCTCTGGCAAAGAAGAATCAGACAAAGCGTTTTGTTTCCATCGGTAAGATGGTGGAAAGTATTTTACCGGATGCAGATAGTCTGACAGAAAACGAAATCCGGAAGATTCTTTCGGAACGGTTGAATATAAGAAAATAAATACTACGTAGTCATGTCATTCGCTCGGAGCTAAAAACTGTAAAGAGCCCGTAATGTCTTGTATTAATATTCATATTTATAGTCTCAGTATTATCACTCTAGTTTTTACAAAAGAAAAACCACCTTGCTCATCAAATACTAAACAAGGTGGTCTTCATTTTTTTTGATAATTAAGATTCATCATCAAAACTTACTTCAACTGACTCATCGTCATCCAAAATCATCATTTCTGAATCATCTTCACAATTGTCATTCGAAATTTCATCAATATTAGTAGAATCATTGTTTGTAAGTATTCTATCTTGATTACCTACATCGTCAAAAATTTTATCTTCTACACTTAAAAGACTTTCATTGTTAAGTTGAACCGCTGCGGTTGATTTAATCCATTTCGCTTTTAACGTAACATCTTCAGACATGTAAACCTTGTCGATTTCATCCGCTTCCCAACCATCACTGGAATATGAGGCGGTCCACTTTTCAAACGTGAAACCTATTTTAGTCGGTTTTACAAAATCTTCTGGGTCTAATGCCGCACCTTTCGGAACTTCCATTGTATACTTCTCTACATTATTTTTATCAGAAAACATACCACCGTTTGCATCAACTGTTAACGTGCACATTTCATCTGGATTCGCAGCAAATTCTTGCACCCAGCATTCAATTTTTTGCGCAGGGTCATAATAATATCCAACGCCAATATGAGTGTATTGTGAATGTAACATGGTTACCATATGAGCTTCACTTCTCATCCATGCATTAACAGCGTTCTCTGGCGTGGTTTTATTTGCTCTTAATATGTTTTCACTCGCAATATAGCAACTTGCTCCTGCATCTGTTAATGCACTTCCTGAGCTTCTTCCATCTGGCCTTGCATGAGAATAAAGCGTAGCAATTTCTTTTGCCCGGACCATCGCCGCTTCCTGCATCTTTGCGTGATATTTCAACTCAGTTTTGCCAGCTTTAACACGTTCAATATTCGTATACCGGATAACTTCCATTGCATATTCTTCAGCTTTGTCATTCGGGTCTTCTGGAACAGGCGTAACAGTTGGAGTGGCCGGAGTCGGAGTAGCTGTCGGTTTTGGTGCTTCCGTCGGTGTTGCCGGAGCCGGTGTAGCAGTTGGCTGAGGTTTCTTTGTTGGAACTGGTGTAGGCGTAGCCGGTTTTGTCGTTGGCTTCAGCTTCTGAACAGGCTTCGCTGTCTTTTTCTGCTTGATAACAACACCCTTGCCGTTCTTATTATAATTGCCCCATTTCTTTCCATACTTATTATATGCCCTGACTGTATAGACATAACGCTTGCCAGCCTTCAGCGGATATTTCTTAGAAGATTTATGTGTATATCCGGTCGCTTTCGCATTCACGTCTTTCAGTTTAATCCATTTTTTTGCACCAAACTGCTTGTAGTAAATCCGGTATGATGTCGCATATTTTGCCTTTTTCCATCTCACTGTCGCGGAATTGTATGCCGTTGATTTTACACTGGTAACAGTAACTTTGGACGGCTTTTTCTTGGATTTGGATGCTGCGGATACCGGAAGTGCCAGAACCAGCGTCAGTACCATCACAAGTGACAGAGCAATGCAAATCCGTTGTTTTAATTTTCTCCTATTCATATTCCATTCCTCCCTTTGCGCATATTGTACTACATGTGGTCAGATTTTCAATCCTGTATCTTCAAATTTTTCCCAAAACTGCTCCTCTGACACAGGGACTGGTCAGGCACATCCCCGGACCTCGACGGACCGCGCCGGAACGGGTGCCGCCTGGAACCAGCACATGCCCTTACAATTTACATTCTTTACACCGTAAAAGGCACTCTTATATGGGGCCGGTACATTATAATTCGGCCAGTAAACAGGCAAATCTTACAATTTACACAGTTTACACGTAAAAACTTACCTTATATACACATACTTTATTAAAAAAATAAAAATATATTATCTTCACATTACTGCTATAGAAAACCGATATTTTTTTGTAAATTGTAAGATATGATAACACACTATATATTTTTATTTATTTTATACAATATCAACATATTATAATCTATATATTTACACACATTATACAACAATATATCCATTAAATCCCTTACATCTTACAAACAGGGATATGTAGCCATGTAAGAATATTTGCTTTCACCTGGAAGGTTATTGGTATATGAAAGGTTGTGAGCCTTATACGGGAAAAACATCCGGGAGATAATCACCTGCCCCCTGCTCTTCTCCCTGTCACGGGCTCCTCTGCCGGTCATCCCCGCTCATCTCATCCGCCATCTTCTGCATCCTGCTCACAAGATACTCCGTCCTTCCTGCAAGATAAACTGCATGGCTCAGGGCATAGTCTGTCTTGTGCACTGCCCTCCGGAATGCCTCCGGTCTGAAATGCCTGTGCTTTTGGATACTGTCAGATGCCTTCTGTTCATACGCGGATGACCACCACTCCCTGCGCTCCTTAAACTCTGACGAATGGATATCTTCCTCCTGCAGCCTTCCGCATAGTGACTCATAACGTTCTGTATAGTCCTGTATCTTTTTCTCATACAGGGAAATTTTCTGTTCCAGCATCTCTGCCTCCTTCTCCATCTGTGCCAGTGACGCTGCCTTCTGCTCATAATCCCTGATGTCAGCAAATCCCTCCTCCGCCAGAATCCGTACAAGGCGTTCCTCCCGGAAGCGGATGCCTTCCTGTTCGGATTCTATCTCTGCCTGAATCTCCGCCGGGCGGCTGCTCCATACCGGAAACTCCCCTCCCAGTTCTTTCCTAAGTCTGGCAGTTTTCTGTTCTGCCTGACGGTCCTTCTCCCGGATAGTCTTCCGCACATTCCGGATGTGCACCACGGAATCTTTCAAGGGCTGTATCTCTTTTTCCAGGGCATCCCGCCGCTTTTCAAGGTTCTCCAGATGGTATCTGGCTGTTATGATTTCCCCCCGCAGTTTTCCAAGATGCTCTGCCACCTTCTCATAAACTGCACGGTTCTTTTCCCGTATCTGCTCCTCCAGGTCATCCAGAATCTTCCGGATATGCCTGTTTGTTTCATTCAAAGATTTGATATCCTCATTCATCTGGTAGCGGTCAGAATCTTTCCTTCTCGATGCATGCGGACCAAGATGAATCTCTGAAATCGTATCCTCTCCCTTTTCTTCATACGAGCGGCAGTCCACACGTTCCGGTATGCCCACCCGTTCCAGTGTTTTGTTCACATGCTCTTCCCATGATTTACGGTATGCAAACACGGCATCTTTGGAATTCCAGAACTCTATCCTCTCATTCCTTCTCCCATACGGAGTTGACCGCGGATTTTTTGATACCCGGACCAGATTTTCCATATAAGCCTCTGATGGTGTCAGCCAAATCTTCTGATGTCCCTTATAGTACTGATACTGCTTCTCCCATCCCTCTGTCTTCACCTGTACGAATTCCTCCGCTGTAAAAGCCTTCATTTCCTCTCCCCTCTTACAGACATACTCCTTCTGTGTTTTTGCCTGCCAGTCTCCATTCTTATCAAGCGGCCTCACGGTCAGAAGGATATGTGCATGCGGGTTTCGGAAAATCATGTCTTTCTCATCCGTTACCGGACGGTCATGCTCATCTACCGGAATCCCCTTCTCATTCTTTACGGGCGGATTATGGATGTTGATATCAGCAATCATCCCATCCGAGACAAACGCATCCCGGACATATTCCTGTACCAGCCTGATATTTTCCTCCATTGACAATTCGCCCGGCAGCGCCACTACAATCTCTCTGGCAAGGCGGGCCCGGCTTCCTTTTTCTACTTCTTCAACAGAATTCCACAAAGTCTCCCTGTCCTGAAATTTTTTCGGTGCATTCTCCGGAAGGATGATTTCACTATATTTTAACCATTTCTTTTTTGAGTAATCTTCCACATTTCCTGTATATCTGTTCTGTAACTTACTGGCCGAACGGTAAGCCGCGGCAGCCACAACACTGCGTCCTTCCGACCTTTTGATTACCTGTATCTGGCATTGAAAAATCGCCATAAACTTCACCTCTTTTTTCTTTTTAATATGCCATACCACCACGAAGATAAAATCCCGCCACCCGATTTTTATGCCGGTATTTATTTTTCATATTAATAATGGTAAGGAAATCACTTACCTAATCTATACAAGGAGATGAATACCATGAACGGAAACAAACCCGCGGGAGCACAGGACGAAAGCCGTCTGCGCCTCCTGCTTACCTATAAAGGCTCTGCTTATACCGGAGAAGATATCCGGGATGATTATATATTTCTCAGTCTGGTCCACGATGGCAGCCCAGACCCGCTCGCATCCGCAGTCATTAATTTTCCAGTCATAGACGGAAAAAGAGTCCTGTTTATCCACGATATCCAGCCACACGGAGAAAAAGAATCCCTGATGGAATCCATTGAATCCATTACAAGGAAACGCGGATATGACACCATCTATATCAATACCTCCCGCCAGGAAAAGAATTTTCTTAAAAACCAGGGATTTATAAAACTTCCCGGCCGGATGATGGCAAAGAAGGTACTGTCCAATGAAACCTGACTTTTGGAAATGGATAAACCGCATCTTTGCAAGCGGCATCTGGCTGCAGCCATTTGCGTTATACGGCCTGATACTGTTTTTCCGGAAAGTGCTGCATGGTGATGTCTCGTACCTGATTCTTTTTATCCTGTCCTTTCTCCCAAGCATCTATGTCTGGTCAGAGAACCAGAGACAGGCCGCCGCAGGAAAACAGGATTTTTCCATAGAAGATGTATTCCACGACAGACCCAGCGAATACACCAGCCCGTTAAAGCAGCAGGCAATGTATCCACGGATAAACGGGAAACTGTTATTTGACACTCCGCAGGGTGTTGTCATCGGAAAGACCGAAGAAGGCTATTTCCAGAAAAAGACCCGCTATATATGCAAGCCCATGGATAAAGGCCACTATATTGATGGCCATTTTCTGGTGATTGGCGGGTCAGGAAGCGGAAAATCCTCCTCTATCATCATCCCAACACTTTTATCCACAAAAGGCATCGGGATGTTCTGTATTGATATAAAAGGCGAATTGTCCTGGAAGAGCCGCCGTCTTGACGATGAGGATGTCGTTGTCATCAACTTTCAAGACAGGAACCGTTATGGATGGGATGCCCTCTATACCTTAAACAGCAAAACGGATATACAGGACCAGGATATCTGTGAATGCATGACAGACATTGCCAATAGTCTGATACCGGTTTCTGCAAAGGAAACGGATTCCTTCTGGAAGAACTCGGCAAAAAGCCTTCTGATTGGAGAACTCATCGGACTTTACAAACAAAAAGGGATTCACAATCTCTCAGAACTTGTTAATGAGATACTGGCCCGGGACACAAAGGAACTGGTGGAAGAACTCATAAACCATGCCACACCAAAAGCCACTGAAATCAAATTTCTTTCTTCCTTTCACAACCTTGCAGAGGAAACTTTAGGAGGAATCGTTGCGCAGGAGCATGAGGCACTTAAGGTTTTTATTGACAGTTCCATCCAGTATTCCTTTGAATCCAATCCCCGCCAGGCAAATCCGGCCATGCTTGAAGAAGGAAAAGCAGTTTTCCTGTCCATCCGGGAGGAAAAACTGGAAACGTATTACAACATAATCAACCTGATTATCGCCCAGGTCTTTTCCTCCCTGACCAAACGGCCTGAAGGCAGCGCGCCCGTCATCGTCTGTATTGATGAGCTGGCCAGATTATGCTCGCGTGGCCCGCTTCAATATTTGCATAACGGTATCCTACTTACTGGAAGAAGTCGAAATATCACACTTATTTTAGTCACGCAGAGTTTTGAAGCACTGGAAAATGCCTATTCCAAACCAGACATTCAGAGCATGATAGCCAACTGTTCCTATCTGGTATGTCTTGACTGCCGAAGCCAGGATACCGCAAAAACTATCTGCTCCATGGCCGGCAAATACAAAGACCGGGAGACTACATGGTCAGGCTCCGGGAAGCACCGCAACGTCAGCATCTCATACCGGGAGAAAAATATTCTGGAACCATCCGACCTGGCAAAACTGGTCCAGATGGATGAAGTCATCCTGATATCCGCAGATTTCTTCTACAGCCGGTTTAAAAAATGTTCTTATTTTAAGGAAGCTGTCCTGGATGCGCAGTCCAGAAAAGTCCAGAGATACAACGCTGAAGCCATGGAACTGGAAGGCACGGAGCCATTTTCCCTCCCGGCACTAAAACCGATACAGGATGAGCAGATAACTACCGCATATCTAAACCGTATGATAAAAGAACAGGCAGCCAGATATCTGCCTATCGTAAAAAACAAACTCTTATTTTACATAAAGAAATATACAAGGAGATGATATTATGAATCAAAAACAAATAGATGAATTACAAAAAAAACTGCAAAACAATCTTGGCTCCCGCTGGAAGGTTGAACCAACTTCACAGGTCAAAGTGGGTGGTGTAAAATTTGGCTTCTCCTGTTCTTTTGAAGGGGAGAATACTTCCACCATCATATATCCAAATGACTACAAACATATGCTGGATGAAGGAACAAGCATGTCTGAAGTGGCAGAATATATCGCTCAGGACCTGACCCGGGAACGCAGGGTACTCCTGACATCACCGCAGACAAAAGAAGACTTCAAAGAAGGCCTGTTTGTCCAACTGATAAACACACCTATCAACAGTGCATTGCTAGAAACAGCCGTGCATGATTCTGTTATCGGAGATATCAGCGCCATTGCACGTTGCAAAGTCCATGCACCTAGTGATGACGAGATAGTCTCTTTTATCGTTACAAAAGACAATATGTCCCTGTTCCAGATGACACAAAGTGAAATCATGGCACAGGCATACAAGAATACTGCAAATCAAAGTTTCACGATACAGGACATGAGGGATTTGATACTTGAAGGTCTGACACAGGCGGGTGTTCCAAAAGATATGCTTCCTGATATCCGCAAGGACGAGGGAAAGGAAATGTATGTCATCACTAACGAAGACCGGGTGAATGGTGCCAACGCCATGATTTGTCCACAAATTTTCCAGGATATCTTTAAAGAACTCGGCGAACCGTTTTATGTGCTGCCTAGTTCTACTCATGAACTTATTGTTGTGAAAGAAAGTATTGACATGACACCCGAAGACTTGAAACATATGGTCCACGATGTAAACATGCGGGAATGCTCAGCAGACGAGCTCTTGTCTTTTGACATATTCCGTTACGATGGAAAGAAGTTATCCATTGCCATGGAAGATACAGAAACAATCTCTGAAGCAATAGAGAAAGCAAAAAGCCACAAACTGACACATTGACAGGGAGAATTTCAAATGAACCAAAAAGAAAATTTAAAGGAAATCATAAACAATTATTTTCTGATGCGGAAAGAAAGAATCCATGAGGATATCATTTTTGCAGATGGAAAACGTATTGAATGCACAAAATAGATTCAGAGACATAATCTGCCAGCAGGTTATGTCTTTTTTTTATATAATCCATTGATTTTCTCACCTCCTGTAGTACAATAACCTAAAGACCAATATGCACTACGAGGGAGGTTTATTATGTTAAGGAAAATCAAGTCACATCTTGCCGTTTTCCTGATGCTGGCCCTGGCATTCACGCTTCTCATACCAGCACCGGTACAGGCAGCATCCAAGAAGAAACCGGCTAAAGTTACAGTGACCAGTGTTAAGGCATCTGGCACAAACAAAGTTGTTATTAAATGGAGAAAAGCCAAATATGCAACTAACTACCGTATCTACTGGAAACAGGCTGGAACTAAAAAATGGAGGACACTGGCAACAGTTAAATCAAACAGGACCAGCTACACTCATAAATCCAATAGCAAAGCGAAACTGATTGGCGGTAAGAAATATGTTTATACCGTGAGGGCTTACAACAGATACGGCAGAAAATGGGGTGCTTACAACTCAAAGGGTAAGACAGTCACTATTCCTGCTGTCCCGGGAAAAGTAAATATCACACAGACCAATGCAACATCTAACCGGAAGGTGACAATTACATGGGACAAGACAAGCAATGCAACGTCTTATCGTGTATTTTACAAAAAATCCGGTGCAAAGAAATGGATTACTGTTGCTAATGTGAGCGCGTCAAAGAACAGTTACACTCATTCAAACAACAAGAAAACTCCGCTGGCTGTTGGCAGCAAGTATGTATATACTGTCAGAGCATACAATAAGACTTCCAGGAAATGGGGAGCTTATAATACAAAAGGCGTGATTGTAACCGTTCCGAAGAAGAATGCACCAGTTCCAACACAGCCGGCTAAGCCAACCGCTGTGCCTACCCAGAAACCGAAACCGACAACACCTGTCATACCGTCTCCATCACCAGAAGACACACCTGATATTTCGGGACCGACTTCTACACCGACTCCTGCTCCGGCAAAACCGACAGAAGCTCCAAAGCCGACAGCTACTCCTGTTCCGGCAAAACCGACAGCAACACCTGCTCCGGTCAAGGTCAGCAACGTGACGGTTAACCCGGCAACAGTAAAATTAACATCTAAAGGTCAGAATACTCAGTTATCAGTAAGTGTATTACCGAGTAATGCAGAAAACAAAAGCATTGTATGGAGCACATCAAATGCAAGTGTGGCAAC
>OLNL01001773.1_pt1 | contig 18551 bp, 14 predicted proteins | sample 1672181 | NCBI WGS metagenome assembly OLNL01 (sample SAMEA3136656, study PRJEB25190) | human gut metagenome | biome: human gut; feature: human-associated habitat; material: faeces | place: Austria | collected 2013
TTGTGGATGTCCACATCACAGATGATGAATTTTTAAAATTGCTTCATGAAGTTGGAGACAGTGATGCCCTCGTTGTCAATGTTGTTGATATTTTCGATTTTAATGGATCAATCATTCCAGGCTTGTCACGCTTTGTTTCTGGTAATGATGTGCTCTTGGTCGGAAATAAAAAGGATATCCTACCTAAATCCGTTAAAGATGGTAAGGTAACCCAATGGTTGACAGAACGTGCCCATGAAGAAGGCATGCGTCCCGTGGATGTCATGTTGACGTCTGCCCAAAATCATCACGCCATTAAAGAGTTGATTCAACGTATTGAAAAACTCCGTAAGGGTCGTGATGTTTATGTTGTCGGTGTGACGAATGTTGGTAAATCAACCTTAATTAATGCAATTATCAAGGAAATTACAGGTGATAAAGATATTATCACGACTTCTCGTTTCCCAGGAACAACCCTTGATAAGATTGAAATTCCTTTGGATGATGGTACTTACATTTTTGATACACCAGGAATCATCCACCGCCACCAGATGGCACACTATCTGTCAGCGAAGGACCTCAAGTACGTTAGTCCTAAGAAGGAAATTAAGCCAAAAACTTACCAGTTAAATGCAGGCCAAACACTATTTCTAGGCGGTCTTGGACGATTTGACTTTATTGATGGGAATAAGCAAGGTTTTACAGCCTTCTTTGATAATAACTTGAAGCTTCATCGTACCAAACTTGAAGGTGCAGATGCCTTCTATGATAAGCATGTTGGAAGCCTTCTCATGCCTCCTAGGCCAAAGGATCTGGCTGATTTTCCAAAACTTGTTCGTCACGAATTTACTGTCAAAGATAAGACAGACATTGTCTTCTCGGGATTAGGTTGGATTCGTGTCCAAGGAAAAGCTGACCAACCAACCATCGTTGCTGCCTGGGCACCAGAAGGTGTTGGCGTCGTCGTACGAAAAGCGATTATTTAAACTTAATAAAGTAGTTAAAAGTATAAAAGAGTCTTTTCAATGAACATGAAGTTTGCCTAGATTTACGTCATGAGCAAACGATGTGTTTTTCGCTGTGATAGTAATCCGAGTAACATAAAATGTGACTTGGATTCGGAATTTTTGAGACCCTAGACTCAAAAATTAGCTATGAAATCGAAGGTTTGCTAGCACCGTATCACCTAAGAAAAACAGCAAAAAAATTAAAAGGAATAAACATGTCATTAACATCAAAACAACGTGCCTTCCTCAAATCGGAAGCACACACACTTAAACCTATTGTACAAATCGGGAAAAACGGTCTTAACGACCATATCAAAACTAGCGTTCGCAACGCCCTTGATGCCCGTGAATTGATTAAAGTAACCCTACTCCAAAACACTATGGAAGATATTCATGAGGTTGCTGAAATCTTGGAAGAAGAAATTGGCTGTGATACAGTTCTTAAGATTGGACGTATCTTGATTCTCTATAAAGAGTCAGCTAAAAAAGAAAATCGTAAGTTGTCACCAAAGGTCAAAGCTATCCAAAAATAGTTGCTGACTTTGCTTGGTGAAGGATAAACTAAGGTATAGGAACACTTTTGAAGCATCAGCTAGCCTTAAGTCAGTTGTATAATGCTTGAAAAAGAGGAGGCGTACATGGCACTGGATCTCGTAACCCCATTTACAAAGGTTCAACTAGAAGAAGAAATCAAAGATACTGGCCGTAAGCAGGTGGGAATTTTAGGTGGAAATTTCAACCCTGTTCACAATGCTCACTTGGTTGTTGCTGACCAGGTGCGTCAGCAGTTAGGTCTCGATGAAGTTCTTCTCATGCCTGAATATGAGCCACCTCATGTCGATAAAAAAGAGACTATTGATGAAAAACACCGCCTTAATATGCTTATGTTGGCTATTAACGGCATTGAAGGATTGGACATCGAAACCATCGAGTTGGAACGTAAGGGAATCAGCTATACTTATGACACCATGAAGCTTTTGACAGAGGCTAATCCTGATACGGATTATTACTTTATTATTGGAGCGGATATGGTCGAATACCTACCAAAATGGCATCGTATTGATGAACTAATCGAGATGGTCCAATTTGTTGGTGTTCAGCGTCCTAAGTATAAGGCTGGAACCTCTTACCCAGTTATTTGGGTGGATGTGCCCCTTATGGATATTAGTTCGAGTGCAGTCAGGGCCTACATTAAGAAGGATCGTACACCTAACTTTATGGTGCCGCAGTCTGTACTTGCCTACATCAAGAAAGCGGGGCTCTATAAATGACCTATGAAAAATATCTAGACTATTCTCGTGAAGAACTCCTTGAAAAGGTTCGAGCAGTCATGAGTCCTAAACGCTTCAATCATGTTCTGGGTGTTGAGCGAGCTGCTATTGCTCTTGCTGAAAAGTATGGTTACGATACTGAAAAAGCTGGTTTGGCTGGCCTCCTTCATGATTATGCCAAGGAACTTCCGGATCAGGAATTCTTAGAGCTAATCGATAAGTATGAGCTCGACCCTGAATTGAAAAAATGGGGGAACAATGTCTGGCATGGCATGGTTGGGATATACAAAATCCAAGAAGATTTGGGTTTGACTGATTCTGAGATTCTACGCAGTATTGAGATCCATACCGTCGGAAGCCATGAAATGTCAACCCTAGATAAGATTGTCTATGTGGCTGATTATATTGAGCATAACCGTAATTTCCCTTTGGTAGAGGAAGCTAGACAAGTAGCAGAGCAATCCTTGGATAAGGCCGTTGCTTTTGAAACCGTCCATACGGTAGAACACTTGGCCCACCAGGTCTTGCCGATTTTCCCACAAACCTTGGAAACCTATAATGCTTTTGTGCATTACTTGAAAGATTAATAACAAATTACTGGAGAATATCATTGACTAAAGAAGAATTACTTGAATTGGTTGTCAAAGCTGCTGATGAAAAGCGAGCTGAAGACATTGTTGCCCTTGATTTGTACGGCCTTACAAGTCTAACAGATTATTTTGTTATTTTGAGTGCAATGAACAGCCGTCAGTTGGAAGCTATTGCCGACAACATCCGTGAGAAAGTGAAAGAAGCTGGCCTTGATGCTAGTCACATGGAAGGTGACAATAAGGGTGGTTGGATTCTTTTGGATCTTAACGATGTTGTTGTTCACATCTTTACAGAAGATGAACGTGCACACTATAACCTCGAAAAACTCTGGCATGAAGCACCAATGGTGGATGTGTCAGCTTATTTGGCATAAGAAATTGAACTCAGTTGGCGACAACTGGGTTTTGTTGCTTAAACTAAAGATTTAATAGGAAGGATAGAGCCTTGTGTTTGGTTGGTTTGTTAACTGAACACGAGCTAAAAGCTGTGAGAAAAAGAAAAACTTTCTTTGTGCTTTTGACGCTCTTTGTATCTTAGAAAGGATTTGAACTCGTCCTGTAATCGTCGGGAAATAGATAGTTCTATGTCAAATTATCATTATTAAAATTTATTATTTGGCGCAGTAGCTGATTGGACTCTTTATTCGCTTTTTAAGCTCGGAAGGGTACCTAATCAGCCTTGCGGGGGAGAGACAACGAACGATTTTTCTAAGAAAACTCGTTCTGTCTCACTCCCCCTAATTTTCATTCCGATTACGGACGGACTTGGTATCATCATTATGGCTACTTATGAAACTTTTGCGGCGGTCTACGACGCTGTTATGGATGATAGTCTTTACGATTTGTGGACGGATTTCTCCCTCCGTCATTTGCCAAAGACTAAGGACAAAAAGAAATTGCTCGAATTGGCTTGTGGAACTGGGATTCAATCTGTACGTTTTTCTCAAGCTGGTTTTGATGTAACTGGACTCGATTTGAGTGCTGATATGTTGAAGATTGCAGAGAAGCGTGCGTCTTCCGCCAAACAGAAAATTTACTTTATTGAAGGCAACATGTTGAATTTATCGCAAGCTGGTAAGTACGACTTTGTGACTTGCTACTCAGACTCAATCTGCTATATGCAGGACGAAGTAGAGGTTGGGGATGTCTTCAAAGAGGTTTACAATGCCCTCAATGAGGGTGGCGTCTTCATCTTTGATGTGCATTCAACCTATCAGACAGATGAGGTTTTCCCTGGCTATTCCTACCATGAAAATGCAGAAGACTTTGCTATGCTCTGGGATACCTATGAGGATGCGGCTCCGCATTCTATTGTCCATGAATTAACTTTCTTTGTCCAAGAGGAAGATGGAAGCTTTAGCCGTCATGATGAGGTCCATGAGGAACGCACCTATGAGGTCTTGACTTATGATATCTTGCTGGAGCAAGCTGGCTTCAAATCCTTTAAGCTTTACGCCGATTTTGAGGATAAGGAACCGACAGAAACTAGTGCACGTTGGTTCTTTGTGGCCCAAAAATAAGAGCCTATGACAGTTACAGGTATTATCGCTGAGTTCAATCCTTTTCATAACGGTCACAAGTATCTCTTGGATCAGGCTGAAGGCGTAAAAATTGTTGCCATGTCTGGGAACTTTGTTCAGCGAGGTGAGCCAGCTATTGTGGATAAGTGGACTAGGGCTCAGATGGCTTTGGAAAATGGGGCAGACCTCGTGGTTGAGTTGCCTTTCTTGACGTCAGTCCAGTCTGCCGATTATTTTGCTGCTGGAGCCGTCGATATCTTGTCCCGACTGGGAATTGATAGCCTTACTTTTGGAACGGAAGAAGACCTAGATTACCAGGCAATAGCAAATGTCTATGCTGAAAAGTCCGAGGACATGGAAGCCTTTGTGGAAAACTTGCCGAGTGACCTATCTTATCCACAGAAGACGCAAAAAATGTGGGAGAAATTTGCTGGTGTGGACTTTACTGGCAATACACCTAATCATATCCTAGGCTTAGCCTATGCCAAAGCTTGTGCTGGTAAGGGCATTAAGTTGAATCCTATTCAGAGACAAGGAGCGGGCTATCATTCCTCAGAAAAGGAAGTATCTTTCGCTTCAGCGACCAGCCTACGTCTCCACAAGCAAGATAGTGATTTTGTGGATAAGTTCATGCCCAATAGTAAACTTTTTCAGACATCTCCACAGGTCTCTTGGGATAGTTGTTTCCAATTGCTGGTTTATCAGATTCTTACACACCCTGATTTGACCAGTGTTTTTCAGGTGAATGAAGAGATTGCCAGTCGTTTAAAAGCTGCTATCCGTGAGACTTCTTCTGTGGAGGAGCTGGTGGATAAGGTAGCAACCAAACGCTACACCAAAGCACGGGTACGTCGTATTTTGACCTATATTCTGGTCGGAGCTGTGGACAATCCTTTACCCCAGGCTGTTCATGTCCTTGGGTTTTCTCCAAAAGGGCAGTCTCATCTCAAATCTGTGAAAAAGTCTGTGGATATAGTAGCTCGGATTGGAAAGCAACCTTGGGATATGCTTACACAACAAGCGGATAATGTTTATCAATTAGGTAACCCCGAGCTTTGCGAACAAAACTTTGGACGTGTACCGATTAGAGTAAAATAGTTTTATAGAAGGTCTACCTTTGGTAGGCTTTTTCTTATTGTTTCTTTACGAAGACTTGCTTATCAATTCTTGGTAAGTCAGAGTGATAATCTTTTTTGTGATATAATTAAGACAATTATTTACATAAAACTAGGGGAATATAATGCCTAATTTCAAAAATAAATTACCATTGTTTCAGAAAAACGATGTTCAGATTTCAAATGTAGTCAATACAGTCTGGTCGATTGCTAATACATTACGTGGAGCTTATCGTGCAGATAAGTATCGAGATGTTATCATTCCTATGTTTGTTTTGACACGTTTAGAAGCTGCCTTATTGCCGACGAAAGATGAAGTAGTTGCTCTTTATAAGTCAAATCCCAATACACCAGAGAAGGTTCTTGAGAATAAAGCTGGCTACAAATACTACAATGTCAGTCCTTTTACGCTAAAAAATCTCCAAAATGATCCCAATGCTATTGAAGAAAATTTTATTGCCTATCTAGATGGTTATTCTTGTCGTGTGAAGGATATTATTGAAAATCTTAAGTTTAAAGAAGAGGTCCACACGCTTGCACAGTCTGGGCGCCTTTTTACTGTGATTAAGAAGTTTTCTGAGATTGATTTGTCGCCAAGTTCTGTGGACTCAATGGTGATGGGCTATATGTTTGAAGATATCATCCGTCGCTTTTCTGAAAATGAGGAAGCTGGTTCTCACTATACACCTCGTGAAGTCATTGCTCTAATGGTCAATTTGCTCCTGATCGAAGCCGATGAAGACTTGTTTGTCGATAAAAAAGAGTTGAAAATCTTGGATATGGCTGCTGGGACAGGTGGTATGCTGGCTACAGCCAAAAGTTATATCCGTCAACTAGATACAGGAGCAACTGTCCGTCTTTTTGGTCAGGAAGTTTTACCTGAGACTTTCGGGATTGGTCGAGCTGATATGTTGATTCGTCAGGAAGATTCAGATTATTTTGTGAAGGCGGACACCCTAAAAGATCCCGACCCATTCCCAGATACGAAGATGAGTTTTGTCATTGCCAATCCCCCTTTTGGTCAATCATGGGGAGGGAAAGATGCGGATGATGGAGTAGAAGATGCCGTCAAGGAGGACCATAACCTCTTTACGAGTACAAAAGGTCGTCAAGGGCGATTCGTAGCCACACCAGGCACTGGCGATGCCCAACTTCTTTTCCATCTTCATGGTTTGGCTAAATTAGAAGAAAACGGACGAGCTGCCATTATTTCAAATGGTTCACCTCTATTTTCCGGAGGTACTTCATCTGGAGAAAGTCAAATCCGTCGTTATATTCTTGAGAATGACTTACTAGAAGCTATTGTCGCCCTACCTGGACAATTTTTCTACAATACAGATATTGGGATTTATATTTGGATTTACAATAAAAACAAATCCCCTGAGCGTCAAAATAAGGTACAGTTTATCGATGCGACCGATGAGTTTGTTCCTTTACGTAAGTCTCTGGGGAAAAAGCGCCGTGAATTATCTCAAGATAATATCCGCCAAATCCTCCAATGGTATGATGATTTCAAAGAAAATGACCATGTGAAAATCTTTGATAAGAATGAGTTTCTATATCGAGAATATACTGTCATGCAACCTCTGCAACGTCGTGGTTGGATTACTGAAGAAACCATTGAAAAGGCAAAGAGTGTTCCTTTCCTTGCTAAATTATTCGATGAATACCAGTATCGAGAATTGCTGGAGATGGAACCGCGCTCAGCCAAAGATGAGAAGAAATTACAAGACTTTGAAGCTGGCAAGGCCAAGCAAGAAGCTATCTTAGATGCTCTTGGTGGGGGAATCACGGAGGATAGTTTTCCTAACTTTGAAAGCTTTGTCCAAGTGATTAAGGACTTACTGGGAGACGTCAAGGTAACGCCTGCTAACATCAATGCGCTAGCCCTGGCTATGAGTGAATTGGACAAGACGGCAGAAGTTATCTGCACTAAGAAGAAAGACAAGGCAAATGAGATTGCGGGAGGGATTGTCTATGATAAGACAACTAAGGATAGTGAAATCGTTAAGCTGACAGAGGATGTGGAAGACTACTTTGCGCGTGAGGTCTATCCCCATGTACCTGACGCTCACTACTGGTTTGATGAGGAAAAGGGCTATGGAGCTGAGATTCCTTTTACCCGCTATTTCTATCAATACCAAGCTCCAGAAAGTGCAGAGAAGCTCTTATCAGAGTTTTATGAATTGGAAGCAGAACTACAGACTTTCTTGGAGGAACTCAAATATGACTAGGATGAAAGAGAGTGGTATCGACTGGATCGGACAGATACCAGAAGAGTGGGAAGTGAGACCAATAAAGAACATTGTAGAGACGCCTGTTACAGATGGACCGCATGAAACACCAGTGTTATATGAAACAGGAATCCCATTCTTATCTGCAGAAGCTGTAAAAGACGGGATTTTAGATTTTAAATACAAGCGTGGATACATTTCATTACGAGACCATGAACGTTTTAAGAAAAAAGTATCACCTAAAAAAGATGATATTTTTATCGTCAAATCTGGGGCTACAACAGGAAATGTTGGCATAGTAACTACTGATGAGATTTTTGATATTTGGTCTCCGTTAGCTTTAATTAGAAGCACAAAAACATTAGCTATTCAAAAATACATTTATTTTTATTTGTTATCTACTCTCTTTAAAGCTCAGGTAGAATTTAATTGGTCTTTTGGAACTCAACAAAATATAGGTATGGGAGTTATAGAAAGAATAAAAGTTATCCTACCACCTATATCAGAACAAGAAAGAATTGTAGAGATTCTAGATAAGAAAACCGCCCAGTTAGATAAGCTAAAAGCCTTATTGGAAGAGCAGATTCAAAAACTTAAAGACTACCGCGCCAGCTTGATTTATGAAACCGTCACAAAAGGATTGGATAAAAACGTCCCTATGAAAGACTCAGATATCGACTGGATTGGACAGGTGCCTCAAGGGTGGGAAGTGAAGCCAATTAAACATGTAGTAGCTACGCCTGTCACTGATGGACCACATGAAACGCCTTTGCTATGCGAGACAGGTATTCCATTTTTATCGGCAGAAGCTGTAAAAAATGGTGTATTGGATTTTAATTATAAGAGAGGTTATATCTCGTTGCAAGACCATGAACGTTTTAAGAAAAAAATATCTCCTAAAAAAGACGATATTTTTATTGTAAAATCTGGTGCAACAACTGGGAATGTTGGTATAGTGAACACTGATGAAATATTTGATATTTGGTCTCCACTTGCTCTAATAAGGTGTAAGAAAAGTTTAGCTGTTCAAAAATACATCTATTACTATTTAATATCTAATATTTTTAAAGCTCAAGTTGAATTCAATTGGTCTTTTGGAACTCAACAAAATATAGGTATGGGAATTATTGAAAATATAAAGCTTATCTTACCGCCTTTATCTGAACAAACAAAAATTTCAGATCTTTTGGATAAGAAAACATATCAGATTGATCAACTAATTCAAATAAAAAACAAGCAAATTGAAAATATCAATAAACAACGACAAACTCTTATTTATGATTATGTAACGGGGAAGAGAAGGGGGAAGGAGATTTAGAAATTATGGTAAATACAAAATCTTTTTCTAAAAGTAATGCCGTGCCCACCACATTTGGTTTCGAGTTTCAAGCATTAGTTGGATTAGTTTTATTATTAGAAAATTTAGAGGATGTGAACGGATTTTCTATTGAAGGTCCTGTAGAGGATGTGGAACTTGAATTGAATAATGGAAAGTACATTTATGCTCAAGTAAAATCTAAAGAAAAAGATATACTTGTTAGAAAATCTAATTTTGATAAACTTAAGGATGGATTGAAAACTTTAAATGAGGCTTCTAAGCATGGAGATGCGGAAAAACTGATATATGTCTCTAATACATACTATCCTTTAGGAACAGATAAAATATTTGATAGTTTTTGGTTACATTCTTCATCCAAATCAAAATATAGCTATACTGATGAAGAATTTAAAAATGTTTTACCAAAACGCTTGGAGAATATTTTTAACACTTATGCTGCTAATAATCCAAAATTTAAAAGGGAATTATTTTCAATATATTTCTATAAATTTTTAAATTCTTCGGATCGATATACTAAATATGAAGTTTTTTATCAAGAAATACAAAGATATATTTCTAAGATAGGAGACCAGTATAGTAAATTTTATAAAGAAATTTATGATCGTTGGTATACATTTATTAGACAAAGTGAAACCAGCAGAAATGATTACAGTAAAGAGGATTTTTTGTGGCAATTAGTTGAACTGCTTAGTGCTAGAATTAATAAGGAGAATTTTTTAGAGTATTTAGATATTGATGATGAAGAGTTCGATGAGATTATTCAAACTTACATCGTAGTCTTAGAAAATATAGAAGGACGATTTGAACTATCTAATAAAATTCTCAATAAATTTCAAGAGATGAAAAAAAGTGATGAACTTGGAAATGATAGAAAACAAAAAATTTTTATCTTTATAGATAGGCATTGGAAGTCTTTTAAAGATGAAATTTTTTTAAGTGATAACGAGAATGATGAAGAAATTATAGTCAAATATGCTATATGGAAAATAATTGCTAATAAACGATTGATTAATAAAGTTAGGAAGAGTGCGAATATATGAAATTTATTAATTTAAAAGTTCGTTATAAAGATTCGTTACGAGAATTCTCATTTAAGGGAAATAATGTTTTGATTTATTCAGAAGATAATAGTGTTGGGAAGTCTACTCTACTTAGAATGTTATTTTATTCTTTGGGTTACCCAATACCAGGCACATTAGCAATTCGGTTTCAAAAATTGTTTTTAGAATTAGATTTGTCCATTTTTGATGGAGTGTATAAGGTGAGACGACATGATAGAAAGTTAGAGTTAATCTTTGGTAAGGAGAAGAAAGAGTATCTATTGCCAGAACAGCATGAATATTTCTTAAAACAAATTTTTAATACAGAAGAAGTTAAAGTAATTAATAACATTATAGGAGCAATATATTTAGATCAAGACAAAGGATGGACTCTTTTAAATAGAGGAAAAGTGATTGGAAATATACACTTTAATATTGAAGAACTCATTGAGGGGCTAACTTCTATAGATGTTACAGAATATACAGATAGAATAAAGTTTCTAAATAGAGAGTTAAGGCGATTAAAAAATCTAAAGTCAATTATTTCCTATCAGGAACTATATCTAGAAAATGAAGTAGATGTTCCATCTGATGATATAAATTTTTTAAAGGAACAAATAGTATTATTGTCTTCTCAAAAGAAGATTTATCTAAATAAAATGAAGCAAGTAGATAGGTCAAAAAAAGAAAATAATAACTTCTTTGAGTTGTTAGAGAATTTCAATCTTAAAGTTGAAGACAAAAAGACAGGGAATATTATTCCAGTAAATAAAGATACAATTATAAATTACGATGATAATTATAAGTTCTTAGAAGCTAGAAAATGGGTGATTAAAGAAAGTATATGTAATTTAGACAAAGAACTATCGGAGGTTAAGAATAAATTAACAAACCTAATGGGACAAACATATTTATTTGAGAGTGATAATTCGATTGAAAAGGCAGACGTATTTTTTAACCAAATTGATGTTAACCACAAAGAAATTGATTCTAGGATTGGATTAATTAATGATGAACTGGAGAAATTGAAAAACTATGTAAAAATTAAACTTATTGATAACTCAGATATTGTTACTAGGATGAGTGAAAATATTTTACGTTATGCAACTGAATTAGGTGTAAATAACATTTTAAGTCGGAAAAGAAGTTTTTTATTTACTAGTGATTTAAAGAAAATTTCTGGCACTCAATTTCATAAACTAGTAATATGCTATAAATTGGCATACATAAAGGAACTAGAGAGATTTTTAGGAACATCTTTACCTATTGTTTTAGACTCTCCAAGTGGTAGAGAGGTAACAAAAGATAATCTTGATAAAATTTATCAGCTATTATCAAAAGAATTGGAGAATAACCAAGTGATTATTGCGTCTATTTATAAAAATAAATTTATAAAAGCAACTAAGCTTATCGAATTAAATGAGAACGACAAAATATTTGGAAATCCCAATTCAGATTTTTTAATGAAGGAAAGTAACAATCTAAACTTATAGTTAACCTAGTAAATTTAGATAAGACAAATCTTCTAAAAGATACTTAATATGAAAGTGAGAAACTATGGCAAATTTGGGCTTGAAGGAGCGCTATGATTTCCAGCAGTGGATTATCAAAGACTTGAAAGAAAAAAATGGTTATATCCAGCGGGATGCTGCTCAGTACGATCCTCGATTAGCCATGGATGTGGAACTCTTGTGGGACTTTCTGATGGAAACCCAAGAGGAGACCATGGACTATCTCCTTAAAAAGCTGAGTAAGGAGACAATCATCAATCTCATCAATACAGAAATCGTCAAGGGTGGGTTTTTGTTCGCCTTAAAAGAGGGTGTCTTTATTGAAAACAAGCAACTGCGACTTCTCTATCGTAAACCTGCGACCAGTTTTAATGAAAAAGCTGTAAAGCAATATCACGCAAATCGTCTGTCTGTCATTGAGGAAGTGGTTTATGAAGAGAGTGACCGTATTGATCTTGTTATCTTTATCAATGGATTAGCCTTATTTGCTATCGAGCTTAAGTTTAATCCTAGTGGTCAGTCTGTCCAAGATGCCATCAAGCAACTCAAGGGTCGTAATGCTAAGAATCGTCTCTTTCGTTTTGAGCAGGGAGTTTTGGCTTCCTTTGCTGTAGATACCTTGGAGGTTTACATGACCACCCAGTTAAAAGGACAAGAAACCTACTTCTTACCTTTTAATATGGGGAAAGGTCAAGGGATTGATATGGGAAGTGGTAATCCTCATAATTCTGATGGTGTCGATACAGAGTACTTGTGGTTAGATGTGATGACCAAGGATAGTATCCTCCGGCTGATAGAGAGCTTTATCTTTTTTGAGATTGATAAGAAGGATCCGAAAAAGAAAACACTGATTTTTCCTAGATATCATCAGCGTAGAGCTGTTAGTCGCTTACTTGAAGATATGAGTAGTAATCATACTGAGAGTAATTACCTAATTCAACATTCAGCTGGTTCTGGTAAGACAAATACCATAGCATGGTTGGCTCATAGTTTGGTCTCTTTACATGATGAAGAAAACAATAATATTGTAGATACTGTATTGATAGTGACAGATCGTATTGTTGTTGATCGTCAGTTACAAGATGCGGTTAAGCAGATTGACCATAAAAATGGAGTGGTGAAGGTTATGGGAGATCGAGAGACTTCAAGTGATTTAGCTGATGCCATTGCGGGGAATACAAAAATCATTGCGACGACAATCCATAAGTTTGCACAGATTAATCAATCTGATTGGATGTCTGTGGGTAATACTGCTAACAAGAAGTTTGCTATTTTAATTGATGAGGCTCATAGCTCTACGACAGGTTCGTACATGAGTTCTGTTAGTCAAGTCTTAACCGAGACTGATATTGAAAATGGAACGATTGAAGAGCTTCAGGAGGTCACAGCAGCAGATGCCATTGAGAGAGAAATTGCTCGCACAGGTAAACAAGCTAATGTCTCTATTATTGCGTTTACAGCAACACCTAAAGCAACAACATTGCAACTATTTGGTACGACTCAACCAGACGGCTCAAAAGCTCCATTTGATGTTTACAGTATGAAACAAGCTATTGAAGAAGGTTTCATTCTCGATGTTTTAAATAATTACACTACTTATAAGACCTACTATAGATTGAATAAAGCTGTGGAAGAAGATCCTGAATTAAAAACCACCATTGCCAAACGCAAGATTACAAAATTTGTGGAATTATCTGATGAAAACATTGACCAAAAGATTGAGATTATCATGGATCACTTTATCAGTCATGATATCATGGCGGAACTAGGTGGACAGGGAAAGGCGATGATAGTAACGTCAGGGCGGGAAGCCGCAGTTAAGTACCAGCTAGCTTTTAAGAAGTATTTTAAAGAGCATAGTATAACAAGTATTGGGACAATGATTGCTTTTTCTGGAAGAGTCAATTATTTAGGATGTGAATACTCTGAATCTGCTATGAATGGCTTCAAAGAAGATGATTTAAAAGATAACTTTAATACTGATGATTATCAGGTCTTGATTGTTGCTAATAAATACCAAACAGGGTTTAACCAGCCCAAGTTGGTAGCCATGTATGTGGATAAAAAATTACGTAATGTTGCAGCTGTTCAGACGCTATCTCGACTAAATCGGATTTTTAGAGGTTATAACAAGAAAACCTTTATTCTTGATTTTAAAAATACTTATGATGATATTCGTGCGGCTTTTGCTCCTTATTATCGTGAGACAATCTTGGCTGATACAATTACTCCAAGTGATATTCTAGATTTGGATAGAAAGATTGAAGAATATAGTATCTTGGATAATAGTGTTGTTCATGAGTATAATCAGTTCTTATACCAGGAAAAAAGGTCCAGTCGAGAAAAGCAAAAAATGGTTGCTCTTCTTAATAAAGGATATGATAGAATCAAGAGGTTTGATGAAAAAGAACAATTGTCTATTAGAAGAGTGATTCGTAGTTTTATACGTATGTATACCTTCTTAATTCAAGCTACTGCATATCAAAACGAGATGTTACACGAACGCTATAACTACCTACAAAGTCTTGTAAAAATGATTGATGTTCGTTTGGGTGGTAATGATTTTACGATTGCTGATAAAATTGTAGTTGATTACATGAAGCATAAGCAAACTGGTTATTTTACTTCATCTCCTGAATTGGAGAACGATCCAGAGTTGAAACTACCAAAACCTAATCTAAGTTCAATTACGGATGAACAAGAGAAGCGCCTGTCAGAAATTCTAGAGGAAATAAATGAACAGTTGGACTTGAATATTGATCCAGAAGTTGGAATCAGTGGAGCAGTCTCTATTCGCGAATTGCTGAAGAAAAATGCAAGACTTAAACAATCAGCACATGTTAACTCTCGTGAAGATTTTAAGTTTGCTTTTGAAGAGGAAATAGACAATGCATTAACAGAGGGCTACTCTCAAAGTCAAGATTTGTTTGGAGCACTTCTGAATAATGAGGCCTTTAAAAAGCGTATGGCAAATATTTTTCTAAATGATGTTTATAAATCTTTAAAAGAAGAGACTTTAGAGAATACACAAAATAAAGTTGATTAGAGCTGATATTGTTAGTTAAAAAAGTGATATAGGTCTACCTTTGGTAGGCTTTTTAAATCTTTTTTCGAATAAATGTTATAGAAAGTATAAACTTGTCAGGAACTTGTACAAGTTTTTACTTTTGGTATATAATAAAAGAAAAGAGGAAAATGAGGTATGCTAATGGAAGCAGTCGTCTATTCAACGTTTCGAAATCATTTGAAGGATTATATGAAAAAGGTTAATGATGAATTTGAACCTCTAGCTGTAGTCAATAAAAATCCTGATGAAGATATTGTAGTGGTCTCAAAGAGTGAGTGGGATAGCATTCAAGAAACATTGCGTATTGTTCAAAATAAAGAACTATCAGACAAGGTTTTAAGAGGAATGGCTCAGGTACGTGCTGGAGAGACTCAAGAACATGCACTAAAGGAGTAGAAAATGTTACTCACTTTCACTGAAGATGCATGGATGGATTATTGTTATTGGCAAAGTCAGGATAGGAAGACACTTAAGCGAATCAATAAGCTGATTAAAGACATTCAACGGGATCCTTTTTCAGGTATTGGGAAACCAGAACCCTTGAAGTATGACTTTCAAGGAGCTTGGTCTCGGCGAATTGATGCTGAAAATCGTTTGATTTATATGATTGATGGTAAGAGTGTCGCCTTTCTCTCTTTCAAAGATCATTATTAGGTCTACCTTTGGTAGGCTTTTTTACTTTCCGTAAATTATTTTCAAAAAGGTCAAAAAAGACCAAATAAAACTATTGACCTTTACTGACTAATGGTGTATTATAATCTCATAAGGAATAGCTTCCTTATGAGATTGCAGGACTAGCCTAAATCCTTGTAAAAAGGTAATCATAGCTTGCCTGCAAAAATATTTACAATAAAGGTCAAAAAAAGTCAAAAAAGATATTGACTAATACTGACCAATGTTGTACAATATAAACATAAGGAAATGAAATCCTTATGAAGGCTGTGTCAATAGCCCATATACCAATAAAAAGGATTGCAGCTAGTCTGCAAAAATTTTCATCTGAAAGGTCAGTAAAAGTCAAAACTAAATTCTTGACCTGGTCAAATGAAAGGTATATGATAAAGCTATAAGGAAAAAGGTTTCCTTAATCTACAAGTTTCTTTCTGAAAGAGGCTTGGAAGTTAGCTATATTGAGAGATTCACAGAAAGAAGGTGGCTCTTATGCTAAATGACAATTTATTTAAGACTGTGAAAGTTCTCAGTCTCCTACCAAGAGCAAAACCTGAAATTATTAGAAGAGTAGTTGAAGCTACTAAAAATTTTTAGGGTTTTGGTCAGTAAAAGTCAAAAAACACATTAACATAAAAATAACACTTAAAAAATTTCACAAGAAAACACAAAACGAGGTAATTATATGAACAACAACTTTAACAATATGGACGATCTTTTCAATCAATTGATGGGTAACATGGGTGGTTACCGTTCAGAAAACCGTCGCTACATGATTAACGGTCGTGAAGTGACACCTGAAGAATTTGCGATTTACCGTCAAACAGGTCAATTGCCTGGTAATGAAGGTGAAGCAGTGAACCCAACTCAACAACAAGGTAAAGGACCTAAACAAGATGGTATTCTTGCTAAACTTGGTCGTAACTTGACTGAAGAAGCTCGCGAAGGTAAATTGGATCCTGTTATCGGACGTAACAAAGAAATCCAAGAAGCTTGCGAAATCTTGGCTCGCCGTACCAAGAACAACCCAGTCCTTGTCGGGGATGCTGGGGTTGGTAAAACAGCCGTAGTTGAAGGTTTGGCTCAAGCCATCGTTAATGGTGATGTCCCAGCTGCTATCAAGAATAAAGAAATCATTTCAATTGATATTTCTGGACTTGAAGCTGGTACTCAATACCGTGGTAGCTTTGAAGAAAACATTCAAAACTTGGTAAACGAAGTCAAAGAAGCTGGAAACATTATCCTCTTCTTCGATGAAATCCACCAAATTCTTGGTGCCGGAAGCACTGGTGATGGTCAAGGGTCTAAAGGTCTTGCTGATATCTTGAAACCTGCTCTTTCACGTGGTGAATTGACAGTGATTGGTGCAACAACTCAAGATGAATACCGTAACACTATCTTGAAGAACGCTGCCCTAGCTCGTCGTTTCAACGAAGTTAAGGTCAATGCTCCTTCTGCTGAAGATACTTTCAAGATTCTCCAAGGTATCCGTGATCTTTATGAAAAACACCACAATGTTATCTTGCCAGATGATGTTTTGAAGGCAGCGGTAGATTTCTCTGTACAATACATTCCACAACGTAGCTTGCCAGATAAGGCTATCGACCTTGTCGATGTAACAGCTGCTCACTTGGCTGCTCAACACCCAGTGACTGATGTGAATGCTGTTGAACATGAAATTGAAGCTGAAAAAGCTAAACAAGAAGCTGCAGCTGCCAAAGAAGACTACGAAGCAGCTCTAAACGCTAAGGTTCGTATTGAAGAACTTGAAAAGAAAATTGCTAACCATACAGCAGACCTTAAAGTCACTGCAACTGTTAACGATGTGGCTGAATCTGTAGAACGTATGACTGGTATCCCAGTATCGCAAATGGGAGCAACTGATATCGAACGTTTGAAAGATATGGGCCACCGTTTGCAAACTAAGGTTATCGGTCAAGATAAAGCCGTTGAAGCAGTGGCACGTGCCATCCGTCGTAACCGTGCAGGATTTGACGAAGGTAACCGTCCAATCGGTAGCTTCCTCTTTGTAGGACCTACTGGTGTTGGTAAAACTGAGTTGGCTAAACAATTGGCTCTTGATATGTTCGGAACAAAAGATGCTATCATCCGTTTGGACATGTCAGAATACAGCGACCGCACAGCCGTTTCTAAATTGATTGGTACAACAGCTGGTTATGTTGGTTATGATGACAATAGCAATACTTTGACAGAACGTGTTCGCCGTAACCCATACTCAATCGTCCTTCTCGACGAAATTGAAAAGGCAGATCCTCAAGTGATCACCCTTCTCCTTCAAGTCTTGGATGATGGTCGTTTAACAGATGGTCAAGGGAACACGGTCAACTTCAAGAACACTGTGATTATCGCCACTTCAAACGCTGGCTTTGGTTACGAAGCCAACTTGACAGAAGATGCGGATAAACCAGAACTCATGGATCGTTTGAAACCTTACTTCCGTCCAGAATTCTTGAACCGTTTCAACGCTGTCATTGAATTCTCACACTTGAGCAAGGAAGACCTTTCTAAGATTGTTGATTTGATGTTGGTAGATGTCAATAAGACCCTTTCTAAGAAAGAAATCGACTTGGCAGTGAGCGATGCAGCCAAAGAATACATGACTGAAGAAGGTTATGATGAAGTGATGGGTGTTCGTCCACTCCGTCGGGTAGTTGAACAACAAATCCGTGACAAAGTCACAGACTTCCACTTGGATAACTTGGATGCCAAACATCTCGAAGCAGACATGGAAGATGGTGTCCTTGTGATCAGAGAAAAAGACACAAAGAAGGAAGAAAACACTGATAAACAAGCAGATTAAGGCGAATTAGTTTGTGAAAAATAGAGACTGCTATCATATAGCAGTCTTTATTTTTTCTTCCCACCTGGGGGAAATTATTCGCCGTATAAGGCCAAAATCCTCCTATTTGGGGTAAAAAAACATCAATAATTAGTGAAATTAATCCAATTTGAGCAAAATTATTAATAAATAAAGAAAATAAGTATATAATCTATACAAGAATAAAATTTGAGGAATGGAAGTAAGATGAGCAATACAATTGATATCTACTCAACTCCCGAATACAGAAAAGTGGAAGCCGTTGTTCAACTGATGGTTGACGGTCGCTTGACGAGCTATCGTGTCGCAACTGAAACAAACATCAGCAAAATGAGCTTAGCGACTTTGACCAAGGGAACGAGTAAAATCA
>OLNL01001784.1_pt1 | contig 18455 bp, 16 predicted proteins | sample 1672181 | NCBI WGS metagenome assembly OLNL01 (sample SAMEA3136656, study PRJEB25190) | human gut metagenome | biome: human gut; feature: human-associated habitat; material: faeces | place: Austria | collected 2013
TGCCCTCTTACGTCAGGGCCGGAATCCGAAAGTGCGCAAGAATTCGGGCGTTATCGTTACATGAGGAGCTGTTACTGATGAAGCAGTCAAACGTCATCAAGGGCACGCTCGCCGTCGTGGCGCTCGTTGCGGCGCTGGTGGTAGGTGTCGCCGTGCATATGCATTCCGTCGGCTCTCCGACTGCTGGCCACTCGACGCAGAATACGGCGAAGACCGCGACGGAGACCACGGCGAAGACCGCAAAGTCCATCACCGCCGACTATCCCGGCTACTCTTCCGTCGAAGAGGGCGTCAAGGCCGCCGGTCTGGTGGTCACCGGTGTCCCGCTCGACTCGCGCGAGCGCATCCTGTATCCCGAGATCGATTTCACGTCCGGAACGCCTGAAACGAACCCGCAATACGGGCTGACGGAGGACGACATCGACATGGACGCGCTGGGCGTGCCGGAGACCGTCACCCGGGTGCGTGTCACCAAAGTCATCAAGGGCGACGCGAAAGTCGGCGACATCATTGAGGTCGCGCAGGTGGGCGGCGTCGACAAGAGCGGCATCGTTCGACGCGAGACGTCAACCACGCTGCTGAACGAGGCGAAGGCGAGTGGCACCGCCGAGTTCCTGCTGCTACTCAACGAATATGACGTCGTCTACAATGCCATCAACCCAATCTCCGGAGTGCTTGGCGTCGATACCGACGGGCACGTCACCGCGTTGAAGTCGTCTGGCGAGTCCGGCGGCATCGGCGAATCCCTGAAGGAGTACACGAACGCCGTCTCATGACGGCTGGTCCGGGATCATCCTGAAAACCGCGGCCCCGCTGGCCGCGTTCCGATTCACATGCGGAATGCGACTGGCGCGGCCGTGCTGTCCATATATATCCGCCAAATGTTCGCTTTCAGAGTGATCGGTCACATAGTGGTTGCCCGATGCATGCATAGTGAGCGATTTTTGTTTCCTCGCAGCGCGAAAAATGACGACGCGGGACTACAGTGACACGGTGATTGCCATACCCGGCAAGTCACAGTCGTTGGGAAAAGAGGCGAAACATGGGCAGTGGAAAAACCATGTTGGTAAGTGAAATGGCGCAGGCGGTCCTCAAAGAGGACGCGCCGGTGTGCATCGAAGCCTTCGACGGATCGACGTTCGGGCCGGAAGACGCCGACCTGCAGGTCCGGGTCACCAGTCCTAAGGCCATCTATCAGTTGGCGAGCAACCTGAACGAGATCGGTTTGGCCCGCGCATACATCCTGGGCTACTTCGACATCGAAGGACTGGACGTGGCCGACCCGTATCCGCAGCTGCGCAAGCTCGTCGAACTGGCATCGTACATCCGAAAGCCATCTCCGCTCGAACTGGCGCGCATGGGGGCGGCCGTTCTCAGCCACGGCTACCACAAGGTGGAGGTGCCGCAGTCCGAAGGCCCCTCGAAATTCGAACGCATCAAGTCCGGTCTGATCCCGCACACCGAAAAGGCCGACTCCGAGACCGTCAGCTTCCATTATGACCTGTCGAACGAGTTCTACGCCGACTTCATCGGACCGTCGATGACGTACACGTGCGCGGTGTTCGACACGCCCGACATGAGCCTGGATGACGCGCAGCGCAACAAAATCGACCTGGTGCTCGACAAGCTGGACCTCAAGCCCGGCGACCGCATGCTCGACATCGGATGCGGCTGGGGCGCTCTGGTCATCGCCGCAGCCAAGCGCGGCATCAAGGCACTGGGCGTATCGCTGTCGCACGAGCAGATCGAGTACGGTCAGGAGTGGATCAGGCGCGAAGGGCTGGAGGATCTGGCCGAGCTGCGCGTGATGGACTACCGCGAAGTGCCGGAACGAGACTTCGACGGCATCACCTCGGTGGGCATGATGGAACATGTGGGCGCGAAGAACTACCGCCACTACTTCGATGAGATGTTCAAGCTGCTCAAGCCGGCCGGCCGCCTGCTTAACCACCAGATCACGATCTCCAAGGACAAGCCGAACAACCGGCCCGGAACGGACGAGTTCCTCGACCGATACATCTTCCCCGACGGCGACCTCGCCTCGCCCGGGTTCATCGAGTCGGCGCTGCACGACGCCGGCTTCGAGGTCGTCAACCAGGAGAACCTGCGGCAGCATTACGCGCTGACGCTGCATCATTGGAACGCCAATCTCAAGGCCAACTGGGCCGACGCCGTCAAGCAGGTCGGCTACGAGCGGGCGAAGGTGTACGGCCTGTATCTGGCCGCGTGCGAGTTGAACTTCGAGCTCAACGGCATCCAGGTGCATCAGTTCCTTGCCGTCAAGCCCGACAAGGAGGGGCTGCCGAAGGGCAACTGGTACCCGCTGCGTCCGTGGTGGGCGGCCTGAGCCGTTGAACAAACGGCGGATTACCGGTACAGCGCCGGCTGCTCGTTGAGCGTCACGGGGATGCGCCCGCCGTGGTGCAGGCTGTCCAGCGCGGCGTCGGCAACCACGTCCGCCACATAGCCGTCCCACGCGGTCGCCTCCTTGCCGCCCGGCTGCCGGTCGGCCTCGATATTCGCGAAGAACCGGTCGAACTCGCGGTCGTATGCCTCGATGAATCGGTCGAACCAGGCGGACGAGATCGCGTGGCTGATCTGACCGGCCTTGCGCACCTCCGGCGTGGCGACATCCGGCAGCGAGATGATGCCGGACTCGTCGACCAGGCGGCATTGGATGTCGTAGCCGTACTGGCAGTTGACGTTCGCCTCGGCTGTGGCGAGGGCTCCGTCGGAGAACTCGACGATGGCCAGCTGCGGTTCGCGCAGGGGCTCCCCGTTCGGGTTGAGCGTGTTCATCCGGGCGAACTTCATCTCGACGCTGGTGATGTCGCCGTCGAACATGTAATGCAGCACGTCGAAGTTGTGGATGAGCGTGTCGTTGATGACGTTGTCGGTGCCGTAGTAGCTCGTGGATGCCTGCGCGTTGCAGTGACGCATGCCGGCCATCAGCAGGGAGCCGATCTGTCCGTCGCCGACGAAGGTCTTCATCGCGTCGAGGCGGTTGTCTTCGATGGCCTGCTTCGCGTTGCCGAGCACGGTGTCGTATACGCCGACGACCTGCGCGTTGCCGCACTTGTCCGTGATCCGACGCACGTGGTCGCGGCCCATGGCGCCGCATCCGATGAAACCGACATTGATCATGGTTGATACTCCCTTGTTGATGATGTGATGGTTGATGTGACGAGTGGATGGTCGGACGGTTCATGCGTTCTTCGTGATGCACAGGTCGAGACAGATGCTGCCCGCCGGCGGGCGTCCAGATGCGCTGCTTCGCGTTGTGCGTCAGCAGACGGTCCTTCCGCACCAGCGCCTTGGGAAACTGCGCGGCCAAATCGTCGAGGAACGGCAGGCGCGTGGTGCATTCCACGCCGTCGAGCAGACCGGTCCATGCCAGCGCGAACACGCCCGTGCACATGCCGCGATCTCCACGCCCTCGCGGTGGGACGCGACCAGCCGGTCGCGGATGGCGAGCGCGTCGGCGGGATCGGCTGTGAACAGCCGTGCCTTGGCGTCCCCGGTGCGCCTGTCGATGGCGATCTCATGCGGGTTGGCGAAACCGGGGATGATGATCAGATCAGGTTTCTCGTGGTAGTCGCGCAGCGCGGTGGTGGCGATGGACATGCCGTGGTCGAGTGCCTTGGAGCTTGCATTCGCGATGAAGTCGATGACCGGACGGTCGGGCGAGCCGTACATGACGGAATCGTCGTCGAAGATCTGGATGATGGAGATGACGTCGAACGCCCACATCGTGCCGGGCAGCGGTACTGCAATGCGTCCGCGTGTCCCGGCCCTGCTGACATGATAGCCGTGGCAGACGATGGGCGGCTGGGAGGGTGTCGCAAGTCCGATGGTCTGCTATACAATAATATGGTTGGCCTCTTCGCCAACGTGGGGCTGTAGCTCAGTCGGTTAGAGCATCGGACTCATAATCCGCCGGTCCAGGGTTCAAGCCCCTGCGGCCCCACTGAAATCCATGCCTCGGCGTATACTTCCGTAGGTTCCGGTTCACGCCAGCCATCGGGGCGCGGCGACCCGGGTCCCCCGAATCCCTTAGGAGACAAAACCATGCAGCAGGGTATCCATCCTGATTATCATGCCGTTGAAGTCCTGTGCTCATGCGGCAACACCTTCGTCACTCGTTCCACCTACAAGGGCGACCACATGACGGTCGACGTGTGCTCGAAGTGCCACCCCTTCTACACCGGCAAGCAGAAGATTCTGGACACCGGTGGCCGCGTCGCTCGCTTCGAGAAGCGTTACGGCAAGAAGACCAAGTAGCGTATCTGACGCCAGTCCCGCACGGGTTGGGGGCGCTTCGGCGCACCCGCTCGGGGGACTGGCGTTTTTGTATCTGTAATGGCGTCGCGACAGCGATGATGACGCGGTGCCGACCGTTGTTACTATCCGGAAGGACAAGCCAGACATGGCAGCCGAGCAGTTCCCCGCGGCACAGACCGCGTTGGAGGAATACCAATCCATCGAACAGCAGATGGCGAGCCCCGAGGTGGTGACGAACCCCGACAAGATGCGCAAGCTGGGTCGTCGTCATGCCGAACTCGGCGCGATTGTATCCGCGTATCAGTCATACACGGCCGTGCGCGACGATCTTGAGGCCGCGCGCGAGATGGCGGGGGAGGACTCCGAATTCGCCGATGAGGCCAAGCGGCTCGAAGCCGAGCTGCCGGCGGCCGAGGAGAAGCTGCGGAACGCGCTGATCCCGCGCGACCCCGATGACGCCCGGGACGTCATCATGGAGATCAAGGCCGGTACGGGCGGCGAGGAGGCAGCGCTGTTCGCCGGCGACCTGCTGCGCATGTATCTGCGATACGCCGAGAAGCGCGGCTGGGCCGTCACCGTGCAGTCCGAGAACACCACCGAGCTCGGCGGCGTCAAGGACGTGCAGATCGCCATTCGCGCCAAGGGCACGCCCGCGCCGGAGGACGGTGTGTGGGCGAGCCTGAAATACGAGGGCGGCGTGCACCGCGTGCAGCGCATCCCCGTCACCGAATCGCAGGGCCGCATCCAGACCTCCGCGGCCGGTGTAATCGTGTTCCCCGAGGCCGACGAGGACGACGACGAGATCGAGATCGATCCGAAGGACCTGAAAATCGACATCTTCATGAGCTCCGGTCCCGGCGGACAGTCCGTGAACACCACGTACTCCGCCGTGCGCATGACGCACATCCCCACTGGCATCGTGGTGAGCATGCAGGATGAGAAGTCGCAGATCCAGAACCGCGCCGCCGCGTTGCGGGTCCTGAAATCGCGCCTGCTCGCCATGAAGCACGAGCAGGAGGCCGCCGAGGCCGCCGATATGCGCCACTCGCAGGTGCGTTCGCTCGACCGTTCCGAGCGCATCCGCACCTACAACTTCCCGGAGAACCGCATCGTCGACCACCGCACCAACTACAAGGCGTACAACCTCGACGCCGTGCTCGACGGCGACCTGCAGGCCGTGATCGACTCCGACATCCAAGCCGACGAGGCCGAGCGGCTCGCCAACCAGCAGTGACCGGGCCATCGGCGGGGTCAGAGTGATGGTTCCCTGGGGAATCGCACCCCCGTTGATGTCTCTGCGTCGCTAAGTGCGCGCCGAAACGAAGTCCGCGCGCACATAGCGACGCAAACCACGGATTTTCCGTCCCTAAGTGCGCGCACTTGTCGTTTCGGCGCGCACATAGCGACGCAATGGCGAATATGCCGTCAGACGCCCCGGCGCGAAACGCCCGTGATATGAACGCCCTGAGACGATGAGCCACCAACGAGCGGAAGGACACCATGACATCCGAATCCATCCATGACGTGACAGACGTGATACGCTCCGCGGCGCGGACGCTGCATGACGCCGACATCGACACGCCCGAGCATGATGCCAAGTTGTTGCTCGCCGAGGCGTGCGGCCGCGACCTGCGCGACATAGACAAGGCGATGTTGATGGGGGAGCCTCTGGACGGCCTGCCACGCGAGCATGCGAGTTTTGATGCCCCGGATGCCGGCGCCGCGAGCTCCGACAGCTCCGCCACTGTGGGCGATGCCGTCACCACGGCGCTCGCCCGATTCCACGCCATGATCGCTCGGCGGGCCGCACGTGAACCGTTGCAGTACATCACAGGCCATGCCCCGTTCCGCTACCTCGATCTGGAAGTCGGTCCGGGCGTGTTCATCCCGCGCCCGGAAACCGAGACCGTGGTGCAGGCCGGCATCGACTGGCTCACGCGCGAACGGCTGTCCACCCCGCGTATCGTGGATTTGTGCGCGGGCAGCGGCGCCATCGGACTGTCTCTGGTCACCGAGGCGCGCGGCGCGCAGGTGTGGGCGGTCGAGAAGGTGCCGCGCACCTATGACTGGACGATGCGCAACTGGCGGAGGATATCACGTCTCGACCCGCTGGCCGCCGATAATTATCATCTCGAGCTCGGCGACGCCACCAGCGGCACGACGCTGGCCCAGTTTGACGGCACCATCGACATGGTGGTCACGAATCCGCCGTATATCCCCGAAGCGCAGATCCCCGAACAGCCCGAAGTGCGCGACCATGATCCGAAGGCGGCGCTGTATGGCGGCTCCGCCGACGGCACGCTGATACCGGAGCGGATCGTGATGCGAGCGGCGGGATTGCTGCGCCCCGGCGGCGTGCTGGTGATGGAGCATGACATCTCTCAGGGGCCGCGGCTGGTCTCCTTCGCACAGGCCAACGGGTTCGGCCAGGCTCATACCGGCGACGACTGGACCGGCCGGCCCCGGTACCTGTTCGCGGTCAGATCCTGACCCAGGATCTGATGCCGTGGCCGGGCCGAGCCGGCGCCGATCACGCAGCCCTCGCCGATCGTCACGCCGCCGACCACCGTCACATTGCCGCCGAACCAGCAGTTCGACCCGATCACGATCGGCTTGCCATACTCGTAGTCGTAATACGACCCGTCAGCCGCACGCCGCACGTTGCGGTTCTGGAACCGGATCGGATGCATCGGCGGCGGCAGCTCGTCCAGTACCGCGGCTCGGCCGGCATGGTCTCCCCGAGGCAGCGCGTTGAACCGGGTGCACAAGTCGCCTGCGCGCTCTCGCATAGCGGAGAGCTCGGGGTCGGCGGGATTTCGGGGGAATCGGTCATGGCTGCTCCTTGATGCACGACTTGCGGAACGTGGCACGCCGGCGTCCTGCATGCGGACGATTCTGCCGTATGAAGGATATTGTACGGTCGTCCCGCTCGCGGGCGGATACGGTCGTGTCTCTCCGCCGTACCGTCACATGAGGCCCGTCGTCGCCGGCGCCGGCCAGCGCCAAGTCGTGGCGCAATGGTGCAATGGGAAGCCGTGTCCAGACCGGCCCGCGCGACGCGGGGGAGAGCGAACCCGTGGCGTCGGGCCATGCACCGGCCTACCATCGGTGTGGCAGGACGTGCCATAATACTTGGATAGCGGTATTCGGATACGCGTGGCGGCATGTGACCGCCGCGATGGGCGTGATACGCGATACGGGAGGTCTGATGAGTGCGGTTCGCAAGGTGAATGAGGAATCCCTCGCCGAGGCGGCGTCGGTCATCGCAGGCGGAGGCTTGGTGGTCATTCCCACCGACACGGTGTATGGCGTGGCCTGCGACCCGCGCAACGAGGCCGCAATCGACCGCATCTATCAGGTCAAGAGCCGCCCGCGCTTCAAGGCGCTGCAGGTGCTGCTGGCGTCCGTCGACCAGTTGGACGGGCTCGGGCTCGACCTGCCGTCGCCGCTGAATCGGCTGGCCGCGCAGTTCCTGCCTGGTGCGTTCTCGCCGATCGCGGTGGCCCGCGAGGACTGCACGCTCGCCACGGTCAGCGCCACCCCGCAGGGCAGGCGTACGCAGGGCATCCGCGTGCCGAATTCGGCCCTGACCCTGCGCATATTGAATGAGCTCGGTCCTCTTGCCGCGTCGAGCGCGAACCGTTCCGGCGACGAAAGCGCGCAGACGGTCGAAGAGGCCGTGCAGGCGTTCGGCGACGATGTGCAGCTGTATCTTGACGGCGGGCCGACGCAAGGCCATGTTGCCAGCACGGTGGTCGCCGCCGACCCTCATGAGCGCGACGGCATCGTCATCCTGCGAGAGGGTGTCATCCCTCAGCCCGTCGTGCGCAAGGCCGTGCACATGAACGGTGGTGGTCTGGGCGCATGAGGATATATCTGCTGATCGCCGCCATCGCAGGCGGCGTCACCTGGCTGGTCACGCCGCTGATTCGCCATGTCGCCATCCATATCGGCGCGGTCGGAGAGGTTCGTGCGCGCGACGTGCACACCATCCCGACGCCGCGCATGGGCGGACTGGGCATGCTGATCGGATTCGCGTTCGCAATGATCTACTCCAGTCGTATCGCATTCACGACCGGGCTGTTCGAGAACAACAACCAGGAGTGGGTGATCCTCGCCGGCGCGGTGCTGATATGCCTGCTGGGCATGGCCGACGACCTGTGGGATCTGGACTGGATGCTGAAGATGGCCGGGCAGCTGCTGATCTCGGTGTTCGTGGCGTGGGGCGGCCTGCAGATCATATCGCTGCCGCTCGGCTCCCTGATCACCGCCAGCCCCAGTATCTCGGTGACGATCACCGCGATACTGATCGTCGCGTCGATCAACGCGGTCAATTTCGTCGACGGCCTGGACGGCCTCGCGGCGGGCATCGTCGCCATCGGCGGCGTCGCGTTCGCCGCGTACTCCTACATCATCGCGCGCAATTCGCCGTCCTACGCCTCGATGGCGACGCTGATCGACGTGGCGATGGTCGGCATCTGCATCGGGTTCATCCTGCACAACTGGCATCCGGCCAAGCTGTTCATGGGCGACTCCGGCTCGATGCTGCTCGGGTATCTCATCACCTGCGCGTCAATCGTGATGACCGGCCGTCTGGATCCGGCGTCGATTCATGCCAGCGTGTACCTGCCGGTGTTCATGCCGATCCTGCTGCCGATCCTGGTGCTGTTCCTGCCAGTGCTGGACATGTGTCTGGCGATCGTGCGCCGACTCAGCCACGGGCAGTCGCCGATGCACCCGGACCGTATGCATCTGCACCACCGCATGCTGCGCATCGGCCACACCGTGCAGGGAGCGGTGCTGATTCTGTGGGGGTGGGCGGCTCTGATCGCGGTCGGCTCGATCATGACGTTGTTCTTCAAGGTCCATTATGTGCTCATCGGCTTCGTCATCGCCGTGGTGTTGCTGACGGTGGCGACGATGTACCCGTATCTGAAGCGTCGCCTGCCGGAGATCGCCGCGGAGAACCAGTCGTATGCATCCGCGCGGCGACGGGCACGTCATTCGTTTGACGAAAGCGGTGACGGGAAAAAACGGCGCCCGTGACCTGCCGATGATGATGGTCGAGACCATGTTCGTGTCGCATTCGTCGCATTACGCTCATATAGTGAATACATGGCTACAAATTCTGAAGCGAATATGCAATCCTATGCTCCCGTCCCCCCGATTTTCTCCAAGCTGGGCCTCGCGTATGACGACGTGCTGCTGCTGCCGAACGAGACGGACGTGATTCCCTCCGAAGTCGACACCACCACCCATCTGACCCGTGAGATCACCATGAAGGTTCCGGCGATCTCCGCGGCGATGGATACCGTCACCGAATCCGAGATGGCCATCGCCATGGCCCGCAACGGCGGTATCGGTGTGCTGCACCGCAACCTGTCGATCGACGACCAAGCGGCCCAGGTCGATGTGGTCAAGCGCTCCGAGTCCGGTATGATCACCGACCCGCTGACCGTCAACCCGGACGTCACGCTCGCCGACCTCGACAAGCTGTGCGGCAAGTTCCACATCTCCGGCCTGCCGGTCGTTGACGAGGAGAACCGCCTCGTCGGCATCATCACCAACCGCGACATGCGCTTCATCCCGTCCGAAGACTACGACCACCTCAAGGTCAAGGACGTGATGACCAAGGAGAACCTCATCACTGGTCCGGCGAACATCTCCAAGGATGACGCCCACCGTCTGCTCGCCCAGCACAAGGTCGAGAAGCTGCCGCTGATCGACGACAACGGCAAGCTCGCCGGCCTGATCACCGTCAAGGACTTCGTCAAGACCGAGCAGTACCCGGGCGCCACCAAGGACGAGCAGGGACGTCTGCGCGTGGCCGCCGGCATCGGCTTCCTTGGCGACGCCTGGCAGCGCGCCTCCGCTCTGATGGAGGCCGGCGTCGATGTGCTCGTCGTCGACACCGCCAACGGCGAGGCCCGTCTGGCGCTCGACATGATCAGCCGCATCAAGCGCGACCCCGCCTTCCGCGGCGTGCAGGTCATCGGCGGCAACATCGCCACCCGTTCCGGCGCCCAGGCCATGATCGACGCGGGCGTCGACGCCGTCAAGATCGGTGTCGGCCCCGGCTCCATCTGCACCACCCGCGTGGTCGCCGGTGTCGGCGTCCCGCAGCTCACCGCCGTCTATGACGCCGCCCAGGCATGCAAGGCCGCCGGCGTGCCGTGCATCGCCGACGGTGGCATCCACTACTCCGGAGACATCGCCAAGGCGCTCGTCGCCGGTGCCAACACCGTCATGCTCGGCGGCACGCTGGCCGGCTGCGAGGAGGCTCCGGGCGAGAAGGTCCTGCTGCACGGCAAGCAGTACAAGCTGTACCGCGGCATGGGCTCGCTGGGTGCCATGGCCCCGCGCGGCAAGAAGTCCTACTCCAAGGACCGTTACTTCCAGGCCGACGTCACCTCCAACGACAAGGTCGTTCCGGAAGGTGTCGAAGGCGAAGTGCCGTACCGCGGACCGCTCAACGCCGTGCTGTACCAGATGATCGGCGGCCTGCACCAGTCCATGTTCTACATTGGCGCGCACAACATCTCCGAAATGCCGGAACGTGGCCGCTTCATCCGCATCACCGACGCTGGCCTGCGCGAATCCCATCCGCACGACATCGTCATGACCGCCGAGGCGCCGAACTACTCCGGCCGTCAGTGATTGGCGAATACCGCGCGAAACGCATACGACGCGACTAAACGCTAGATAATACGAAACCCGTCCGGTGGCAGGAATGCCGCTGGACGGGTTTCGTGCGTTTTCGGCAGCTATTGGTTTAGTGACGTTTAGTTAATTGAGCCATGTCGATGGCACCGTATGAACGTCAACTTACGCGTTCCGTGGTGCCACGCAGCACCAGCGACGTCGGCATGACGGTGAACGGCTCGTCAAGCGTCTCGCCATTGAGCAGCGCAAGCGTCTTACGTGCAGCGATACGGCCGATTTCCGCCGGATCCTGATGCATGGTGGTCAGATCCAATGCGGTGGCGGTGTCGTCATCATCGAATCCGACCAGCGACACGTCCTGTGGCACGCGCCATCCCATGCGCCGCAGCTCCTTCAGCAGGGGAGCGGCCACGGCGTCGACGGAGACGCAGATGGCGGTCGGCTGCTTTGGAGCGCTGAGCAGCTGCGCGACGATGCCGGAATAGATGTCCTGCTCGCTGCGAGCATCGATATGGGATAGTGACGGCATGACGATGATGTCTTCATCCGCGTAACCGCAAGCTTGTGAGGCTTCGCTGAATCCCTTCTTGCGCAGCCTGTCGGAGCAGACGAACGGCGTGGTGTTGATGGGCTGTTCGATGTAGGCGAGCGTCTTATGCCCTAACGATTTGAGGAACCGTACAATCGTCGCCATGGAAGCCTCGTCGTCGATGGCGACGCCGGCGTCGAGACCGTGCGTGCTCGGCGCGTTCATGCCGACCACCGGAATGGTCAGATCGCCAAGCACCTGCTTCTTCGCCTCGTCGAAGTCAAATGACGCCTCGATGACCGCGTCGACGTTGCGGTTGCCCGGAAGATTTTGGAAAAACGCATCCAAATCGTCCTGCGTCCACACGATGTAAGGAACGATGTCGTATCCGGCCTTCGACATCACCTCGTAAATGCCTTCGAAGGCGTGGGCGTTGAACCAGCTGCTGATTTCGTTCGGCAGCAGCACGGCGACTCGCATGGTTTTGCCGGACGCCAGGGACGACGCGCTTTTCGAAAAGGAGAAATGCAGGCGCTTCGCCTCCTGCTCGATGCGTTCCCTGGTTTCGGGACTGACCCTGTCGAGCCCGCGAAGCGCGCGGGACACGGTGGAGACGGACACTCCGGCTGCCTGGGCTACGTCTGCGATGGTGGTTCGTGGCATGGTCGGATGGCTCCTTAGGGTGGACTATGCGGGCGGTCGGTTGCCCGCGACTGCTTCACTCTATCACGACACGCTGCTTTTGTAAAAACGCTTGCATAGCTTCAGGTGTTGTTATTGCTTGCTTTTTGAAGTGCTGCCACCTTGTTCTGCCTCCTGTGGTTTGCGCTTTTTTGCACAAGCGTTATTATTGATTATGTCAAGCAATGCGATAACAGCAACGAAGCTACACAACACAACATAACCATCGTAGGAAAATCAACGAAAATCGTTCTACGTACGGAGTTGTGATACGTGCGCACGGTGCACAAGCGTTTGTATGAAAGGGGACAACATGACCGAAGTCAACGATCCGTCGCTGTGGTGGAAGCAGGCCGTGGTCTACCAGGTGTATCCACGTTCCTTCAAGGATTCCCGCGGCGAGGGCCTCGGCCAGATCGCCGGCGTCACCGAGAAAATCGGATATCTGAAGGAACTGGGCGTCGACGCCATCTGGCTGAGCCCGTTCTACCCGTCCCAGCTGGCCGACGGCGGCTATGACGTGGACGACTACCGCAACGTCGATCCGAAACTCGGCAGCATGGACGATTTCGAAGCGCTCGCCAAAGCCGCGCATGCCGACGGCATCAAAATCGTCGTGGACATCGTGCCGAACCACAGCTCCAACCTGCACGAATGGTTCAAGGCCGCGTTGGCCGCGAAACCCGGCTCGCCGGAACGCGACCGCTACATCTTCCGCGACGGCAAGGGACCGAACGGCGACGAGCCGCCGACCAACTGGCAGAACCACTTCGGCGGCCCTGCATGGACGCGCGTGCCCGACGGCCAATGGTATCTGCACATGTTCACCAAGGAACAGCCGGACTGGAACTGGAAAAACGAGGACGTGCGCGCCGATTTCATCAAAACCCTGCGTTTCTGGCTTGACCACGGTGCCGACGGCTTCCGCGTGGACGTGGCGCACGGCCTGGCCAAGGATCTCGACCGCGATGATCTGGACGATTATGTGGTCTGGTGCACCAACGATCAGCCCGAAGACGGCTCCCATCCGGTGATCGACCGCGACGAAGTGCACGACATCTACCACGAGTGGCGCAAGGTGTTCAACGAGTACGATCCGCCGGCGTTCGCCGTGGCTGAGGCGTGGGTCCGACCAAGCCGCCAGCATCTGTACGCCTCCCCGGACGATCTCGGCCAGATCTTCAACTTCGAGTTCGCCAAGAAGGATTGGATCCGCGACGACATGCACCTCGCCATCGAGGAAGGTCTGGAAAGCGCCGAACGGTCCGGTTCCACCGCCACTTGGGTGATGAGCAACCATGACGTGGTCCGCCATGCCACCCGCTACGCGCTGCCCCAGGTGCCGACCGGCGAATACCATCGACTGCCGCTCGACTGGCTGCTGCGCGACGGCACCACATACCGGGAGGACCGCGCGCTCGGCACCAAGCGCGCCCGCGCCGCGATCATGATGGAGATGGCGCTGCCCGGCTCCGCCTACGTGTATCAAGGCGAGGAACTCGGCCTGTTCGAAGTGGCCGACATTCCCTGGGATGAGCTGGAGGATCCGTCCGCATGGCGCACCTCCCGTTCCGCCAGCACCAAAGGCCGTGACGGCTGCCGTGTGCCGCTGCCGTGGGTTGCGGCCGACGCTCCGCAGCTGGACGATCCGAACGATGAGTTCGGCCATGGCGGCTCCTTCGGATTCTCGCCGGCAGACGCGAAGGCCGAGCCGCATCTGCCGCAACCCAAGTGGTACAAGGATTTCGCGGTCGATGTCGAATCGGCCGACCCGGATTCCATGCTGAACCTGTACCGCCGCGTGCTGGCATTGCGACATGAGTTGCAGACCACCGACCTGAGTCTCGAATGGCTTCCGGAAGACCAGCCCGGCAAGGCGCATGACGGCGCCAACGGTTTCCCGGGTGGCACCATCGCGTACCGCCGTGCCAACGGCTGGGCCTCGATCACCAACTTCGGCGAAGAACCGATCACGTTGCCGCAAGGCGAAGTGCTGCTGACATCAGGACCGCTTACCGACGACGGCAAGCTGCCGCAAGATACCAGCGCTTGGCTCAAACTGGCCGATTGACCGCACGCAGGATGCCCCGATCTGAGGGTGTCCGTGCCGGATACCGCACTCGTGCGCTGAACCATCGAACCGGCAGCGCGCTCCAGCCGTCCGCGTCCCTCCATTTGGGCGCGGACGGCTTTCCTGTTTCCAACGACCGTTTTCCAACGATGACGGTCCGACGTACCTACCCTGCGGTATCTTCATATGTTCGGTCTGCGCAGAGGGCGCGACCGCGGACCAATCGAAAGAGGCAACGATGGTAGATGCACACGATGGCGAAACATACACGTCCGAAGGCTCACGTCTGATCTGGATCGACTGCGAGATGACCGGCCTGGATATCTTCGGCGGCGACGAGCTCGTCGAGGTTTCCGTGGTGCCGACCGACTTCGACCTGAACGTGCTCGACGAAGGTGTCGACTATGTGATCAAGCCCAGTCAGAAGGCTGTCGACCACATGAATGACTTCGTGCGCGCCATGCACACCCGTTCCGGCCTGATCAACGAATGGGAACACGGTCTGAGCCTCGACGAAGCGCAAGCCAAGGTCATCGAATACGTCAGGAAATTCACTCCGGCCGGCGTCAAGCCGCTGCTCGCCGGCAACACCATCGGCTCCGACAAGAAGTTCCTTGACCACTACATGCCGGAACTCATGGAGAACCTGCACTACCGCACCATCGACGTGAGCACCTTCAAGGAACTCGCCCGCCGCTGGTATCCGGCCGTCTACCTCAACCGTCCGCCGAAGAACGGCGGCCACCGCGCGCTCGCCGACATCATCGAATCGCTCGACGAACTGCGTTACTACCGCAAGGCGTTCATGGCCCCGGTGCCCGGTCCGAGCGAAGCGGAGGCGAAGGCCATCGCCTCTGAAATCCAGGAAACCAGCCTGCTCAACAAGGACTGACAGCACGACTCCAGCGAGAGGAACCGCATGACCGCAGCTGATTGGACCACCATCGGCCAACCGCAGGATATCCGCCTTGTGGTCGCCGACATGGACGGCACGTTACTTGACGAACGAAGCCGAATCCCCGACGGATTCTGGCCCATGCTCGCCCGGCTCAAACGCCGTGGCGTCGAATTCGTGCCCGCGTCCGGACGCCAATACGCCACGCTGCGCAACATGTTCGCCGACAAAGCCGCGGAGATTCTCGACGGGGGAGAACTGTCCTATATCGCGGAAAACGGCAATGTGGTGGCGCTCGACGGCAAAGTCGTGGAAGTGCATGGCGTCGATTTGGACGTCACGCGTCACGTCATCGACCTGGTCGCCGACGCCGCTGCCTCCGGCGAGCATAACGTGGGACTGGTGGTGTGTGGCCTCAAATCGGCATACGTGCAGCGTTCCGACAAGCCGTTCCTCGATGAAGTCGGCAAATACTACGCGGCGCTGAGCATCGTGGACGATCTGCACGAAGTGCTCGACTTCGCGCAGGAACCGTCCGCCTACACCCCTGACGGCGACGCCGAAATCGTTCTGAAACTCGCGATCCTCGACCTTGACGGCTCCGAACGATTCACCAACGAAAAGCTCACACATCTGCGCGCGGACTACCAGGTGGTCGTCTCCGGCAAACTGTGGGTGGACATCATGAACATCGAAACCGACAAAAAGCAGGGCGTCGAGGCGTTGCAGCGCGTGCTCGGCGTCACACCCGCGCAGACGGCGGTGTTCGGCGACTACCTCAACGATCTGCTCATGCTTGAGGCGGGCGACTGGTCGTTCGCCATGGGCAACGCACACCCCGATTTGAAGGCCGCCGCGCGCTACATCGCACCGTCGAACGTCGAGCACGGTGTGCTCAAGGTTGTGGACAGGCTGGTTGCCTGACGATTTCGTTGCATGGGGCGCGGTGACGTAAAGAAGGTGGCGTAATGAGGCAATCCGAGGCGCTTGCGATTCTGGGTTCCGGCGCAAGCGTGTTCCTGACGGGCGCGCCCGGTGCCGGCAAAACCTACGTGCTCAACGAATTCATACGGCAGGCGCGTGCCGACGGCGCATCCGTGGCCGTCACCGCATCCACGGGCATCGCTGCCACGCATATCAACGGCACCACCATCCATTCCTGGAGCGGCATCGGCTTGGCCACGGCATTGACCGACAATCTGGTCAAAACCGTTCGCACACGCCGCAAACGCAAGCTGCAGGAAGCCGACATCCTCATCATCGACGAGGTCTCCATGCTGCACGCGTGGCTGTTCGACATGGTTGACCGGATCTGCCGCATCATCCGCCGCGACGAACGTCCGTTCGGCGGGCTGCAGGTGGTGTTGTCCGGCGATTTTTTCCAGCTGCCGCCGGTTTCGGTATCGGGACGCAACAACGACCTGATCGCGCCGTCCGCCGAATATCTGGCCAGTCGCGAACGGTACATGCGCGCCGGACTCAATCCCGAAGGTTTCGTCACCGAATCGTTGGTATGGCGCGAATTGAACCCCGTTGTCTGCTATCTGACCGAACAGCATCGTCAGGATGACGGCCAGCTGTTGAACGTGCTGACCGACATTCGCGAAGGCGCGGTGGACGATGGCGACCGCAATGTGCTGCTGACCCGGTTGGGGGCCATTCCGGAACCCGGGCAGCAGGCGGTGAACCTGTTCCCCGTCAACAGGCAGGCCGACGCGCTTAATGACCTGCGCCTGTTCGAAATCAAGGAGGAACCGCACGAATACCTCGCCGAATCCGAGGGCGCGGCGAATCTGGTGGAACGGCTCAAAAAGAACATGCTCGCTCCCGAACGCTTGTACCTCAAAACGGGCGCGGCCGTGATGGCGGTGCGCAACGACACCGACCACCAGTACGTCAACGGGTCGCTCGGCACCGTGCGTGGATTCACCACGCAATCGCAGGGCGGCTGGCCGATCGTCGAATTCGAAAACGGCAACATCGTCACCATGAAGCCGAATTCCTGGCAGATGCAGGACGGCGATGCCGTGCTCGCCACGGTCAAACAGGTGCCGTTGCGCTGCGCGTGGGCCATCACCATCCACAAATCGCAAGGCATGACGCTCGATCGTGCCGTCATGGATTTGCGACGCACATTCGCGCCGGGCATGGGATACGTGGCGCTGTCGCGAGTGGAAGGGCTCGACGGCCTGTATCTGCAAGGCGTCAACGAGCGCATGTTCCTGGTCTCACCGGACGCGGTCCGTCTTGATGGACAATTGCGATTGGAGTCGGCTCAGGCCGCCGATACGCTTGCCTCCGACGGTGTCGGAGCATTCCGCGCCCGCATGCCGCAACCGGCCGCCGGTGAGGATGACGAATTCGCGCAGGACGTGCTGTTCTGACCCGCTGCTAAATATCAGCCCATCGCCTGCAGGGAACGCGCAAGATCCGGGTCGAGCTCAACTTCGTCCTCGACGCTTTCCGGATCGGGGTCCCAACAGCTGGCGATCACGCAGGCCAGTCCGACGAGCAACCAAAGCGGGTTGCGCTGCAGGAACTCAAGACCTGGAATCGCCCGCGTGACGATGATCCATATCACCATGCCGGCCAGCGCAATCGCATTGAACGGCTTCTTCCATGGCAGGGAAATCAACGTGACGCACAATACGGCCAGGCACAGGCCGATCCATTGGTTTCCTTCGGTCAGCACTTCCGGCGCTGCCGCCGCGAAGACGAAATAGCAGATGATGCCGATCCAGCCGAGTTTGTTCCAAATCGAAATGTGCGCGGTGACGTGACGCATGCTGCGTCCTTTCCTTATGAAGCGATATGGTGCTGATTCCAGTATCATAGAAACGGCTTTAGACTTATTTATAACTCTATAAATAACGTTTTTCGCGTATTGGTGTGCGATTCGAGGACGTGTGGCGCATCCAAGTCGGCTTACCTGAGTAATTTGGAACGTATGACCAAAGCACTTCGTATGTCTACCATGTTCCTGCGCACCCTGCGCGAGGACCCCGCCGATGCCGACGTCGTGTCGGACAAGCTGCTGCAGCGCGCCTGCTACCTGCGCAAGGCCGCTCCGGGCATCTGGACCTGGCTGCCGCTGGGCCTCAATGTCCTGAACAAGATCGAGAACATCATCCGCGAGGAGATGGCGTCCATCGACGCCCAGGAAGTCCACTTCTCCGGACTGCTGCCGCGCGAGCCGTATGAGGCCACCCACCGCTGGGAGGAATACGGCGACAACATCTTCCGTCTGAAGGACCGCCACGAGGCCGACTACCTGCTGGCCCCGACCCATGAGGAAATGTTCACCCTGCTGGTCAAGGACCTGTACTCCTCCTACA
>OLNL01001811.1_pt1 | contig 18261 bp, 16 predicted proteins | sample 1672181 | NCBI WGS metagenome assembly OLNL01 (sample SAMEA3136656, study PRJEB25190) | human gut metagenome | biome: human gut; feature: human-associated habitat; material: faeces | place: Austria | collected 2013
GCGCAGCTGGCGGCGCTCTTCAACATCGAGTGGCTCACGAACGTGGCCAACGCGATGTCGACGGGCTGGATCAACTGGATCCTCACGGTGCTCTTGATCGTGTTCTTCGCGTACTTCTACACCTCCATGGTGTTCAACCCCGAGGACACGGCCGACAACCTGCGCAAGCAGGGCGGCTTCATCCCCGGCGTGCGCCCGGGCACGGCCACGGTCACCTACATCAAGAACGTGCTGCACCGCGTGACGCTGCCCGGCGGCATCTTCATCGCCGCCATCGCGGTCGTGCCGTCCATCGTGTTCTTCTTCACCGGCAACACGCTCATCCAGGCGTTCGGCGGCACCTCGATCCTCATCATGATCGGCGTGGCCCTCGACACCATGAGCAAGGTGGAGAGCCAGCTGAAGATGCACAACTACGACGGCTTCTTCAAGTAGGGAAGCATCGAAAGAACGGCGAACTGCGCATCGGTGGCCCTCGGGCCGCCGATGCTGGTTTTCAGGGCCGGTGTCGAAAGCTCCACCTGCGCAGGGACTCCTGCATTCCTTCTCGGGCAACGGCGCCAGTTGCCCTTGCCTCGCGCGGGCCGCTATCGTCTCGGGAGCGGCCCGCGCGTTCTCGCTTGCCCGCAGCGGCCTCCCTAGCCTTCATTTTCTATCAAGAACGGCGACTTCCCGTTCACGAGGGACAACGGCAGGCAGGCCTGGCGTCAGATCGTCTCCGCCCCGTCGCCGTCGTCGCCGATCGGGGCATTCTCCACGAGGGTGAGCAGCTCCTCGCGCGAGCTCACGCCCAGCTTGCGGTATATCTTGTAGGTGTGCGACTTCACCGTGTGGGGCGAGATGTAGAGCTTGTCCTGGATGTAGGCGGTGCCGCGGCCCTTGGCCAGCAGGACGAACACCTCTATCTCGCGGGCGGACAGGTCTTCAGAACAAGCCGTTCGTGGCCAGCGCGGGGCTGCAGGCGGCCTACCCTTGGATGGGGCAGGGGGAAGACGACCCCTTCCTGAAGTGCGCGAAGGCATTCGGCGGCGATGCGGCGGCGGTGCGCGACTGGGCGGCGGGCGCGGGGATTCCCTGCGACTTCAACCCGGCCGTCCCGAGCGCGGCGTTCCCGTGCGCGTTCGTGCCGGCGGTGCGGGAGGCATGCCCGTCCGCAGTGCTCGGCGAGAGCGCGAACGTGCTGGAGCAGCAGCCCGACGGCTCGTTCTGCATGAGGGAAGTGGGCCTGCGGGAGCTTGCCATCCTCGACTCCAGGAAATATTGAGTCCAAACTCAATATTTCTCTTTACAAACGACACAAACGGTCGTAAGATGAGTCCGAACTCAAAATTGAGTTCGGACTCAATATAGGATCGGGACGGTGTGGGGCCGTAGCTGGAGGATGCGTATGTCAGCGAAAGGGTACATCTGCAGCTCGAAGACGAAGCAGCGTATCTACCGGGTGGCTGCCGACCTGTTCCTGAAGAACGGGTACCAGAACACCACGCTCAGCGATATCGCGAAGAAGGCCGAGGTATCCACCGGCACGCTCTACCGCTACTATCCGTCCAAGGGGGACTTCCTCACCGAGATCGGCAAGAACTCCGTCGAGCACCTGCGGGCGTTTGCGGACGACCTCCCCGAGGACATGCCGGCGAGCGAGGCCGTGCTCGCCGTGCTGCTGGAGGACATCCGCGGTACGCAGGGCATCTTCTTCTCGCCGGAGGGCGCGGAGGACGTGACCGAGCTCCAGGCGAACGACATCCGCCTGGCCTACAGCTACGAGATCTACGCCAGCCGCGAGCACCTCGACGCCGAGCTCGCCACGCGCGGCCAGCTGGTGAGCATCTACGCCGCCATCATCCAGCGCGCGAAGGAGGCGGGCACGCTTACCGGCTCCTACGACAGCCGCGTGTTCGCCCAGATCGTGGTGGCTATCTTCTTCCAAGAGCTCGACAAGGGCATGTACCGCTACGACTACCCCTACGAGCTTCTGTTCAAGCAAAAACTCGATATTCTGTTCGAAGGCCGCGAGCAGGCTCCCGGAGCCGCCGAAGAATGACTCAGGCAGGCCGCCCGCAAGCGCGCGGCCTGCGCAATCCCCATCGCAGCACTCCCATTCGAAAGCCATCGCAGCGCGATGTCTGGATACCTGTACCGAAATCACGACCGTCTGAAGGCGGGCCGGCATCGAAAGGAGGGATCGAGGAACGAGGAGGGAACCTCAATCTTCAAGAGCAGGACACGAGAAGGATTCCAAAACGCACGTCAAGTAAGGAGGAGCTAGACTATGAACCTGAACACGATGAACGTCACGAGGCGCACCCTGCTGAAGGGCGCCGGCGCCCTGGGTGCCGCTGCCGCCTTGGGCAGCTCGCTGACGTACAAGCCCGTGAAGGCGTTCGCGAACGCGCCCAACGCGGCGGCGCAGGGCGAGACGGGCGAGGGGTACGGCCACTGTCGCATGTGCATGCTGTGCGGCAGCTGCAGTTTCGTCGCCACCATGAAGGACGGTGTGGTCGTCAACATCGAGGGCGACCCCGATCGCGCGAACAACGCCGGAACGCTCTGCCCGCGCGGCAAGAGCGCCATCATGAACGTGTACAACCCGCATCGCATCAAGGCGCCCATGAAGCGCACCAACCCCGAGAAGGGCTTGGAGGTCGACCCCGGTTGGGTGGAGATCACCTGGGACGAGGCGCTCGACACGGCTGCCGAGAAGATCCGCGAATGCTACGACACGGACATCCGCAAGCTCGTGCAGATGTACAGCTTCGCTCCCTATGAGAGCGGCCATGCAACCCTGGGCATCGGCTTGTGGGCCATGGCGCTCGGCACGCCGAACTCCAGCTCCACGAAGGGCCAGATGTGCGCCATCCACTACGGCGGCTGCTACACGCTCTCGGCGTTCCCCACGGTGAACTACGACGCGGTGTACTGCGACTACCTGGTCATCCTCGGCAAGTCGGTAGGCTATGACTCCGGTCTGGCGGGCGGCGACGCGCGCAGCTTCGCAGACGGTCTCCGCCGCGGCCTGAAGTTCGTCACGGTGGGCCCGCGCGCCTCGATGGAGGCCACGCGCGGCGAATGGGTGTCGGCCAAGCTGGGCAGCGACCTCTCGCTCGTGTACTCGTGGATGCACTGCATGCTCTACGAGATCGAGAACGGCTTCGACGAGCCGTTCGTGAAGAACAGGACCAACTCGCCTTACCTGATCGACGCCAACGGCGATTATGTCCGTGGTGCCGACGGCAAGCCCTTGATCTGGGATGCATCGTCCGATTCCGCCAAGTCTCATGACGATCCGTCGCTCGCTGATCCTGCTCTGTTCGGCAATTATGAGGTTGAAGGCGTCGCCTGTCAGCCCGCATTCCAAGCCTTCAAAGAATCTCTCAAAGACTTCACGCCGGAATGGGCCGAGGCGTACAGCTCCGTTCCCGCCGACAAGATCCGCGAGATCGCCAATAACCTGGTGAAATACGCCTCGTTCGGCTCTACGGTTGAAATCGACGGCCAAACGCTGCCGCTGCGTCCCGCCGCCGTCATCATCGGCCGCGGCATCACCAACCAGGAAGACGGCACGCTCTGCGACATCTACAGCCGCGTGCTCAACATGCTCCTGGGCAACGTGGGCAACCCGGGCGGCATCATCTCGAACATGTACTGCGACTATCTGCCCAACGAGCTGGACGGCACCACCGAGCCGTACTTCGAGGCCAAGACGTGCACGAAGTTCAACTGGCCGCCGCAGGGCCTCGACTACGCCGACGTGTTCCCGCACCGCCACTCCACGAACACCCTCATGATGCGCACCATGTGCGACCCCGAGAAGTACGGCTTCGACTACAAGCCGTCGGTCGTGGTGTCGTGCGGCTCGAACCCCATCACGGTCACGGCCGACCCCGAGGTTGCCGAGCAGGCCATGAAGAGCGTCGACTACGTTATCTACCAGGGTTGCTACCATATGGACGAGATGGCCATGCTGTCCGACCTGCTGCTGCCCGAGCACGCATCGCTCGAAACGCATACTTGCCACCTGTTCCCTGGCAACGAGGGCTCGGCGACGAACACCGACCCGGCGTTCGCGGCCTCCAACCGCGGCGTGGTGGTACGCAAGGGCATGAAGCCCATGTTCAACACGATGGACGGCAACGACCAGCTCATCGAGATCTTCGACCGCATGGGCCTCATCGATTTGTGGAACGAGACGGCCAACCAGAACGGCTGCATCGGCTACGCCGCGCTCACGGGCTTCGGCCAGGTGCCGCCGGCGGCCGTGCAGTTCGAGAATCCCGAGTACAAGCTTGAGCCGGGCGTGAAGTACACCGCCGAGGAGATGTTCGACCGCTGCCTGAAGAGCGCGTTCGGGCCCGACAAGGGCCTCGACCACCTGGACAAGGTGAAGATGATGCCGTACAACGGCTTCTACGGCGCGGACGTGTACCCCTCGCACCGCAACCAGAAGATCCGCTTCACCGTGTACCTCGAGGCGCAGAAGCGCGGGCGACTTCCTCATTCCCAAGCTGCGCGAGGTGCAGGAGAGCGGCTTCGATCTTGAGGGCACCATCAAGTTCCCCATCGACGAGCTGCGCCGCCGCTACTGCGCCGTGCCGTACTGGCCCGAGAACCGCCAGATCGACTCCGCGCCGGCCGAGTACGACCTGTACGGGTTCAACTACCGCCAGCCGTTCTACATGTTCCGCCTGGCCAACATGGACCAGGACCCCATCCGCCGCGACTACTCGAGCAAGTACATGCCGGACGACAACTCCATCCTGGTCAACGCGAAGACCGCGGCCGACAAGGGCATCAACGAGGGCGATCTGATCACGGTCGAATCGCTGTTCGGCACGACGAAGGGCAAGGCGCACCTCACCGAGACCGTCCGCCCCGACAGCGTGGGCATCGGCGGCGCGCGCGGGCGCAAGACCTCGTGGATGGGCAAGGACCTCGTCGAGGACACGAACATGAACGATCTGATGAGCGGTGACTTCGGGTACATCGACCCGATCCACGGCGGCGTCATCGACACCGTGCGCGTCAAGATCTACAAGGCTTAGGAAGGGGGAGGGAAATGACTCGATACGGAATGCTCATCGACGCCAGCACGTGCGCGGGCTGCGACGCCTGCACGATGGCGTGCAAGTACCAGAATGCGACGCCCTCGGGCATGTACTGGTGCAAGGTGCTGAAAGGCGAGTACGGCGAATACCCCAATTCCGGGCAAACCGTCCTCCCGATAGCCTGACAGCACTGCCAGGACGCGCCGTGCGTGAGCGCGTGCCCCACGGGTGCCAGCTACTACGACGAGAACCAGTGCGTCCAGGTGGACTACGAGAAGTGCATCGGCTGCCGCATGTGCATCAACGCGTGCCCCTACAACGCACGCAGCTACCACGACGTGGACCAGTCTGCGACGCCTTACTACGAAGGCTACGAGATGACGCCCTACGAGGAGATGCGCGCGTCCGAGCATCCCATCGGCGTGGTGGAGAAGTGCGTCATGTGCAAGGAGCGCACCGCCCGAAGAGCCCTCGTGCGTGAAGACGTGCATCACGAAAAGCCGTTGGTTCGGCGATTTGGACGACCCGACTTCCGAGATCAACGTGATGATCAAGAAGCTGGGCGCCAAGCCGCTCATGGAAGACCTCGGTACCAAGCCGAGCGTCTATTACGCCGGTCTGGTGTAAGGAGGCATGGTCATGGATATCAAAATGAACAAGAGCGTGTTCCTCGGCGTGGGGGCCGTGTGCCTCGTGCTCCTCGCATTGGGCGTGTTCGCCCTGGTGCAGCAGTACTCGTTCATCGAGGGCATCACGAACATCACCTCGTACGTGCCGTGGGGCCTGTACATCTCGCTGTTCCTGTTCTTCGAGGCGGTCGGCGCGGGCGCGCTGTTCCTGGCGGCCGTCGGCAAGCCGGCGATGTTCTCGCGCCTGAAGCTGGCCGTGGTGGGCGTGGTATGCTCGGCATGCGCCGGGTTGGCCATCCTGCCCGACCTTGGTCGGCCGCTCGGCATGTGGCGGCTGTTCCTCGCGCCGAACATGGCGTCGCCGCTGCTGCTCGACGTGTGGCTGCTGTCCGCCACGCTCGTCTTCGGCGTGCGGCTCATCGTGGGGCTGCGCTTCGCCAAGCCTGGGCTTGCGAAGGTCGCCTCCATCGGCGCGGGCGTGTTCTCCGTGCTGCTGGTGCTGGGCACTGCCATCATGTTCTGCTCGATTCCCGGTAAACTCGGCTGGGAGTCTCCGGCGGAGATCGCCATCTCCCTCGTGCAGATGGCCGTTGCCGGGTGCGCCATCGCGCTGCTGCTGGGCGCGGTGACCGGAGCCGCGCGCAACGTCATCGTCAAGCTGGCCGGCGCGCTGCTCATCGCCAACGCGGCCATCATGTTGGGCGAGGGTATGCTGCTGGTCTATCGCAACGACTTCGTCCTGCGCACGTTCGAGGCCGTCATGTTCGGCTCGTATGCCTGGATCTTCTGGACGCACGTGGTGGCCGGCATCGTGGTGCCCGCGGCGCTGCTTTTGCTCGACAAGGGCGTGACGGTTGCGGCGGGGCTCGCGCTTGCGGGCGTGCTGCTGTCCAAGTTCGTCTACGTGGTGCGCGGTAGCATCTACCCCACGTACGGCGAGATCAGCGAAGGCCTGTTCATCCCGTTCCTGCAGCCCTCCACCGGGCCTCAGATGGTGAACGTGTACGTGCCGAGCGTCTCCGAGTTCATGGTGGCCGGCGCCGTCGTCGGGTTGGCCGTGCTGCTTGTCATGGTGGCGTTCAATTCCAAGCTCGTACCGGCTGACGACGCCGGCGAGCAGGCCTAACGACAAGAAGGAGGCTGAAGACGATGGTTGAATCCGCAGAGTACCGCCGCGAGCTTGAGCAGAAGAGGTCCGCCTATGCGTTTTTGAGCTCGCTGTTCCTGACGCTGCCCGACGAGGAGTTGGTGGCCAGCCTGCAGGAGCTTGCGGCCGCGCCCGCATCCGACGACGTGGGAATGCACGAGATCGAGCGCTACGCCCGCGAGCGCCAGGGTATGCCCGTCGAGGAGACGCTGGCCGAGTTGGCGAAGGACCGGGTGCACCTGATGCGCGGGGTCAACAAGAACGAGCTTCGGCCTCCGTACGAGTCTCTGTACGTTTCCAATCCTGCCCAGGGGACGCTCGGCAGCTTGAATCGGTTCTATGCCGAAAGCGGTTGCTGCATGTCCGAAGAGGTGAAGGACAGCCCCGATCAGATAGGCGTCGAGTTCTCCTTCGTGGAGCATCTTTTGTCCGAGGAGCTGGACGCGCTTGACGAGGGCGATGCCGACCGTGCCGAGGAGGCCGCCCGTACGCGGGAGCGCTTCCTGTCCCAGCACCTCGGGCGCTGGGCGTACGAATACGCGAAGGAGAGGAAGGCCGCCGCGCAAACCGGTTTCTACCGCGGCATCGCCGTCATGATCATGGAAGCCGCGTAGGCTCGTTCGATACCAACCCCTCCGTTCCCTGCGCAAACCCCCTCCCTCAGCGCAGGGAAGACCCTGGCCGGCCCCGCATGCGGGGCCGGCTGCATTGCGGGGTCGGTCGAGCGGGGGCCGCCGCGCCGCCGCGCCCTCCTTCCGTCTTTCTTCTGAAATATGATCGGTGCGCTTTGCTGTTTGCTACAATACGGGGCATCGATGGTATGTCGAAAGGAAATCACTCATGAACATCGTGTTGTTGGGGGCGCCGGGTGCCGGGAAGGGCACGCAGGCGGCCAAGCTGGTTGAAGAGTTCGCCACGCCGCACATCTCGACGGGGGACATGCTGCGCGCGGCCGTCAAAGCCGGCACGCCGCTGGGCAAGAAGGCCAAGTCCTACATGGACGCCGGCGAGCTCGTGCCCGACGACGTCATCATCGGCCTGGTGACCGAGCGCCTGCAGGACGCGGACACCGAGAAGGGCTTCATCCTCGACGGCTTCCCGCGCACGTCCGCCCAGGCCGTCGCGCTCGACGCCGAGCTTTCCAAGCTGGGCCGCCCGCTGGACGCGGCGCTGCTCGTGGACGTGGACCCCGAGGTCATCGTCAAGCGCCTCACCTCGCGCCGCATGTGCCGCGACTGCAACTACATCGGCACCGCCGCTGACGAGACCTGCCCGAAGTGCGGCGGCGAGATGTACCAGCGCGACGACGACAACGAGGCCACGGTGCGCAACCGCCTCGACGTGTACGAGAAGTCCACGGCGCCGCTCATCGACTACTACCGCGGCTGCGACCTGCTCGTCTCCATCGACGGCGACCGCGACCCGAACGTGGTGTACGCCGACGTGAAGAAGGCGCTGGGCCTGTAGGCGCCGAACGCGGCGTTTTGCACGCAATCTTGAAGGCGGATGGGGCGCGAGCTGCCCCGTCCGCCTTTTTTCATCTATAATTCGTTACCAGTATGCCTACTGTCCGCCAAAATATTTCCTATGCCTACACGGGCTTCATGCGCGCGCATCGGCCGGCGGTCAGGCACTTGGCGAAGAGCATCCTCGCCATCCTCGCCGTGGCGCTCCTGCTGGAGACGTTCCTGTTCAACCTGAACTTCTTCACGTCTGCAGGCTACAACTCCATCAGCCTGAACGACAAGCTCAACCTGCAGGAGACGACCGACGAGCAGTACAAGCTCACGGCCGTGAACCACACGCTGGAGTTCTCGAACCTCAACACCGAGGTGCACAATATCTGGCTCAACTTCGACTACCGCCAGCCCGCCCAGGAGCTCACGGTGAAGATCCAGTTCACCGACGACGCGCACCACACGTACTTCGACTCCACGGAGTACACGGTGGGCGTGCCCGACGTGGCGGTGTCCACCCTGTCCGACCAGAGCGAGTACATCAACCTGAACACCACGGGCCTCGTGGACAACCTGCGGATAGAGGTCACGGGCGAGAACGTGAGCTACCCCATCAAGCTCTCGGACATCGTGCTGAACGCGCACCACCCGTTCGACTTCAACGCGGGGCGCTTCCTGGCCACCGCGGGCATCCTGCTCCTGGCGTTCGCGTTCCGCCCGCGCTCGGCCATCTACCGCATCCACATCGTGGACGAGCCGCGCAAGTCGAAGGCGGCCATCATCGCCACGGTGGTCATCGAGGTCTGGCTGATGGCCACGTTCCTGTTCATGGGGTCGAACCTGGTAGGCGTGGCCACGCAGGGCTACAACAGCGGCTCGTGGGACGGGCACAGCATCGTGAACACCTTCGAGGTGGGCGGCGACAACGCCCAGCAGTACGCCGAGCTCGCCAAGGCCATGGCGCACGGCCAGCTCTACCTCGAGGAGGAGCCGCCCCAGTGGCTGCAGGACATGGCCGACCCCTACGACAAGGGAGCGCGCGACGAGGCGCAGAAGGAGACGGGGGAGCCCTACCTGTTCGACGTGGCCTACCACGACGGGCACTACTACGTCTACTTCGGCGTGGTGCCGGTCGTGCTGTTCTACCTGCCGTTCTACCTGCTCACCGGCGCGAACTTCCCTACGGCCATCGGCGTGCTCATCGCGTGCGTCGCCTTCGTGCTGGGCTGCTCGGCACTGCTCGACCGCTTTGCGCGCTACCACTTCAAGCGGGTGAGCCTAGGGCTCTACCTGTTGCTGCAGATACCGCTCGTCACCTGCTGCGGCATCCTGTACCTGCTGAAGTTCCCCACCTTCTACTCGCTGCCCATCATGCTGGGGCTGGCGTTCTCGGTGTGGGGGCTGTACTTCTGGATGCGCGGCCGCGCGTCGGCGGCGCGCTCTGCCGGGCCGGAGAAATGGTATTTGGCGGGGTCGCTGTGCATGGCGCTCGTGGTGGGGTGCCGCCCGCAGCTCGTCGTGATGTCGCTTTTGGCCTTCCCGCTGTTCTGGCGCGCCTACATCACGGAGCGGCGCCTGTTCTCGCCGCGCGGCGCGCGCGAGTTCGCCTGCCTCGTGGCACCCTACGCGGTGGTGGCGGCTGGCCTCATGGGCTACAACTACGCGCGCTTCGGCTCGCTCACCGACTTCGGGGCGAACTACAACCTCACGGTGAACGACATGACGAAGCGCGGCTGGAACTTGGGCCGCCTCGCGCCGGCGCTGTTCGCGTACTTCCTGCAGCCGCCGTGCGTGACGGGCGTGTTCCCGTACGTGCAGCCGGCGCCGTTCGACACCACCTACATGGGGCAGACCATCAAGGAGGTCACGTTCGGCGGCATCCTGGCGTGCCTGCCGGTGCTGTGGGTGCTGCCGTTCGCGAAGCGCATCCTCACGCTCCGCATGCGCCAGCGCTCCACGCGCACCATCATGGGCGTCATCGTGGTATTGCTGGCGTCGGGCGTTATCGTGGCGCTTTTGGACGCCCAGATGGCCGGCATCCTGCAACGCTACTTCGCCGATTTCAGCTTCATGTTCCTGGCGGCCGTCGTGCTGCTGGCGTTCATCGTGAACGAGAACCTGCCGCCTGGCTCGATGGCGCAGAACCTGCTCATGAAGGTGCTGCTGGTGCTGGTGGCCGTGTCGGTGCTGTACAGCGTGCTCGTGTGCTTCGTGCCCGAGACGGGCTGGTACTCCGACGTGTACCCCTGGGCGTACCAGGACGTCATCGAGACAGCGCAGTTCTGGACCTAGGTACCAACCCCTCCGGTGCCCCTCCGGCGCCGAGGGTGACGCCGTGCCGCCGTTTCGGCCGGCACGCCAGAGAACGTAAGAAACGCAAGGGAAGAGAGGGTTCCATGGAATTCATCATCGCCGAGAGCACCGAGGACATGAGCCGCCAGGCGGCCGACCGTATCGCCTCCTACGTGGACGCCGACCCATCCTGCGTGCTGGGGCTGGCCACGGGCACGACGCCCATCGGGCTGTACGCGTGCCTCGTGGAGGACTGCGCGGCCGGCAAGATCAGCTTCGCCGACGTGACCACGTTCAACCTGGACGAGTACCGCGGCCTCGACCCCGAGCACGACCAGAGCTACCGCTACTTCATGAAGAAGCACTTGTTCGACCACGTGGACATCGACCAGGCGCGCACGCACGTGCCCGAGGGCGCGAACCCCGACGCCGACGCCGTGTGCGCGGCCTACGAGGAGGCCATCGAGGCGGCGGGCGGCATCGACCTGCAGCTGCTCGGCCTCGGGCCGAACGGCCACATCGGCTTCAACGAGCCGGAGGACACGTTCCCTGCGACCACGCACTGCGTCGACCTCACCGAGAGCACCATCCAGGCCAACAGCCGCCTGTTCGACTCCATCGACGACGTGCCGCGCCAGGCCTACACCATGGGCATCGGCACCATCATGGCCGCGCGCAGCGTGCTCGTGGTGGTAGAGGGCTCCCACAAGGCCGAGATCGTGAAGAAGGCGTTCTTCGGCCCGGTGACCCCGCAGGTGCCGGCCTCCATCCTGCAGTTCCACCCCAACGCCACCGTCATCGTGGACCCCGCCGCCGGCGAGCTCTGTCGCGACCTGGCATAAAGCATCAGGAGAAGCCCTCGCGCCAAAGTATCGGCGCGAGGACCCACAGTATGTCGAAGGATCTCTGCTCGCTTGGTGGAGGTCCTTCTTTTCCCCCTCTTGACATGGCAGAATGGGCGAAAAAGAGAAAGGAACGGCAATGCGCATCATCAACGGAAGCGTGTTCGACGGCGAAGGGTTCGTCGAGCGCGACGTGCACGCGGACGGGGGCCTGTTCGTCGGGGAGGCCGCGTGTGCGGAGGGCGACGTGGTCGACGCGTCCGGCTGTTACGTGATCCCGGGTCTCGTGGACCTGCACTTCCACGGCAGCGCCGGTGCCGACATAAGCGATGGCGACCTGGCGGGCCTGCACAAGATGGGCGCCTACGAGGCCTCGCGCGGCATCACGGCCCTGTGCCCGGCCACCATGACGCTGCCCGAGGACGTGCTCATGCGCGCCGCGCAGGCTGCGTCGGCCTACGAGCCGGCTGCGGACGAGGCAGCGCTCGTGGGCATCAACATGGAGGGCCCCTTCATCTCGCCGAGCAAGGTGGGCGCGCAGAACCCCGACTACGTGCGCAACCCCTCCGCCGAGGAGTTTCGCCGCTTGCAGGAGGCGGCCGGCGGCCTGTTCAAGCTCGTGGACATCGCGCCGGAGGAGCCGGGCGCCGAGGAGTTCATCCGCGAGATGGCGGACGAGGTGCGCATCTCGCTCGCGCACACCTGCACGGACTACGACACGGCCGTCCGCGCGTTCGAGCTGGGCGCGCGCCAGCTCACGCACCTGTACAACGCCATGGACCCCATGCACCACCGCAAGCCCGGCCCCATCCCGGCCGCCGTGGAGCACGGCGAGGTGACGGCCGAGATCATCGCCGACGGCGTGCATATCCATCCCGCCATGGTGCGCCTGGCGTTCGCCCTGTTCGGCGACGACCGCATGATCTTGATCAGCGACAGCCTGCGCGCCTGCGGGCTCGGCGACGGCGAATACGAGCTGGGCGGCCAGCAGTTCTTCGTCAAGGGCAACCGCGCCACCATCGCCAACGGCAGCCTGGCTGGCAGCGTCTCCGATGTGATGGCCTGCATGCGCACGGCGGTGCGCACCATGGGCATCCCGCTGACCAGCGCCGTGAAGGCCGCAACGGTCAATCCGGCCCGCGCCTTGGGCCTTGACGGCAAGCTGGGCGCTATCGCCCCGGGCTACCAGGCCGATGCCGTGGTGCTCGATCGCGACCTGAACATCAAGTACGTGGTGCTTCGAGGGAAGGTTATCGCGTAGAGAAAACCAGCGCGGCTGTGCTGCTGCGATGCGCTTTGCGCCGTTCGGGTGCTCGTTCGCGCCGTAAGACGGATTCCATCCTTTGTTTGTGAAACGTTGGCCAGCGCGTTGACGAACGGCGAGCCCCGATACTATCCTCATTGAAGTTCGCTCAACAGAAAGAAAGAGGCAAGGTACTCATCATGACCGATTCCCCGTTTCGCGGCGTAATCCCCCCGGTGGTCATCCCGCTGACCGAGAAGAAGCAGCTTGACCTGGAGGCCTTCGAGCGCTCCATCAACCGTATGATCGACGCCGGCGTCGACGGTTTGTTCTTCCTGGGCTCCTCGGGCGAGGTCGCGTTCCTCACCGATGCCCAGCGTTACCATGTGCTGCAGGAGGCCGTGGCCATCGTGAACCATCGCGTGCCCGTGCTCGCCGGCATCATCGACATGGAAACCCTGCGCGTGGTCGACCAGGCCAAGCGCGCCAAGGGCTACGGCGTCGATGCGCTCGTCGCCACCGCTCCGTTCTATGCTCTGGGCGGCCCGAAGGAGACCGAGCGTCACTTCCGCGCCATCCGCGAGCATACCGACCTGCCGCTGTTCGCCTACGACCTGCCCGTGTGCGTGCACACCAAGCTTGACCCCACCATGTTGGTGCGTCTGGGCAAGGACGGCGTGCTGCAGGGCGTGAAGGACTCCTCCGGTGACGACGTCAGCTTCCGTTGGCTGGTGCTCGAGAACGAGGATGCCGGTCATCCGCTGCAGCTGCTCACCGGCCATGAGGTGTGCGTCGACGGCGCGTATCTGGCTGGCGCCGACGGCAGCGTTCCGGGCCTGGCCAACCTTGACCCGCATAGCTACGTGGAGCAGTGGAAGGCCGCTCAGGCCGGCGACTGGGCCCGTGTCAAGGAGATTCAGGACCACCTGGCCCGTCTGATGTTCCTGACCCGCGTGGTCAAGGCCACCGTCGGCTTCGGTGCCGGCGTGGGCGCATTCAAGACGGCTCTGTGGCAGATGGGCGTGTTCAACACGAACCAGATGCGCGAGCCCGTCCAGCCGCTCGAGGGCGAGGATGTCGCGGCCATCGTCGAGGTCATCAAGAAGGCCGGCCTCATGGACGCAGACGCTCCCATCTGCAAGTAGCTTTTCTTCGCTTTTGCAAGCCGGCGCAGGTTCCACCCGCGCCGGCTTTTTTGTTTGCGGTACCATGGTTGGCACCAGGTGATAAGGTGCTTTTCGAAAAGGGAAGGGTGGGGTGCATGGAATATCCCGCATACGTTGCGGCGCTTGACATCGGCGGCACGAAGATCGCCGGCGCGCTGCTGCGATACGAGCAGATCGACGCTGCCCCTGAAGTCGTGTTCGAAACCCAGGTGCCCACGCAGGCGCAGCGCGGGGGCGGCCCGGTGCTCGTCACCGTGTGCGATGTGGCGAACACGGTGCTTGCCGAGGCGCGTTCGCGCCGTGAGCAGGTGCTCGGCATCGGCGTGTCCACCGCGGGCCGCGTGGATGCGGTCACGGGCGGCATCGCGTACGCTAACGAGATCATGCCCGGGTGGACCGGCCAGCCCATCAAGGAGCGTTTGGAAGAGTCCTGCGAGCTACCGGTGTCGGTGCTCAACGACGTGCAGGCCCATGCGCTTGGCGAAGCGCGCTGGGGCGCTGCCAGCGGGGCCGATACCTGCATGATGATCGCCGCTGGCACAGGTATCGGCGGCGCCGTGATCGCTCATGGGCGCTTAGTGCGCGGCAATCATGGTTTCGCCGGCGAAATCGGACATATCGCCTGTTCGCAGGCTGTGGGCATCCCGTGCGTATGCGGCGGTTCCGGACATTTGGAGCTGGTGGCGTCTGGAAGCGGCATCGAGGCCCGCTATGCCGAGATCACGGGAAACCATATCGATGGCGCCGAGATCTCACGCCGTGCGGCTGAAGGCGAGCCTGCGGCGCACAAGGTGATCATGACGGCGGGCATCGCCTTAGGCGAGGCCATCGCGGGCATCACGAACCTGCTCGATCCCGATATGGTGGTCATAGGCGGCTCGGTGCCTAAAGCGGGCACGAAGTGGCGCGCGGCGGTGCAGGAGGGCTTCGAGCGTCAGATCCCGCTGGCGCAGCGCGGTCTGCCCATCCTTGCGGCCGAGCTGGGCGGTCACGCCCCGCTTATCGGCGCTGCCGAGGACCTGCTTGATTTTCTGGAGGACGTCGAGGCCCAGCAGGAGCTGGATGGGCTTGACGATGCCCAGGGTTTTGAAGCGCTCGACGAGCCGCAAGATTCCCAGGAGCAATTGGATAGGGAAGAGCCGCAGGAATAGCCTCCGTCGGCATATCGCAGCGCCTGGCGCCGTGGTTTGCGGCAGCGGGCGTTGTTTGTTTCAATCATGAAAGGATGGGGAAATGGATCCCATTATCGAGCAATTGCGCGGCAAGGTCATCGCCAGCTGCCAGGCATATATGGGCGAGCCGCTGCGTCACCCCGAGACCATGGCGCAGATGGCCCGTGCATGCGAGCTGGGCGGCGCCGGCGGCATCCGCTGCCAGGGCCTGTCCGATATCGCCGCAATCAAGGGCCGCACCGAAGTGCCCGTCATCGGCATATGGAAGGAAGGCCATGAGGGCGTCTACATCACGCCTACGCTGCGTCATGCGCGCGCCTGCGTGATGGCCGGTGCCGACATCGTGGCCATCGATGCCACCGATCGCCCGCGCCCCGACGGCAAGACGCTTGAGGACACGGTGCGCCCGCTGAAGGAGGAGGGCGTGCTCGTGATGGCGGACTGCTCCACCATCGAGGACATCCGCCATGCGTTCGCCATCGGCTGCGATATCGCCTCCACCACGCTTTCGCACCCTGGGGCCGCCATCGATTGCGGCATGGCCGACGGCCCGGATGTGGCGCTGGTGCGCCAGGCCGTGGAAGAGTTCCCCGGCAAGCCCGTCATCTGCGAGGGTCGCGTTCACACGCCGGCCGATGCGAAGGCGGCTATGGACGCTGGGGCGTGGGCCGTCGTGGTCGGCACCGCCATCACGCACCCCACCAGCATCACTAGCTGGTTCGTGGAGGCTGCTGGCAAGTAGGTTTTAGCAGTCCCATCGGAAGCCCCGGCCTTTGTTGGTCGGGGCTTCTTTTTGTCCCGTTCGATGAGTCCTTGCTCGGTACCCCAGTCGCTCAGACAGTCCTCGCTTGGTGGAACAGTCCACTGGACTGTTCCAGTTGCTGCGGAACTCGCTTTATGAGGTACCGAGCAAGGACTCATCTGTGTTAATCGGATTGTTGGCTCACCGATAACAAGGGCTCCCAGGTTATACGTTATTGCTTCTGAAATCTAACAAATGAAAATCACCCCCGCTGCTCTTGCGAGCGGCGGGGGTGATTGCGTTTCCCGTTAGGTCAGCCCGTTGGAAGGCTACTTGCCCAGGTCGGGATGGAGTAGGGACGGGGCGGCGCCCAGGAGCAGGCGCGTGTAGTCGTCCTTGGGGTTGTTGAAGATCTGCTCGGCGGTGCCGCGCTCAACGGCCTGACCATGGTTCATGACGATGATCTGATCGGAGATGTAGCGCACCGTCTGGATGTCATGGCTGATGAACACCATGGCAAGGTTAAGCTCCTTCTTCAGATCCATCAGCAGGTTGAGGATCTGGGCGCGCACGGACACGTCGAGTGCCGAGGTGGGCTCGTCGGCGATGATGGCATCAGGCTTCAGGGACAGCGCACGGGCGATTGCCACGCGCTGACGCTGGCCGCCGGACATCTGGCCGGGCAGCGCCTCAAGGACGCTGTTGGGAAGGCCCACCATCTCGATGAGCTCGCGCACGCGAGCCTCGCGGGACTTCGCGTCGCCCACCTTGTGCACGATCATGGGGTCCATGAGCTGCTCGCGGACGGTCATGCGCGCGTTCAGGGCCGTTGCCGGGTCCTGGAACACGACGGAGATGACGCGGCCGATGATCTTGCGCTGCGCTGCGGAGCGCTTCGTGACATCGGTGCCCTTGAAGTACACATGACCGGACGTGGGGGTCTGCAGACCGCACATCACGTTGGCTGTGGTGGACTTGCCGCAGCCGGACTCGCCGACGATGCCGATGGTCTTGCCCGGCATGAGCTTCAGGGACAGGCCGTTGACGGCGTGGACCTTGTTGGGGTGCAGCAGGGAGCCGGTACGCGTCTTGAACACCACGTGGATATCATCAAGGAAGATGATAGGCGTCTGCTCGTCGTTGTTGGCGACGGTTGCACTGTTGGTTGCTTCGGCCATTAGTTCGCACCTCCCGTGAGATAAGGCTTGACGCCGATGCGCTTCAGCTCGCTGTCAGGCAGCTCGGCGTAGTAGTGGTCGGAATTCGCCACGCGCTTGAGCATGGGTCGCACGTTCGACGTCTTGTCCGGATGGCTGGAGCGCGGACGGAAGCGGTCGCCTTCGGGGAAGTCCTTCGGCGAAGGCACCGAACCCGGAACTTGATGCAGGCGTGCGCCGCCGGCCTCGATGGACAGAACGGAGCCGAGTAGGCCGCGCGTGTACTCGTGGATGGGGTTGGTGAGGATCTCCTTCACCGGGCCCTGTTCCACAACCTGGCCAGCGTACATGACGGTGATGGAGTTGGCGACCTCGGCAACGAGCGCCAGGTCGTGGCTCACGAACACCATGGCGAAGCCAAGCTCGTGCTGCAGCTTGTTCAGCAGGTCGATGACCTGCTTCTGCACCGTCACGTCAAGGGCGGTGGTGGGCTCGTCGGCGATGACCAGCTTGGGGTCGCGCGTCAGGGCCATGGCGATGAGCACGCGCTGGCGCTGGCCGCCGGAGAGCTCGTGCGGATAGGAATCCAGCGTGCGCTTCGGATCCAGGCCGACCAGCTCGAGCAGCTCCTCGGCGGTACGGGTGCCGCCACGCTTGGTCAGCTGCTTCATCTGCGAGCGGATGAGCATGGAGGGGTTGAGCGAGGACAGGGCGTCCTGGTAGACCATTGCGATCTCGCGGCCGCGCAGCTCGTTCATCTCCTTGTCGGAGAGGTTGAGCAGGTTCTTGCCGTCGTACATGATCTCGCCGGAGATCTCGGCCTTCTTGTCGAGCAGGCCCATGATGGCCAGGCTGGTGATGGACTTGCCGCAGCCGGACTCGCCCACAAGGCCCATGGTCTGGCGCGGGCGCACCACGAAGCTCACGTGGTCGACCACGTTCACGTCGCCATGGCGCGGGAACTTGATGCACAGGTCCTTGACTTCCAGGATGGGCGGCACGTCGGTGCGCGCCTCGAAGCGGTCGGTGCGCGTTTTCTCCACGGCTTGCAGCTGGGCCAGGCGCTTCTCCAGCATCTCGGCCTGGGCGGCGTAGGCCAGCGTCGGGTCGGCGACCATCTTGTCGGCCTCGCGGTTCGCGGCGAGCGCGTCGTCGGCGGCCTTGACGGGGGCCTTGGGGGCCGCGGCCATGGCATCGGTGATGCCCTCGGACAGGATGTTCAGGCACAGCACCGTGATCATGATGGCCAGGCCCGGGAACAGCGCCTGCCACCAACGGCCCGCCAGCACGCCGCCGCGCGCGTCGGACAGGATGTTGCCCCACGTGGGCGTGGGCTCGGGGATGCCGGCCGAGATGAACGACAGCGAGGCCT